>OJAL01001415.1_pt1 | contig 13329 bp, 9 predicted proteins | sample 1589301 | NCBI WGS metagenome assembly OJAL01 (sample SAMN03283261) | human gut metagenome | biome: human-associated habitat; material: feces | host: Homo sapiens | place: USA | collected 2013
GAGCAGCAGATGCAGCCGGCGTTCAGCTCATTGATCTGGATGCCGGACTCCTTCAGGAAGCCGCCGTCGATGCCGATCTCACCGAACTCGTTCTCGATCAGAACGACCTGCTGGCCGGCAAAGGCCTCCTTGATGAGTTTTTTGATCAGAGTGGTCTTGCCGGCGCCCAGGAAGCCGGAAAAAATATCAATTTTGGTCATAGTTTGAATGCCTCTTTCTTTGTTAGCAGACAGAGCCGCAGAGCGCTGGCCCGTAAAATCTTACATCTCTATTATAGCAAGCCTGTCAATGGGAAAACGGCCTTTTTCAAGAAAAAATTGTAACATTTTTTGCAATTTGGTTGCGTTTTCGCGTTTTGGACGACAAATAAGGGGAACCGGCGGCCCCGGCGGGCAGCGATTCGGCAAGGGGCAGGCTCCGGCAGAGGGACGGACGCCCCCCCCGGACGGCAAGACCCCGCCAACGGACGGTCAACGACCGGCAGGCGGTCAGCCCCCGCAGGATGCAGCCGACACTCCCGCATTGCATTCTTTGCGCCGGAATGCTACAATATGCAGTAGCAAACCACCGCCGCCGGACGTTCTTCCGGCAAATAGGAGAAAGAAGGCTTTTCTATGAGCATGAATACAGTTCCCGAACGGCTGGCCGCCCTGCGTGCCGCCATGCAGGCAAACGGTGTGGACGTGTACCTGATCCCGGTGGGCGACCCCCACTCCAGCGAGTACCTGCCCGACCACTACACTTCCCTGACCTACTTCTCCGGCTTCCATGGTGAAAACTCCAACTTCGTGGTCACCATGACCGAGAGTGCTGTCTGGGCCGACGGCCGTTACTTTGTGCAGGCCGAGAAGGAAATCGCAGGCACCGAGATCCAGCTGATGAAGATGGGTGAGCCGGGCGTGCCCACCGTGGAGGAATACTGCGCCAAGGTGGTGCCTGAGGGCGGCAAGCTGGGCCTGTGCGGTCTGACCGCCAGCTGCGCGCTGGTGAACAGCGTGAAGAAGGCGCTGGAAACCAAGAACGCCGCCATCCAGACCCTGTTCCTGGAGGATGAGCTGTGGACCGAGGGCCGCCCAGCTCTGCCCGCTACCCCGGCCTGGATCCTGCCCAAGGAATACGCAGGCTTCTCCCCCGCCGAAAAGCTGGGCCAGCTGCGTGCAAAGCTGGCCGAGTTGGGCTGCACCGCCCAGCTGGTGGGCAAGCTGGACAACCTTGCCTGGCTGCTGAACCTGCGCGCCATGGACATCGAGTGCACCCCCTACGCCATGGCCTACTGCTATGTCACTCCGGACCGCGCCGTGCTGTTCATCCACACCGCCCGCGTGACCCCGGAGGCAAAGGCGGAACTGGAAGCCAACGGTGTGACCCTGGCCGAGTACGACAGTGTGCTGGACTTCATGGCCGCTGAGACCGAGCCCCAGACCGTGCTGGCAGAGAGCGCCACCGTGAACTATGCCGTGTATCAGGTGCTGGAGAACAACGCCGCCCTCACCGTGAAGGACCTGGCCGACCCGCTGCTGCCCATGAAGGGCGTGAAGAACGAAGTGGAGCTGACCCACGACAAGGAAGCCCACCTGCGCGACGCTGTGGCTATGGTGCGGTTCCAGATCGAGCTGGAAAAGCGTCTGGAAGCCGGCGAAGAGCTGACCGAGCTGACCGTGGACGAGATCCTGCACAAGTACCGCTCCGCCACCGACAAGTTTATTGTGGAGAGCTTTGGCACCATTGCGGCCTACGGCGGCAACGCAGCCATGATGCACTACCACGCCACCCCGGAGGACCACGCAAAGCTCCAGCGCAAGGGCTTTTTGCTGGTGGACAGCGGTGCCACTTACATGGACGGCACCACCGACATCACCCGAACCTACCCGCTGGGTGAGCTGACCGAGGACGAGCGCAAGTTCTACACCTGGACCCTGCAGTGCCACATCGACATCGCCAAGGCTGTCTGGCTGGACTACTGCGACTGCCATATGATCGACACCATCGCTCGTGAACCGCTGTGGCAGCACCTGATCAACTACCGCTGCGGCACCGGCCACAGCGTCAGCTTTGTGGGCAACGTCCACGAAGGCCCCCACGCCCTGAACGGCCGCAACACCACCCTGATGCGCCCGGGTATGATCGTGACCGACGAGCCCGGCGTGTACGAGACCGATCTGGTGGGCATCCGCATCGAGAACGAGCTGGTGTGTGTGCACAAGGCCGACAACCAGTACGGCACCTTCCTGGGCTTTGAGCCGATCATGTTCGTGCCCATCGCCACCTCTCCCATCGTGCCCGGTGTGCTGACCAAGGACGAGCTGGACTGGCTGAACAACTACCACCGTCAGGTGTTCGAGAAGCTGGCACCCCGCCTGAACGACGAGGAGCGCGAGTGGCTGGCCAAGAAGTGCGCCGCCATCGGCTGCTGAGCACCCGGCCGCTGAACATCGCATAAAAAAGCGGGAAGCCGTGCCGGAGCGTGCAAGCTCCTGCGGCTTCCCGTTTGTTGCTTTTGCTTATTCTTTGGGGTCGCTGTCGTGCCGGGCCTTCCGCTCGGCACTGCGTTCCTGCGCCGTTTCCCGCAGCTCCTCCCGCATGCCGTTCCAGCGCTCGCGCGCTTCGGCGGTGCGGGTCTGCACGTCCTCGCGGGCATCCTTCCAGTAGGCCTTGGCCTCGTCGATGACCTCCTTGAAGGGGCCGGAAGGGTAAGTGCTCTCCGCAATATCCACCAGGAACTTGTACAGCTGCGGGCGCACCTGCTCGTAGATGCCAAGCCGGGTGTACAGCTCGGTGTAGTAGTGGAACACCTGGATCTTGTTCTGCACCAGAGAGGCGGCGTTGATCTGGGTGTGGCAGATACTCTGGGGGTTCTGGACATAGTAGTACCCTGCCTCCGGGATGGACACCAGCACGTTGGCGTACTCCAGGTACTGCATATTGAACACCAGGTCCTCGGCCCACCGCACCTCACTGGTAAACTGGATCTGGTGGTCCACCAGCAGGTCCCGGCGGTACAGCTTGTTCCACAGCACCCCGTAAAAATAAGAGGCAGGCTTGTCCATCAGATGCCGGGCAAACTCGTCCTGGGTGTAGACCCCGGCAGGCAGAAAGCCGTACTCCCGTACCTCCGGGGGCCGGGCCACGGTCATGACCCCCAGCTCGTCCTGGAGCTTGTCCAGCACCTGTTCGGGCTTGGTGGCCCCGGCGGGGATCACCATCTTGTAAGGTGCGATGACCAGGTCGGCGTTGTTCTGTTCGGCAGCGGTGACCAGATGCTCGGTGAAGTCCGGGTCGATATAGTCGTCGCTGTCCACGAACTGCACATACTTGCCGCTGGCCAGCTTCAGGCCCAGGTTGCGGGTGTCGGACACGCCGGAGTTGGCCTTGTCCACCAGCACGATGCGCTCGTCCTTTGCGCGGAACGCTTCGCACACGGGCAGGCTCTGATCCTTGGAGCCATCGTTCAGCACGATGACCTCGATGTTCTGCCAGCTCTGGGCGCAGATGCTCTCCAGACAGCGGGCGATGTGGTTCTGGGCGTTGTACACGGGCAGAATGATGCTGACAAGGGGCTTTGACATGGCGGCGTCTCCTTTGTTGTTTTTTTGATTACTATACCCCCGCACCGCGCAAAATGCAAGGGCGGGTTTGAAGAGGAGGGATCCTGTGATCTTTCACATTGCGGTGTGCAGCCCGGACGCGGGCCTGCGCAGCGGGCTGGAACGCCAGTGCATGGAATTTTTTGCCCGGCGAGCGGACGCCTGCATCGTGGAACACCTGCCGGACACCGACGCCCTGCTGCGGAAGGACGGGGAGGGCGTGCGGTACGACCTGTACCTGCTGGAGCTTTCCGGCTCGGCTGCGCCGGTGGGGCTGGCGGCTGCCGGGGAGCTGCGCCGCCGGGGCCGCCGGGCCCCGCTGGCCTTTGTGGCCCGCACCACGGCCCACGCTTACAGCGCCTACAAGGTGGATGCGCTGCAATATCTGCTGCTGCCGGTGCGCCAGCGGGAGCTTTCGGCCCTGCTGGCCCGCGCCACCGAGCCGGAATACGGCCCGTCCGTCACGGTGAACACCGCCGAGGGCCTGCGGGCGCTGCCCTATGCGGGCATCGAATATCTGGAGTGCACCCACCACATCGTGCACTTCCACCTCACCAGCGGGGAGGACGTGCCCACCCTGTCGCTGCGGGTGCCGTTTTCTGCGGTGGCACAGCCTCTGCTGGCGGATGGGCGCTTTTTGCAGCCTCACCGCTCCTATGTGGTCAATCTGGCCGAGGCGGACCTGCTTTCTGCCGGGGAGCTGCGCATGCGCAGCGGGGCCCGCATCTCCATCCCCCGCGGGCGGGAGGGTGCCGTGCGGGACGCCTTCCAGCAATGGGTGCAGCAGCAGAAATACAGCCTGAAATAACAGCACGCCGGTGCTCCCACAGCGGGAACACCGGCGTGCTTTTTGCGGAAAAATTTCTCAGATCTTTGTCCAGTCCAGTGCGGTCCAGTCCGGCAGGAACTGGTCGCACACCTGCGCCATGGCAGGGGCATCGTCGGCACTGGCGGCGTCCTGCACGCCCAGCACGGTGAACCCGGCCTTGTGGGCAGTGGAAGCGGCGTAAATGGCGTCCTCGCACACGGCGCAGGCGGCGGGGTCGGCCCCGCCCAGCCGGTGCATGCACTCGAAGAACACCTCCGGGTGGCTCTTGTGCAGCACGCCCTGCGCCTCCACGATGAAGGAAAAATAGTCTGCGATGCCCAGCCGGGTGAGCACGGTGCGGCACTGGTCGGACCAGGTGTTGGAGCACAGGCACAGCCGGGCCCCCTCGGCCTGCAGCTTTGCCAGCAGGGTGCGCACACCGGGCTTCAGGTCCACCGTTTCGTACAGCTGGGCGATCACGTCCCGCATCACGTCGTAATATTCCGCCTCGGTCAGGGGCAGGTCGTATTCTCGGATGAGGTAGCGGGCACCGTCGGCCATGCCCATGGTCAGCAGCACCTCGTTCAGGTCTGCTTTGGGCGTGCGGCCATAGCGCTGCAGCAGCGCCAGTGGGGCACCCCGCCACACCACGGTCATGCTGTCGGTGAGGGTGCCGTCCATATCAAAGATCCATTGCTTGCAGCGCATGGGGCAAAGTTCCTCCTTCAAGATGATTCCTGCCCAGTATACCACGGATCTTAGCCGTATAAAAGCCGTGAGGAACCAAAAAACGGGGAGAAATTTTCCGGAAAATATGGTATAATTTCAGCAAAGACAGACAGGGAGGCAGGCAGTATGGAAAACCAAACCACTCCGTGCAAAGCGCTGGTGCTGGCCGGCGGCGGAGCACGCGGCAGCTATCAGGTGGGCGTGTGGAAGGCTCTGATGGAGCTGGACTGGCACCCGCAGATCATCACCGGCACCAGTGTGGGCAGCCTGAACGGTGCCATGTTCGTGCTGGACCTGTACGAGGTGGCGCGGGATATGTGGCTGACCATCCGCAGCAAGGATGTGATGGAGCTGCCCGAAGAAAACGCCGACCTGTCGGCCCTGCACAGTTTTCTGCGCAGCGTGGTGAAGGCCGGCGGTATGGACGTCTCGCCGCTGGAAGAGATCGTGGAACGGGTGCTGGACGAGGACGCGCTGCGCCGCGCCAACATCCGCTTTGGCCTTGTCACGGTGGAGCAGCGGGGCCTGAAGCCCCGGGAGCTGACGCTGGACGAGATCCCGCAGGGCCGCGTGAAGGATTACCTCATGGCCTCGGCGGCCTGCTTCCCTGCCCTGCGGGCGCGGGATATCGACGGGGTCAAGTTCCTGGACGGCGGCTACAGCGACAACATGCCCACCGGCCTTGCGAAAAAGATGGGGGCTGACGAGCTGGTGTGCGTGGACCTGGAGGGGGTGGGCATCACCCGCCCCAACCTCACCGGTCTGCCCACCACCATGGTGCGCAGCTACTGGGAGCTGGGCGACATCCTGCACTTTGACCCCGATACCGCCCGCCGCAATGTGGAGCTGGGTTATTACGACACCCTGCGGGCCTTTGGCCGGGTGCGGGGCTGCGCCTATGCCGTGGACAACGGGCCGGACAGCAGCGCCGATGCTGCCGCGTTCCGGGCACGGTTCGACGCGGTGCAGAAGGCCGTGCGGGAGAAATACCCCGTGACCCTTACCGCAGACGCGGCCCTGCTGCTGGCCCGGATGAAGGACGCCGAGCTTGCCCCGCTGGAAGCCGTGGCCGAGGACGTGGGGGTAGACCCCACGGTGTACTACACCACCCGGACGCTGGGGCAGGCGTTTCTGGACAAATGCGACCGTGCGCGCATGGCCGGGTTCGCCCCGTTGTTTGCAGGCAGCGCGGACGCGGGCCGGGCGGCGCTGGCAGCCCTGCTGCCCAATACATTCTTGCAGGCGCTGGTCTGGCAGGCCCTGACCGCGCCGGAACTGCCGGAGGTGACCGAACATGAAGATCTGTAAAGGTGTTTCTGCGTCCCCGGGCCTTGTGCTGGGGCAGGTGAGCCGGTTGGAACGCCATGTGGAAACGTTCAGCACCGGGCCCTTTGACCCGGAACGGGAGCTGCGCCAGCTGGAAGATGCGGTGCGCACCGCCCAGAGCGAGCTGGACTCCATGGCAGAGCGGGCCGCTTCCACCGAGCAGGCCATCCTGCAGTTCCAGAGCATGATGCTGGACGACGAAGGCATGATGAACGAGGTGCGGTTCTGCATCAAGGCAGGCATCAGCGCCGCTGCCGCCATGGACAAGGTGGGCCAGCGTTACGCCGACCAGCTGGCCAACATGAAGGACAACCCCTACATGCAGCTGCGCAGCGTGGACATTCTGGACGCCACCAGCCGGGTGATCAACATTCTGGGCAACCGGCCCCGCATGTGGCTGGCACTGGACCACCCGGTGATCCTGGCCGCCGACCGCCTGATGCCCACCGACCTGTTCAGTGTGCCCTCCGGCATGATCCTGGGCGTCGTCACCACCGAGGGCAGCGGCCAGAGCCATGCCGCCATCATTGCCCGGGCCATGAACATCCCCGGCATCGTGCAGGTGGGAGCGGATTTTCTGGAGGATTGCGACGGCCGCACGGTGATCCTGGATGCCACCAAGGGCGAGTGCATCCTGGACCCGGATGCTATGGCCCGCCAGCAGGCAGAAGCCCGCATCTGTGAGCTGCAGCGTGAAAACGAAGAAATGCGGGTGCTGGGCCGCCAGCCCGGCTACACCCGGGACGGCGCAGCCTTTGAGCTGCTGGCCAACTGCTTTGGCCCGGAGGATATCGACACCGCCATGCAGTCCGGTGCCCGGGGCGTGGGCCTGCTGCGCAGCAGCTACATGATGCTGCCCGGCCGCATTCTGGACGAGCAGGAGCAGGTCTACTTCTATTCTTCCTGCCTTGCGGCGGCACAGGGCTGCCCTGTGACCGTGCGCACCTTCGATTTTGGCGCCGACCGCACCATGGCGGACGCCTATCAGGGGGTGCAGTCCTCCAAGCTGGGGCTGCGGGGCATCCGCAACAGCCTGCGCCAGCCCCGCCAGTTCGAGACCCAGATCTGTGCCCTGCTGCGGGCCGCCCACCGGGGCCCGCTGCGGGTGATGTTCCCCATGGTGACCGATGTGGAGGACTGGGACGCCGCCATGCACATCGTGGAGCACTGCCGCCAGAGCCTGCGGGAGCGGGGCGTGCCCTTCAACGAAAAGACCCCCTTCGGCGTTATGCTCAGCGTGCCGTCGGCCTGCCTGACCGCGGAGGAATTCGTGGCCCACGGGTGCGATTTTCTGGTCATCGGCACCAACGACCTGACCCAGTACACCCACGCCGCCGACCGGGAGCTGGCCAGCGCGGAGCGGTATTACCGCCCCGCCAGCCCGGCCATGAAAAAGCTCATCGCCATGGTCATGGAGGCGGCAAAGGCCGGCAACGTGCCGGTGACCATCTGCGGCTTGGCCGTGGGCAACCCGGTGAACACGGTGCAGTACCTGCAAATGGGCCTGCGCAGCTTCTCGGTGAGCCCGCAGAACCTGCTGCGTACCAAAAAGGCTCTGCTGGAAGCCGACGCCCACCCGGACGACACCGAGCTGGAATAAAGCGATAAAAGAAAGGGGCTGCTGCACGCTGTGCAGCAGCCCCCTTTGTTTGGGGAACCTGCTGTGCATCTTGCGGCATGCACAGCAGGGGGAGATGGCTTTTATAAAAATGGGTTCTCAGTTCATGCGGCGGTTCTTGCGGTCCAGCACAAAGCCTGCGGCCAGCAGGAACAGGCCGCTGAGGGCAGAGCCCACCACTGCCAGCCAGTTTGCACCGGTCTGGGGCAGAACGGCGGCAGCAGCGGGAGCAGCAGCAGCGGCTTCCGGCTTTGCATCCTGCACCATGTTCTGTGCGTCTGCCGGTACGACAGCAGCGTCAGCGGTGGTGTCTGCGGCGAGCGTGTCAGCCGGTGCAGTGTCCGGCACAGCATCCTGCACTGGGGCATCCGGGGTCACAGGGGCCGGGGTGGTGCCGTCCGGCTGTTTGGGGGTGTCCGGGGTATTGTCGCCCGGCAAGTCCGGTTCACTGGGTTCCGGGGTCAGTTTGGGCAGCACCACATGCTTGGTCTGGCCGCACTTGTCAATGCTGCAGATGTAGTCTGCATAGCCGTCCTTTTCCAGCGTAGGCTCCACGACCTTGCCCACCAGCTGCCAGTCGTGCAGGTCCTCGTCCTTCAGCTTGGTGATGTCAACAATTTCTTTGGGGTGCTCTTCCATGTACTTGCGGTTGTGGACGGTCTGATAAAGGGTGCCGAGGGTGTAACCGGTCAAATCTCCCTCATATTTGCTGAAAGGACCATATCCCGTAGTAGTAGACGAACCGTGGTTATACATCCGGACAATGACGCTGCCGTCTTCGCCGAAGGGAGATTTTCCGTCTTTGTCATAGCCGATGATATCGGCAGCACCATTACCGGTACTGATGGCGCTTTCCTGATCCAGCCAGCAGGACGCATTGACGGTGGTGTTGCCCGTGGTGCCGTTGATGGTAACGGTGACATCCTGCACTTTGTCGGAGTTGCCGCCGCCGATGGCAGATGCAAGACTTTTATAGCAGTTTCCATTCCAGTAATCAATGTAGGATTTTCCGCCAATAGCAGTTACCGTACCACCGGTAATGGTGACCGTTGTTTTCCCCTGCTGGGAAGAAGCTCCGTTTCCGATCGCTGCTGCTCTGTAGGAGCCGACAGCCGTCACCTCAGCGTTTTCGGAGATGGTGACGCTGGTATCCACTAATTCCGGATGGTCGCCCCAGCACGAGCAACTATAGCCGGAACCGATCCCGGCACCGCAGTTAGCGCCCTTGGCGAAGACCTTCGCGTTGCCGGAAATTTCCACAGAGCCGCCGCGGTAAGGGCCACCGCCAATTCCGGCACCCTGATTTCCGCCGTAGGCGGTCACATCGGCATGGTCGGTAATGCGGATGTTTTTGCCTACGCCGTCGTCACCGCCGCCGATGCCGGCACCGCCGGAGTTTGAACCGGTTGCAGCGACCTTGGCGTTGCCGGAAATGGTGATGTTGGTGGCATTGCCGTCGTCACCGCCGCCGATCCCGGCTGCATAGTAGCCGCCCGCAGCAGATACATCAGCATTGCCGGTGATGGTGATATTGGTGGCATTGCCGTGACCAGTAGCGCCGCCGATGCCGGCACCGCTGTATTCCGGCTGATGATATTCTTCCTTCGTCTCGATGAGGGATCCCGCCTTGATCTGACCGCCTGTTATGGTGATATCGGAAGTACTGGCACAGGCATCCGATTCTTCTCCATCCTTCTTTTTGCGCCCGCCAATGCCAGCACCGTCATAGCCACCGGCAGCTATTAAGGTGCCGGTGTCGCCGCCGGTGGAATAGCCGGACTCGTCTTTTTCTTTTTCGGTGCGGTTGTCGTTGTTCAGATCATCCTTGATGGTCAGGGAACCATGACTTACATCATCGGCTTTTTCCAGACCTGCATGATAGTGTCCGCTGATAAGAGTATTATCCCCGTTCAGTTCGATTTCGGTATCGCCCTCTCCTTTGATGGTCATTGCGGCAGATTTGTTGTCCCACTCGTCTTTTTGGATATTCACATCCTGCAGGGTCACATTGGCGGTGTTGTCCTTTTCGGCGGTAATGGTGACGGTGTTGGAAGTGGTCTCGGTCTCGCCGGTGTCTTTGTTTTTGGTGGTCAGGGTGATGTCATCATCCTGACGTTTTTTGATTTCGCCCTTGTCGTCCGTCACATAGGTGCTCTTGGACTCATCCTTCCACTGGGTGATATACTGCTTGCCGCCCTCGGCAAGGATGTCCACACTGCCGTCTTTTACATTGTATTCTGCCGCAAACGCTGCTGTGGCGATGGACGAGACCATGGCCACCAGAGCCGCTGTGGACAGCACCCGCAAGGCAAGCTGTTTTTTCACATTTTTCCGCATTGCAAAACCCTCCAAACAAAAAAACTTGCAGAGACGTGAACGTTACCGGGAACGATGCCAAAAACCGGCAAAACCCGGATTTCAGGGCAGAAAACCACATAGCTGTGCATTTTCATGCCCGGCGTCTCTTTGTAGCGCAAGTATAGTACTGTGCTGCGGAAAATGTCAAGACAAAATGCTGAATTTTCGGGGGGGGGGTAGGCAATTTTGTGGAACGAGCACAAAATAAGCCGAAAATTTGCGACAGAATAACAGGGCAAACCTGCACAAAAATCCGGGAGATCTTTATACGGGGCAAAAAATAAAAAATGGGCCCGGGAAAGCCCCCAGACTTTCCCGGACCCGTGGGTCGGAATTTTTCTTGGATGGAAGGTGCGCCGCCCGGGGCCCCGGTTATTCCAGATTGCCGGTCAGGGTCATCACGGCGGCGAGCACGGCCAGCGGGGCTGTCTCGCACCGCAGGATGCGGGGGCCCAGGCCAACCGTTTTGGCCCCGGCTTTGGCGGCCATTTCGGCCTCCTCGGCGGCAAAGCCGCCCTCTGCACCGGTCACGATGGCGATCTTCCGCTTTTTGCCGTCGGCGGGTGCTGCCTCGGCCAGCAGCTGGCGCACCGGCGCACCGCCGCACTCGTAGCAGAACAGCACCAGGTCGTACTGGTCAAAGGTGCGGCACACGGCCCCGAAGTTGGGCAGCGGCAGGGCCACGTCCGGCAGCACCCCCCGGCCGCACTGCTTGGCGGCCTCCAGGGCAATGCGGTTGTAGCGTTCGTTCTTCTGCTCCTCTTTTTTGGGGGCAGCCACGCAGTACCGGCTGAAAAAGGGCACCACATGGGCGGCCCCCAGCTCCACGCCGTGCTTGATGATCTGCTCCAGCTTGTCCTGTTTGGGGTAACCGGCCAGCAGGGTGACCTCCACGCTGGGCTCGGCGGCGCTGGGGTAGCCCGGCTCTACCGAGAATTCCACGCAGTCATCCCCGAAGCCGGTGATGGTGGCGGTGTATTCCACGGCGCTGCCGTCGCATAGAATGACAGTATCGCCCATGCGGGCACGCATCACGCGGGCCAGATGATGGGCATCGGTGCCGCGCAGCACAGCCGTGCCGTCGGCGATCTCAGTGGTAAAATAACGGTGCGGCATAGTTCCTCCTTATGCCTTCTTGCAGACGATGCACTCCCAGCCGCGCTTCTCCTTTACTTCCACGACGGCAAGGCCGGCGGCTTCCAGCCCGGCGATCACCTCGTCCTTGCGGCTGTCAATGATGCCGCTGGCAATAAAGGTGGCACCGTCGGCCATCAGGCCGGGCACAGCCGGGGCCAGGCTGAGGATGGCGTTGGCCACGATGTTGGCCGTGATGATGTCGTATTTGCCGCTGGCCTTGTCGGACAGGTCGCCCACCAGCACGGTCAGCTTATCCTGCACGCCGTTCAGGGCGGCGTTCTCCCCGGCGGTGCGCACGGCTACGGGGTCGATGTCCACGCCCTCGGCCACGGCGGCACCCAGCTTCAGGGCTGCAATGGCCAGGATGCCGCTGCCGGTGCCGATGTCCAGCACCCGTTCACCGCCCTGGACCCGCTCGTCCAGCGCTTCCATGCACAGGCTGGTGGTCTCGTGGCCGCCGGTGCCGAAGGCAAGGCCGGGGTCCAGCACCAGCTTGACGCGGTCGGTGTCGTACTCCTGCCAGGAGGGCACCACGGCCAGCCGCTTGCCGATCTCCAGCGGGTGGTAATACTTGCGCCAGCCGTTCTGCCAGTCCTCCTGCTCTACCCCCTCGGTCTCCACGGTGTAGGCGATGCCGGCAGCCTCCATGCGGGCAGAGATCAGGGCCAGGGTCTCCACGGGGGAAGCGCCCGGCTCCAGATACATGTGGATGATGACCCGGTCGCGGGGCTTGTCCAGCAGCTCCTGCTCGATCAGGTCCACATGGGCGATCTCGGCCACCTGCTGCTCGATGTCGCTGTAATCTTCGATATAGATGCCGCCCTGGGCGATCATGGTGGCAACGGCTTCGGCGTTGTCGGCGTCGGACTTGGCCACGGTCAGGCGGATATCGGTCCATTCCATGGGGAAAACCTCCTTCAAAATTCTGTAGTTCCTTATAATAGTATAGTACCCGATTCCCGTCTGGGATGCAAGCCTTTGGGCAAAATGTCGGAGAAAAGAAAAGATTTTTCAACATAAAGCCGAGGGTTGTGCACGAAAACCAAAAAATGTTCACGCAAAATACGCAAATAAGGACTTTTGACGCAATTTGATAGATTTATCGCGGAAGGGACTTTCTTTTTTTGCAAAAGTATGTTAATATTCTATTACGGAATTATGGACGGCTTACAACCAGAGACTGTCTGTAAACACAAACATTTCTTAAGGAGGAATGTGCTTTATGATGAAGTATCTCCAGAAACTGGGCAAAGCACTGATGCTTCCCGTCGCTGTGCTGCCGATCTGCGGCATCCTGATGGGTCTTGGCTATGCCCTCGCTCCGGGCGTTATGGGCGTTCCCGGTGCACCGACTTCCGGTGCAGCATACACCGTTGGCTTCCTGCTGGTCAAGGCAGGCGGCGCTCTGATCGATAACATGGCATGGCTGTTCGCCATTGGTGCCGCTGTGGGCCTGGCCGACAACGACGGTACCGCAGGTCTGGCCGGTCTGGTCAGCTTCCTGATGATGCAGCAGCTGCTGAGCCCCGGCGTGGTCGGTATGGTGCGTACTCTGGAAGAGGGCACCGCTACCTACATCGCCTTCCAGAAGGTGGCCGGCAACTCCTTCATCGGCATCCTGGCCGCTATTGTGGGTGCTGCCTGCTACAACAAGTTCAAGAATACCCAGCTGCCTGACTGGCTGGCATTCTTCTCCGGCAAGCGCTTCGTTGCGATCGCTACCGGTCTGATCTCCATTCTGGTGTCCGTTGTTCTGCTGTTCGTCTGGC
>OJAL01001417.1_pt1 | contig 13324 bp, 8 predicted proteins | sample 1589301 | NCBI WGS metagenome assembly OJAL01 (sample SAMN03283261) | human gut metagenome | biome: human-associated habitat; material: feces | host: Homo sapiens | place: USA | collected 2013
CCAACAAATTTGACTTTATCACCAATCCTATAAAGTTCAGAAACGAAATCAATGCACAAATTCAATAAGAATAAGTGAAAAGCATTTAAAGAAATACAAAGAGAACGGGTATAAACACGCTTTTGCACATACATCCATACAAGGCTATACCTACGTACGTACGAGCTTATGCGTATGTATATGTAAAATGCCTCAGTCCAGAATAAAATTCCATATCAAAGACAAGGGCGTTTTAAAAAAAGATCAAGAGCTTTTTAAAAAAGATAACCGCCTTTTTTTAAAAGAACAAGAGCTTTTTTTAAAATGTCTTGTTCTTTTTTACCGCTGCCGCGAATCCGTAAGCTATCATTTCGTGGAAGTTTCCTCTTTCATGCGCATTTCTTACGAGGAAAAGGCTTGAAAACGCCCTACTTTATACCAGGCAGGAACTGTCTATAAAAAAGGATATATAGCTGACAGCAAGCATATTATGTGAAAATCAACTTCAAAACGTAGTGAGGGCATGAGAGTATAAGTGAGAGCAATTTTTTTTACTATTATCATATAAGTCATTCATAATAAACCCATTATACATACAGTGAGGGCATGAGGGCATAAATGCTCCCGAACTTTCTAATGAAAAAGATAATACGTCAAAGACACTTCCGGAAATTTATCAGAAAACAAAATGATCTTTATAAAAGTAAAGTCCGTTGCAAGTGATATGCTTATTTGCCATGCACCAAAAACAAAAAATCCCCCGTAAAGTATTAATTTACAGGGGATTTTCTTTGTTTTGTAATTCTTTCCAGCGGAGAGACAGGGATTCGAACCCCGGGTACCTCGCAGTACAACGGTTTTCAAGACCGCCGCAATCGACCACTCTGCCACCTCTCCAAGACTTCTTTTTTCAAAAGTACTTTCCGTTGAAATCGCTGCAAAGGTACGACTTTATTTTAAATAAGCAAATAGTTTACCAGTTTTTTTGCTATAAAATTTTCAAATCGTATTTTTGCATACGAATAATAAACGAAAGAAATAAATCATGATATACCCTCAGAATTTCGAACAGAAAATAGGTTTCGATTCCATCCGTCATTTACTAAAAGAGAAATGTCTCAGCACATTAGGTCAAGAAAGAGTAGATGAAATGAACTTCTCAGAATCCTTTAAGGATATTAATGAATGGCTGGAACAGGTGATGGAATTCATGCGCATCATACAAGAGGAAGACAGTTTTCCCGACCAATATTTTTTTGATGTACGACCATCACTAAAACGTATCCGCGTAGAAGGTATGTATTTGGATGAGCAAGAACTGTTTGATTTACGCCGTTCTTTAGAAACAATTCGTGATATCATCCATTTTCTGACACTGACCCCGAATGACGAAGAACAAGAAAACTCCCCCTACCCTGCCCTACAAAAACTGGCAGGAGATATTATCGTGTTTCCTCAACTCATCACGCGTATTAACAACATCTTAGACAAATTCGGAAAAATCAAAGACAATGCTTCTTCCGAATTATTACGCATCCGCAGAGAGTTGGCCTCGACAGCCGGAAGCATATCACGCAGTTTGAATGCAATTCTACGCAACGCTCAAGCAGAAGGTTATGTTGATAAAGATGTAACTCCTACCATGCGTGACGGAAGACTCGTCATCCCTGTCGCACCGGGATTAAAACGGAAAATCAAGGGAATTGTACACGATGAATCATCCACTGGCAAAACAGTTTTCATAGAACCGGCCGAAGTAGTGGAAGCAAACAATAGAATACGGGAATTGGAAGGAGAAGAACGCCGGGAAATCATCCGTATCCTGACAGATTTCTCTATCATAATCCGCCCACAGGTCCCCGCCATCCTCCAGTCATACGAATTTTTGGCAGAAATTGATTTCATCCGTGCCAAAGCCCATTTTTCCATTCAGACGAACGCCACCAAACCATCATTGGAAGACAAACAGATTTTGGATTGGACCATGGCCATACACCCACTATTACAACTCTCGCTGGCCAAGCATAATAAAAAGGTTGTTCCTCTAGATATAGAACTAACTAAAAATCAACGCATTCTAATTATATCCGGACCGAATGCCGGAGGTAAATCCGTTTGTCTGAAGACTGTGGGATTACTACAATATATGTTACAATGTGGTATGCCGGTTCCGATGCATGAACGTAGCCATGCCGGATTATTCGGCAGTATCTTTATAGACATAGGTGACGAACAAAGTATCGAAGACGATCTGAGTACCTACTCCTCACACCTTACCAACATGAAAACAATGATGAAAAGCTGTAACGAACGCAGCCTTATCCTCATTGATGAATTCGGCGGAGGTACAGAACCACAAATTGGAGGAGCCATAGCTGAAGCTGTGTTGAAACGTTTCAATGAAAAGGGCACATTCGGCGTTATCACCACTCATTATCAAAATTTGAAACATTTTGCCGAAGATCACGAAGGAGTGGTTAATGGCGCCATGTTATATGACAGGCATTTAATGCAAGCTTTATTCCAATTACAAATAGGAAATCCGGGAAGTTCATTTGCAGTAGAAATAGCTAGGAAAATAGGTTTACCGGAAGAAGTAATAGCCGACGCATCCGAAATTGTAGGGAGTGAATATATCAATGCTGATAAATATCTACAAGATATCGTACGTGACAAACGTTATTGGGAAACCAAGCGTCAGAACATCCGCAAACGAGAAAAACAGATGGAAGAAACCATCGCCAAATACGAAGAAGAACTACAGGAACTGGAGAAAAGTCGTAAAGAGATTTTGCGAAAGGCCAAAGAAGATGCGGAAAGATTGATACAGGAATCAAATGCCCGAATTGAAAATACCATCCGTATCATCAAGGAAGCACAAGCCGACAAAGAACGTACACAATCGGCACGTCAGGAACTGACTGATTTTAAAAATCAGATAGAAGATATCGAGAAAAAGAACAAGGAAGATGAAATCATCCGGAAAATGGAAAAACTCCGTGAAAAACAAGAGCGGAAAAAAAACAAAAAGGATAAAGCCAAGACGGAATCTTCCCAACTGTCAATACCCAAAGAACAGCCTATCACTGTAAGTAGCACTGTAAAGATCAAAGGTCAATCCAGTGTCGGAGAAGTACTAGGAATTAATGGCAAAAATGCAATAGTTATGTTCGGAATGATAAAAACCAATGTAAAACTGGATAAGCTGGAACGTAGCACACCAATACAGCCCACCCAGAAAACAATGGTAAAAAGTACCTTCGTCAGCAGTGAAACACAAGATCGGGTATATGAAAAGAAACTAAATTTCAAACAAGATATTGATGTACGCGGTATGCGTGGCGATGAAGCGATACAGGCAGTAACTTATTTTATCGATGATGCCATACTATTGGGAATAGACCGTGTACGTATCCTTCACGGAACAGGTACAGGCATACTACGCACCCTGATTCGCAGCTATTTGGGAAGTGTTCCAGGAGTAGCACACTATCAAGACGAACACGTACAATTTGGTGGGGCAGGTATTACTGTAGTAGACTTAAAATAATATTTTAATAGAATAAGAGGCTGTTTTTAATTAATTTTCTCTATATTCGCACTAAAATTAGAGAAAATTAAAAGCAAAGGTGGCAGCGGGAACTTCTCATACAACTATAAGTATTAAGCTTAATGAGCAAGGGTTTCATGATATTTTCAATAAATATTATGTAACTCTATGCTTATTTGCCAATCAATATACAGAAAACCAAGAAACTTCAGCAGATATTGTACAAGATTCATTTGCCAAACTATGGCAAATAAGAGAAGATTTTTTTTATCTGCATCAGGTAAAAGCATTTTTATATACAGCTGTACGCAATAAAGCACTCAATGAACTGGAGCATTCAAAAGTAGTATATGAATACGCTCAAAATGTCATCGAAAAGAAAAAGGATTCCTTTTTTCACGATGCAATCGTTGAAGAGGAAACTTATCGTATCGTTTCTGAAGCCATAAATAAATTACCTGACCAAATGAAAGCCATTATGCAACTATCTCTGGAAGGGAAAAAAAACGCAGAAATAGCAGACAGACTAAACATATCTACAGAAACAGTCCATACATTAAAGAAAATAGCCTACAAGAAACTCAGAGAGAACTTGAAAGACTACTATTACTTCCTCTTGTTCTTTATATAAAAAGACATTAATTTGTTTTTTTTCAAAAAAGTCGTTTTATTATTCACCCAATTTTCAAACAGACTTGTTTTATTATAAAAGAGATAAAAAACAGGTCAAAATATGATAAAACAAGATTTCTATATAGCCAACCTCATAGCAAGGTATCTGTCGGAAGAAATAACCCCGGAAGAAACAATAAAACTAACTACTTGGAGAGAAGAATCTACAGCGCACGAGATTTTATTCAAGAAAATTTGTGATGAAGAAAACCAAAAGCAACATTTCCGGAAAAATACGGCATTCAATCCTTCATCCGGATGGAAAGAAGTGGAAAAGCGAATCAAAAGAAATAATAACAGAAGCAGATATATCAAAATAGTAAGTTATGCCGCAATCATTCTGTTACCTGTCCTTTTTGTAAGTATTTCCATGAAATTCACCTCGCCCGTTTCTCTTTCGGACAAACAGTTCATCGCACAATCCATTCTACCTGGGGAATCCCAAGCTATTCTGACATTGGAGGACGGCCAGACAATCCATATAAATAAAGAAACAGAGAGTCTGCTTGAGAAAATAGACGGAGCCCGAGTCCACATGGACTCTACAATGCTGAATTACCAAGTAACATCAAAAACAGTCCCAAAAAACAAGCCTGTATATAATAAAGTGGAAACTCCACGAGGTGGAGAATATGCTCTATTGTTAAGTGATGGAACAAAAGTGCATCTGAACGCAATGACCAGTCTCCGCTTTCCTGTGACATTTGATAACGGTCCACGCAAAGTGGAACTGGAAGGCGAGGCCTATTTTGAAGTCTGCAAAACAGGGCAACCATTTATAGTATGCACTCAAGGCATGCAAGTAGAAGTGTTGGGAACCACATTCAACATCTCTGCCTATCCACAGGAAGAGTATCAGACAACTTTGGTAAACGGTTCTGTCAAAGTAAATACAGAAACTGGAGAAAGCTGTATTTTAAAGCCTTCCCAGCAAGCTACCATCAGCCTTGGAAACAGCAGCATACAGATACGCATGGTAGATGCCGGATTTTATACCTCATGGATAAAAGGAAAAATTCATTTCAAAGACCAGCGATTGGAAGATATCATGAAAATACTATCACGCTGGTATGACATGGAAGTAATTTTTGCCAATGAGAAAATAAAAGACCTACGCTTCGGATGCAATGTAGATCGGTATTCGGAAATCACTCCATTTGTACGTTTGTTGGAAGAGACTCAAAAAGTACACGTAAAAGTCAATAACAAAACAATCACATTCTATAACTAATAAAAATGATGTATTATGGACAAAAAACACAACTACACCAATCACGGTAAAAGTAGTAAACGTTTGTGGATTACGTTCCTATTTTTCTGTATCATTACCACAGGTTTTATGCAGGCTGCCAACAAAGTGTTTGCACAAGCCACTGTCACAGCCTCATTCAAGAATGCCACGTTGAGTGAAATTCTTTGGGAAATCCAAAGACAAACCGACTTTACTTTTGTATACAGCACCAATGATGTAAAACAAATAAAAGTCCAAAACCTAAATGTAAATAACGAAAAAATAGCCAATGTGCTTGATAAATGTCTTATGAATAGTGGTTTGACCTATTCAGTTCACAACGGCGTTATTGCTATCAAGCAAATTGAAAAAAAAGAGTCTGCTGTTCCTCAACAGAAAACAACATTAACCGGTACAGTACTGGATGAGACGGGAGAACCTATTATTGGAGCGAATATCTTAGTCAAAGGTACTACGAATGGAACTACTACAGATTTGGACGGGCACTTCTCATTAGATGTAGACCGTATACCTGCCTCTTTGATAATCTCCTATATAGGTTATGGCAAGCAGGAAATAAAAGCCACTGCCGGAAAGATACTGAAAGTAGTCATGGCTCCTGATAATAATGTTATGGAAGAAGTGGTTGTTACCGGTTATGGTACTTTCAAGAAATCGGCATACGCAGGTTCTGCTTCTACTGTGAAGACAGGAGAATTAAAAGATTTACCCGTAGTTTCATTCTCCAGTTTGCTAGAAGGTAATGCTCCCGGAGTACAAGTCACTTCCAGTTCAGGTCAGCCTGGTGCCTCCACTTCTATCCGTATTCGTGGTATGGGTTCTTTCAATGCAAGCAATTCTCCACTATACGTAATCGATGGTGTTCCCGTCCAATCCGGTTCTGTTGCTGCTACCAGCTCCGACTCCGGATTTGACATAATGTCTACATTAAACAACTCGGATATTGAAAATATTACAGTAATAAAAGATGCTGCAGCAGCCTCCCTTTATGGTTCACGTGCTGCAAATGGAGTTATTTTAATCTCCACCAAGAAAGGAAAAAGCGGAAAAGCACAAATTTCATTAAAAGCAGACTGGGGTAGCAATGATTTCGCAATGGATTATCGCCCAGTTATGGGGGGAGAAGAACGACGTGAATATATTTACAATGGATTGATATTATATCAACAACGTAAACTAGCTGATAAAAATCCTAATATATCAGAGGAAGAGCTAATGTCACAAAGTAAAACTTATGCAGATGGGCAAATCGATAAATATGCTCCAATTCCATGGTGTGGTTTCACAGACTGGAATAAAGAGCTTTTCCAAAAGGGACATCATTCTACCTATGAAGCATCACTAGCCGGTGGCAGCGATAAATTTAAATATTACTCTTCTTTATCATATATGAAGCAGAACGGTATTGTACAAGGTTCCGGTTTGGAACGTGTAACAGGGCGTTTGAACGCAGATTTCAGTGCAACAGACAAATTGACTGTAGGCGCCAAGATACTTTTCTCAAATGTAAATCAGAGTGTTTATGACGAAGGATTCACTTATACATCTCCTTTCTATTCCTCACGTAATTGGGCTACTCCTTCAGATCCGGTCTACAATGAAGATGGCAGTTGGAATCGTAAATTTATTCGTAAAGCCAATGACCGCAACCCCAAATTATCAGCTGAATACGATTATAAACATGAAAAAATGCTACGCGCATTCAATACGCTTTATGCCGAATACGAAATCATAAAAAATCTGAAATTCAAAACAACATTCAGTTATGATTACACTACTGTAAAAGGTGAGAAATGGTATGACCCACGTACTTCCAACGGTGAAGATGAAAATGGAGAAGTAGTAAAACGCATAAGAGAATATAAAAAAATGGTATGGAGTAACACCTTAAGCTATTTAACTACTTTCAACAACATTCATCATTTGGACTTTCTTGCCGGATATGAAATTGATGATACCTACAATGACTATTTATCAGGGGAAGCTTACAATTTTACAACTCCCGACAAACATGCCATTAGTAATGGAATGAAAACAGTATCTGTAGGGGGAAGTGATTCAAGGTACAGACTGGTATCCTATTTAAGCCGTTTGAATTACGATTACAAAAATAAATATTATCTAGGAGCTAGTTTTCGTGTTGATGGCAGTTCACGTTTGCACCGTGACAATCGTTGGGGAACATTTTGGTCTGTATCCGGAGCATGGCGTACTATTGAAGAAGAATTTATGCAACCTGTAAAAGATTGGTTGACAGACTTGCGTATAAGAGCATCATACGGTGTAAACGGTACTCTTCCTTCTGATTATTTCGGCTATATGGGATTAAGCTCCATTAGTGGTGGTTACTTGGAGCAACCCGGTATTCAAATGTCCCAAATTGCAAATCCTAATCTGAAATGGGAAACCAATTATAATATGAATATTGGCTTGGATTTTGGTTTTTGGGATCGTCTGAACTTCACGATTGAATATTATACCCGTACAACTAAAAACTTATTAATGGACTGTCCTGTATCCATGACAACAGGATTTAGTAGTTATTTAATGAATATAGGTGAAGTGAAAAATAAAGGTATTGAATTAACTATTAATTCCACTAATATTAAAATAAAAGACTTTAACTGGAATACAACTTTCAATTTAGGTCATAACTCCAATAAAGTTGTAAAATTAGATGGCGAACAGACACAAATTGTCAGTGGAACCCAAATACACAAAGTAGGAAGTTCTTATCGTACATTCTATGTACAAGAATTTGCGGGCATCAATCCTGAAACAGGAAATCCTCTATTCTATACCAATGAATTGGATGAGAACGGAAATTATATAAAAGAAATTACCGAGAACTCTAAAAATGCACAATTCATTCCTTATAAACATGCAGAACCAACTGTTAACGGAGGTATCTCTAATTCATTGCGTTATAAATGGCTTGATTTAAATTTCTTATTCTCCTATCAATTCGGAGGATATTCTTATGATACTTGGGCACAAAAGACAGAACATGGCGGTTACGATTCCTATGCAAACATTCCGACTTATTATCGTGATAGCTGGAAAAAGCCAGGTGATCAAACCAATATAGAAGTATATATGCTGGGTAAATCATCTTCTGTATCAATGCATAAAATAACAAGTAGCCGCCGTATCCACAGTACTGATTATTTCCGCTTAAAAAATATCACATTCGGCATTACGTTACCTAAAGAATGGACAAATAAAATCAATATAGGAAATGTTCGTTTTTATGCATCAGCAAGCAATTTATGGACATGGGCGGCCTATGACAATTATGATCCTGAAGCTGTTAGTGCCGGTAGTGCAACTCAAACCACACCGCCTTTAAAAACCGTTACTTTTGGTCTCAACATCAATTTTTAACCACTAAAAAACAACAATATGAGAACATTACATAATTTTTTATCAATAGTCTTATCCATCGGATTGTTTACTTCATGTGGAAACGATTGGTTGGATTTAGAACCGTCCACACAAATTCCAACAGAAACGAGTATCAAATCTCTCTCCGACATTGATTATTCACTAAACGCCATTTATGCGACAATGCGTAATGCCTATGCGTATTCCGGGCGTTTAATCTACTACGGAGATGTAACAGGAGATGACATGCAAGCTGTACAATCAACTTGTAGAACAGCTCACTATTACCAAATGGATTGGTTACCTGCAAATGGACCAAGTACACACTGGTCATATCTTTATTCCATCATTCAAAACTGTAATGTAATTTTAGACGGCATTGACAATATCGAAATTCTTCCAAACGATGAAGATGAGCATATCTTCCGCAATGATTTGGAAGGACAAGCATTAGCAATACGTGGTCTGGCCCTTTTTGACCTTACGCGCTTCTTCGGATATACTTATTTAAAAGATAACGGAGCCTCTTTAGGAGTACCTATCATCACTTCAGCATCAGCCACTGCCGACAGTAAGCCTTCACGTAACACTGTAGCTGAATGTTATGATCAAATAATCAAAGACTTAAAGAATGCGGCTAGTTTAATGATACCCACATATTCATGGTCAGGTACTAGTTTGAATCAAAAAGATTTATCCTTAAATAAGAAAGGTAAAATCAGTAAATGGGCCACATTAACTTTGTTAAGTCGGGCATATCTGTATATGGGGAAGAACAGTGAAGCTTTACAAGCTGCAGAAGAAGCAATAAAAGGATCGGAAGCCAATAAATACCAATTATGGAATACCGAAGAATATCCCACTGTATGGGGTACGGAAGCCTCCGAAGCAAATCCGGGAGAAATTCTCTTCGAAATAGTCAATACTACTACCGAAAGCCCCGGCAATGAAAGTATGGGATATCTAACTTCTCCAAAAGGATATCAAGATATGTGCATTACAGTCAGTTTTTATCACCATCTGTTAGAAACGCCTAATGATGTACGCATTAAGTTATTAGTTAATCAAGACAAAAAAGTAATGTATTTGAATAAGTATCAACCACAACCTGGAGAAAATATTATGGATGCCAATATTCCTATAGTACGTCTTTCCGAAACTTACTTAAATGCAGCCGAAGCAGCCGTGAAAAACGGAGATGCAACAAAAGCTGCAAAATACCTGAAAGCCATTGCACTCCGAGGAAATCCGGACTATACGATGCCCGCAAAGGTTACCCTTGATGATGTTCTAGAAGAACGCAGGAAAGAACTCATTGGTGAAGGGCACCGCATGTTTGACTTATTACGTAATAACTTACGAGTAACTCGTATTAACGAAACAGACGATATGATGAAAGAGGTAGTGCATTTCGCTGACGAAAAAACATCTATGGATTTCGACAGAAACTATTATCGTACAATATTACCTATTCCTCAAAAAGAAATTAATGCTAATTCTAATATTGTACAAACACCAGAATATCTGAAATAATAGTCAACACAAATTGATAAAATCTAACTGAATTATAAATCAAATCGATGACAAGCAAGACTAATTTTATCAACTACTTTCTTCTTGCATTTACCCTCGCATTCATCAGTTCCGGCCTTAGTGCCGGAACTCTTGATTTCAAAGACAAGAAGAAAGACAAAGAGAAAAAAGAAGAATTAACAGCCGACGGTCCATACGTATTGTATCAGCCTGACGGCCAAATCAGAGTAATCAATGTAGATAAGAAAGGGAATATCATTGATACCACTTATACCACATTACCTCAAAACTTTACCCTGCATGTGACAGACCACAAAGGCAGGTTTCCATTTGATGTAAAACTACACCCGGTAAAACGTCCCGGATGGAATTATCCTCAGGCAGACAAAGTTTTTGTCATGTCCGACCCTCATGGAAGGCTGGACTGTGTAATCAGCCTGTTACAAGGCAATCATATCATTGATAAAGACTACAAATGGAGCTTCGGGAAAAACCATCTGATGATTATCGGTGATATTTTTGACAGAGGAAAAGATGTACCGCAAATCTTCTGGCTATTTTACAAACTGGAAGAGGAAGCAGCCAAAACCGGAGGACACGTATCGTTCATGCTGGGAAATCATGAACCGATGGTACTGGCCAATGACCTCCGATACACCAAAGAAAAATATAAAATATTAGCAGAAAAACTAAAGATGGAGTACCCCCGGCTATTCGGTCCCGATACCGAACTGGGCAGATGGTTGGGAACCCGTAACACCATGCAAATGATAGGTAACGACCTATATGTACATGCCGGACTGGGCAAAGACTTCTATGACAAGAACTTGAACATTCCCACTGTCAATGAAGAAATGAGTAAAGGGCTATTTATGACGAAAAAAGAACGCAAAGCGCTTTCTCCACTCACAGCCTTCCTGTATGGAAACAGCGGTCCCATCTGGTATCGCGGACTGGTACGCACTGATGGCAAATACAATCCGCTGGCAAAAGACTCCCTAGAAATGATTATGGACCGTTATAAGGCAAAACATATTATTGTGGGACATACCATTTTCAAAGATATTTCCACTTTCTATAACGGCAAGGTTATCGGAGTAAATGTGGACAATAAAGAAAACCGGGAAAAAAAGCGCGGACGTGCCATGCTGATTGAAAATAATCAGTATTTTGTCGTCGGTGACAAAGGTATCCAAAGACAATTAGAATAAAGACAATACACCAAATCCTACCGGTGGTTTTCCAAACTCTCCTGACAACTTTCCTATTTGTCAAGAGAGTTTTTCTTTTCCTTTTTTGCTAGTTTCCTCCTTTTATTTTATACCTTTGTTCCTCATAATAACTAACCTTATAAAACGAAATGAAATCTATCCGAGAACTATACCGCATCGGCACCGGTCCGTCCAGCAGTCATACTATGGGACCGCGCAAGGCTGCTGAAATCTTCTTAGGAAAACATCCCGAAGCCAAAGCTTTTCAAGTTACTCTTTATGGAAGCCTCGCCGCTACCGGTAAAGGACACATGACCGATGTAGCCATTTTAGATACATTGCAACCACATGCGCCTACAGAAATTATCTGGAAAGCCCATGTCTTCTATCCGTTTCATCCCAATGGAATGACTTTCAAATCTTTGAATGAAAAAGGAAAGGTGACAGATGAATGGACTGTTTTCAGTGTAGGCGGAGGTGCTCTAGCCGAAGAAGGGCACGACAAAGGCTCAACTCCGGAAATCTATGATATGAACCGTATGAGTGAAATCCTCTACTGGTGTGAACGTACCGGACGCAATTACTGGGAATACGTCCAGCAATGTGAAGACGAAGACATTTGGGACTATCTGGCAGAAGTATGGAAAACCATGAGAGAAGCCATTGAGCGTGGTTTGGATCAAGAAGGCGTATTACCCGGGCCACTCAATCTGCGCAGAAAAGCCTCCACTTACTATATTAAGGCAAAAGGTTATAAGGACAATCTGCGTTCCCGCGGGTTAGTATTCTCATACGCTCTGGCAGTCAGTGAAGAAAACGCCTCAGGTGGCAAAATCGTCACAGCCCCTACTTGCGGATCATGCGGAGTGGTTCCGGCTGTACTTTATCACTTGCAAAAAAGCCGTGACTTCAGCGATATGCGGATTTTAAGAGCACTGGCTACTGCCGGATTGATAGGAAATATAGTAAAACACAACGCCTCCATTTCCGGAGCCGAAGCCGGTTGCCAGGCAGAAGTAGGAGTGGCCTGTTCAATGGCATCCGCCGCTGCCAGCCAATTATTCGGAGGTAGCCCGGCCCAGATAGAGTATGCAGCCGAAATGGGCTTGGAGCATCACTTGGGAATGACTTGCGATCCGGTATGCGGATTGGTACAAATCCCTTGTATCGAAAGAAATGCCTATGCAGCGGCCCGAGCTCTTGATGCCAATATCTATTCTGCCTTTACAGACGGTAATCACCGTGTATCCTTTGACAAAGTGGTGGAAGTAATGAAACAGACCGGTCATGACCTTCCTTCCTTATATAAGGAAACCAGCGAAGGCGGTCTGGCAAAGGATTACGAGCCGATGGATTAATAACAGGGAAAAGACCGAGAACTGTATTTATAATACATAAGAGGGTGAATCAAAATTGGTTGCGACTATCTTTTTCAACGCTGATAATAAAAAGATAGTTCAATTTATTTCTGATACACCCTCTTATGGCATCATTACTATAATGAGAGATAGTTCCCCTATTACAGAAAAAATCTTTTTTAATCGCTCAACTTCAAGAATCCTCCAAACTGATCGAAGTCTACTTCCAATCCATTTTCCAATGTCAGTTCATATCCCTTGCGGTTACGTTCTATCTTCACCGTTTTATGCCCGTTATAATTAGGGACATTCATTAAATATTACAAAATCAGCCAACTAATTCATACACAAAGTATTGCGAATTAGTTGGCTTTTTTGTATCTTT
>OJAL01001446.1_pt1 | contig 13100 bp, 8 predicted proteins | sample 1589301 | NCBI WGS metagenome assembly OJAL01 (sample SAMN03283261) | human gut metagenome | biome: human-associated habitat; material: feces | host: Homo sapiens | place: USA | collected 2013
TGCCGGACAGGAACGAACTGGAGAAACAGAAGAAAACATCCTTTGGATACAGACCCAAGATTTCTTTCGTAGTACCGCTGTATAAGACACCGGAGAAATATCTCAGAAGACTGACAGAATCATTTCAGGAACAGACTTATTCAAACTGGGAACTTTGTTTCTCTGACGGAAGCGGCGCACAGTCACCGCTGACGGAATTGTTAAAAGAACTGACAGCGAAGGATAACAGAATTAAATACGTTTCTCATGAGGAGCCGCTTCAGATTTCAGAGAATACCAACAGTGCCATTGAAATTGCAACAGGTGATTTCATTGCCTTTGCAGACCATGATGATGAGCTGACGCCGAATGCATTATTTGAATGTGTGAAAGCAATAAATGAGAAACCGCAGACACTGGTGATCTACACAGATGAAGATAAGATGTCTATGGATGGACATAAATTCTTTCAGCCGCATTTTAAACCGGACTATAATCCGGATCTGCTGTGCACGGTCAATTATATCTGCCATCTGTTTGTGGTATCACGAAAAGTAATTGAAAAAGTTGGCGGGCTGCGAAGTGAGTTTGACGGTGCACAGGATTATGATTTTGTGTTACGCTGTGTGGAAGCAGTAAAGGATGAAGAAATCTGTCATATTCCAAAAATCCTGTATCACTGGCGTTGCCATGAGGACTCCACAGCAGAGAATCCCGAGAGCAAGCTTTATGCCTTTGAAGCCGGAAGACGTGCAGTACAGGCTCACTATGAGAGAACAGGAATCCACGCAGAGGTTTTTAAGGGTGAATATCTGGGGCTGTACAGAACGAAGTTTATCAGAGATCATGATCCGCTGATTTCTATTATTATTCCGAATAAAGACCATATTGATGATCTGAAGAGATGTATGGAATCCATTGAACAGAAATCTACGTACAAAAATTATGAGTACATTATTGTAGAGAATAACAGTACAGATTCTGCTACTTTTGAATATTACAAAAAACTGGAGGCAGAGAATCCGAAGGTCCGCATGGTATACTGGGACGGAGTCTTTAACTATTCTGCCATTAATAATTATGGTGCATCTTTTGCAAAGGGTGAGTATCTGCTTCTGCTTAACAATGATACAGAGATCATTAATCCGGACTGTCTGGAAGAACTCCTGGGTTATTGCATGCGTAAAGATGTAGGCGCAGTGGGTGCAAGACTTTATTATGAGGATGATACGATCCAGCATGCAGGTGTTGTGATCGGTTTTGGCGGAATTGCAGGACACTGTTTTGTCCAGCAGAAGAGAGGTACCACCGGATATTGTCACAGAATTATCTGTGCACAGGATTACAGTGCGGTTACAGCTGCCTGCATGATGGTGAAGAAATCTGCATTTGATGCAGTTGGAGGACTTTCAGAGGAACTGGCTGTTGCATTTAATGATATTGATTTCTGCATGAAGCTGAGAAAGGCGGGATATCTGATCGTGTATAATCCATATGCGGAATTATACCATTATGAATCCAAATCCAGAGGTCTTGAGGATACTCCGGAAAAAGTGGCACGATTTAACAAAGAAATTGCCACCTTTGAGAAAAAATGGCCGGAGATCCTGAAGAACGGAGATCCTTATTATAACCCCAATCTCACTCTGAAGAGCCAGGACTTTTCTCTGAAAAGAATCTGAAGATGAAATTGCTATAAAATGAATGTGAAAGAAGATATGTTAAAGAAAAAGAAAGAGATCAATGAAAAAACAGAAATTTTCATTTTTGTATTTCTGGCGTTTATCCTGCTGACAACCTGGGCGATGACACAGCCTTTTAATTCAGGGCCGGATGAACAGATGAGATATTATGTTGCAGATTACATTTATAAACACCATGGAGCTCTTCCGGGGGGAGATGATCCGGCTGTCAGGAATAAAGTGTGGGGAATTTCCTATGCATATTATCCGGTTGTATCTTATATGGTGTCTGCATTATTTATGAGAATATCCCGGCTTTTTGCAGATCCGGGATACTCCATGTTCAAAATTGCACGTATGGCAGATGTACTGTTTGTCACAGGTGCAGTGTATTTTGTTGTAAAAGCTTCGGGCAAACTGTTTCCGAAAGAAAAATATTCCAGAGAAGTTAGATGGCTGTTTGCAGCACTGGCAGGATTTATGCCGCAGGCAATCTTTATGGGAACTTATGTGAATACAGACTCACTGGCACTGCTGGCAGCAGCCATGATCTTGTATGCATGGGTCTCTTATCTGAGAGAAGACTGGACATGGAAAAACTGTATACTCCTTGCAGTGGGAATGGCCGTATGTGCATTGTCTTATTATAATGCATACGGCTGGATACTCTGCAGTTTTTTCTTCTTCTGTTTTACGGTATTACTCTGCAGAGAAGAAGCTTTTTCACAGAGAGTTCGTTTCCTTTTCAGCAGAGGAGCAGTGATCGCAGCAGTTACTTTAGTTCTCTGCGGCTGGTGGTTCATCCGTAACGCAGTTTTGTATAACGGAGATTTCCTGGGAAGGAAATCCTGTGCGGAATGTGCGGAAAAATATGCTCAGAAGGATTACAGACCTTCACTGTATCCGACGCCTGCAAAGCTGGGATGGAACTGGAAAGATATTATCCTTTATCAGGATCCGGGCTGGTATCATAACTGGATTCTGACAGTGTGTGTAAGTTTCATCGGTACTTTTGGGCAGATGGAAATTTATATGCCATATACGGTCAGCAAACTGTATATGCTGTTCTTTGCTGTTGGGATCATCAGTGTATTTTTTGTAAAAGAGACATTTGATCTGAGAAAAAAAATGTATGTTGCACAGCGGAAAGCAGTTGGAAATGACAGATGGAAGATTAAAACAAAGGTGATATCCCGAGAGTGGAATAAAGAAGGTATTTTCCATTTGATGATGGTATTTCTGATTATGATTCCGGTATTTCTGTTTCTGTATTATGTTTATTACAGTGATAATCAGCCACAGGGAAGATATCTTATGCCTGCATTATATCCTCTGATGTACTTTGTTACGCTGGGCTGGAATAATATTCTGACAAAAACAGTGAAAAATGAAAAGTTGCGGAGTCTGATATACAGAGTACTGACTGTACTGCTGGTGATTTCGCCATTTGCCTGCTGGGCATTTTTAATCTTGTCTTAAAAGAAATAAAGGGACTGCCGCATGAAAAGCTTTTGCGGAAGTCCCTTAAATTTATCTATTTTATCTATCAAAGAAATGGTTACTGTCTGGTATTCAGAAGCAGGCTTCAGGATTTGATCACTTTGACCATCAGGAACAGGAAAAACAGCAGGAATGCTGCCCCGATCGCCCCGATGATATAATAAGGAGCAGTTGTATGGGAAGCAGAATATGCCTGTGCTGCCTCCATATTCTTCTGACCGGTTACTGCGGCATCATTTGTCTGCTGCTCTGCGTCTTCCAGAATCGCAGTTCCTACAGGAGTTCCTCCAAAGTAATACTGGCGTGTGATCTGTCCGTCAGAAGAAGTATCTTCTGTGGTCAGATTATCTTCTGTGGCACCGTTTGGCGCAATGACTGTACCACCGGAAAGACGGTTAAAATCATCGTCTGCGATGGTAAGGGGTGCAAAATTGTCAAAACCATAATTGAGAAGCGCGATCGCTTCATTATCGGTAACACCGGATGCGCCATTTAATACAATGCATACCAGCTTCATGTTATTTTTGGAAGCTTCACATACCAGGGTACTTCCGGAAGCTTCTGTGTACCCTTCCTTACCGCCGATACAGGGTTTATAATAACCGTCGCTGGTGCTGTTTATCATGGTAAAATTGTTTGTAAGTACACGTTCGCCGCCGGAAACATTTGTTGCCGGAAGTGTATAGGAAGTAGTTGCTGCAATGGTGCGGAAAGTGTCATTTGCCATAGCTGCTTCCATGATCAGAGCCATATCATGGGCGGTGATATGCTGGTTCTCATCAGGAAGACCGGTAGGATTGGTAAAGACAGTATTGGTGCAGCCAAGCTCCTGTGCCCGGGTATTCATTATCTGTACAAAAGCATCCACAGAACCTCCCACATGTTCAGCTACCTGCAGTGCGATATCATTGGCAGAGGCAACCATGATGGCATATAAACATTGTTCCATGGTGAAAACCTCATCTAACTGTGAGGAAATATTGGCTCCTCCGTCAGTAACACCGGAAACACCGGTTGCAGTCATGGTTACCTGTTCATCCAGACTGCTGTTCTCAAGAGCAACCAGGCAGGTCATAATCTTGACTGCGCTTGCAGGGTAAAGAGGCTGATCTGCATTTTTGGAATACAGGACTGTGTTTGTGGAAGTTTCCATTACAATTGCCGCGGCAGACGAAATATCGGAAGCCTGGGGCCATCCGTCGATACCGTTGGTGACTACGACAGACGGATCTGCTGTCTGTGCGGCGGCGTCTGTATTCTGAGCTGTTTCTTCAGCAGCAGATACCGGAAACTGTGAAAACATGGTGACAGCACCAAGTCCCAGAGCCATCAGGGCTGCAGTGATTCTTTTTTTCTTTATCATCATGGTATATAATACTCCTGTGTATAAAAATATTGAAAAGTAACTGTTCATTGTAAGTGAACAGTAACCATAAAAACAATAACAGTATAACACATTTCTCTCCTTTCTTGCAAAAAATATCATACAATGTTAAAATAAAAAATCATAGTAAAAATCGAGGTTATCATATGAGTAAAAAACCATCTGCAGGAGGAAAAATCCAGTGGACGAAAATGTTCAGGAAGCTTTCCCCCTATACGATCCGGAAAGGGTTCCGCTACATGAAGCATTATGGACCAAAGGAATTCTGGATCAGGCTGCATGAACGTTTTGAACCGGAAGAAGTACCATATGGTCCATGGTACCGGGCTTACATTCCGACGGAGGAAACACTGGAAACACAGAGGAAACAGAAATTTGATTATTCACCGCTGATCAGCATTGCAGTTCCGGCTTATCAGACACCTGTAGAATTTTTGAGACAGATGATAGAATCACTGATCGTTCAGACTTATTCAAACTGGGAGCTGTGTATCGTAAATGCAAGTCCGGACAATGAGGAGATGCAGAAAGTACTGGCAGAATATTCAGCCGGAGATTCCCGGGTAAGATTCTGCAATCTTAAAGAGAACCTTGGCATTGCAGAGAACACAAACCGCGCGTTTGCAATGGCAAAAGGTGAATTTGTGGGGCTTCTTGACCATGATGACCTGCTGGCACCCAATGCATTATATGAGATCGTGAAAATACTGCAGGATCATCCGCAGGCAGATGCGCTTTATACAGACGAGGATAAGGTTACAACAGAACTGGACGAGCATTTTCAGCCACATCTGAAATCGGATTTTAATCTGGATCTCCTGCGTTCCAATAATTATATCTGCCACTTTTTTGTAGTGCGAAAGAGTATTGTAGAAAAGACCGGAGGTTTCCGAAAAGAATTCGACGGAGCTCAGGATTACGATTTTATATTCCGCTGTACGGAGAATGCCGGAGAGGTTTTGCATGTTCCGGAAATCCTGTATCACTGGAGAACACACAAAGCCTCCACTGCAGATAATCCTGCCAGTAAAATGTACGCATTTGAAGCCGGCAAGAGAGCAATAGAAGCTCATCTTGAGAGAACAGGTACAAAAGGCGAGGTAAGCCATACACAGGATCTGGGCTTTTACCGGGTGAAATATCCGGTGCAGGGAAAACCTCTGGTGTCTGTTATCATACCAAACAAAGACGAGAAAGAGACTCTTCAGACCTGTCTGGAAATGCTGGAGAAGAATACCGGTTATCAGAATTTTGAGATCATAATCGTGGAGAATAACAGTACCACTGATGAGATTTTCCGATATTATAAAGAGCTTTCCGGAAACCGAAAGATCCATCTTTTGAGATGGGGAAAAGAATTTAATTATTCTGCCATCAATAACTTTGCTGCGGCGCATGCAAAGGGAGAATATCTGCTTTTCCTGAATAATGATGTAAAATCCATCAATCCGGACTGGCTGGAAGAAATGCTTGGAGTGTGTCAGCGTCCGGAAGTGGGCGGTGTCGTAGCAAAGCTCATTTATCCGGATAATACGATCCAGCATGCAGGATGTGTGATCGGAATGGGCGGTATTGCGGGGCATATGTTCGTAGATATGCCTGCGGACCGTACCGGCTATCTGCATAAGGCATCCCTTCTTCAGGATATGAGTGCAGTGACTGCCGCCTGTCTGTTGATGAAGAAAGAGGTTTTTGAGCAGGCAGGAGGATTTACAGAAGAACTGGCTGTGGCATTTAATGATGTGGATCTTTGCCTGAAAGTAAGAAAAAACGGCTATCTGATCGTATATGATCCCTATGCGAAGCTTTATCATATGGAATCAAAGACCAGAGGAGCTGAAGACAGCAAGGAGAAAGTGCGCCGTTTTCAGACGGAGATTGAATATATGCGATGTCACTGGATAGACATTCTCAAAAACGGAGATCCCTGTTATAACAAAAACCTGTCTCTTACCAAATGGAATTATTCTCTGAAGCCAATCCCGGGAATGGAGACAGAAGCAGGACAGAAAAAAGAGAAGACAGGGAGGAAATCATGCAGGAAGTATCAGTGATCATTCCGAATTTTAATGGGATGGCTTATCTGGATGGCGTACTTGCAGGTCTGGAGTGTCAGACTGTAAGCAATTTTGATGTAATTCTTGTGGATAATGGATCCAATGACGGAAGCTGTGCTTTTGTTGCTGCAAGGTATCCATGGGTCCATCTGATCGAACTGCCGGAGAATTTCGGATTCTGTAAAGCGGTCAATGAAGGGATCAGAGCATCACGCTCACCTTATGTACTGCTTTTAAACAATGATATTGAAGTAACGGAGAATTTTATAGAAGAAATGCTGTCAGCCATCAAAAGGCATCCCAAAGCTTTTTCCTGTGCTGCCAGAATGATTCAGTTTCATGACAGGGACAGGCTGGATGACGCAGGAAACTATTACTGCGCACTTGGATGGGCTTATGCGAGAGGTAAAGGGAAAGATATCCATACCTATGAAAAGGAAGAGAAGATTTTTGCTTCCTGCGCAGGAGCTGCTATTTACAGAAAGAAGATCTTTGATGAGCTGGGATATTTTGACGAAGAACATTTTGCATATCTGGAGGACATGGACGTGGGATACCGGGCCAGGATCTACGGATATGAAAACTGGTATGCACCTGATGCCATGGTATACCATGTGGGAAGCGGTACCAGCGGATCCAGATATAATCAGTTCAAGATCCGGTATTCTTCCAGAAATAATATTTATCTGATATACAAAAATATGCCGGTGTTACAGATTATTATCAATCTTCCGTTTCTTGTTGCAGGATTTGGAATCAAAATTCTGTTTTTTACGCTGAAAGGATTCGGAAGAGAGTATATTGCGGGAATTAAGAATGGATTCCAGATCAGTAAAAAAAATCATAAAATACCTTTTAAATTTCAAAATCTGTCAAACTATTTTAGGATTCAAGTTGAATTGTGGGTGAATATCTTCAGGCGTTTGTGCGGATGATAAGAAAGAAAGATAAATTTTTATTGCTTTTATAAAACAACTATTATAATATAGAAACGATAAAAAAATGAGGTGACAAAAGATTGCTAAAGGACAATGAAAAGAATTTCAGTCGTCTCCATATGATCATTGATGCAATTGTACTGGTACTGTCATATTTTCTGGCATGGCTGATCCGTTTTGTTGGTCCTATGGCAGCAACAGCAGTCAGAACCAGAAGCTTTCAGCAGTATATGCTGATGCTGGTTTTTATTGTACCGGTTTATCTGTTGTTGTATCAGGCTTTCACATTGTATACTCCCATGCGGATGCAGGGGCGTCGGCTTGTATTGGCTAATATTGTAAAGGCCAACTCGCTTGGGCTCCTTATTCTGATGTTTACATTTTACATGATAGATGAGAGCGATTTTTCCCGTTCTACTTATATTATGTTTTATGTAATTAATATTGTGCTTCAGTGGTGTGCCCGAATGTTGATTTTCGCTCTTCTGAGAAATATGAGAGAGAAGGGACTGAATCAGAAACAGATGATCTGTGTGGGATACAGCCGCGCAGCAGAGGAATACATTGACAGAGTTCTTGCCAATCCTCAGTGGGGATATGTGATCCGCGGAATACTGGATGACAATGTTCCGGCAGGAACAGAGTACAAGGGAATCAAAGTTCTTGGAAGGATTGCCAATCTGAATATAATACTTCCGGAGAACCGGCTGGATGAAATAGCGATCACTCTGGGCTTAAGTGAATATTACCGCCTGGAAGAGATTGTAGCACTGTGTGAAAAATCCGGAGTACACACCAAGTTTATCCCGGATTATAATAAGATCATTCCGACAAAACCATACACAGAAGATATACTGGGACTTCCGGTTATCAATATCCGTTATGTACCGTTGAACAATACATTCAATGCACTGGTCAAGCGGGCGATGGACATTGCAGGATCTATTGTTGGAATCATAGTAACCTCACCGCTGATGCTGTTAATGTGTGTTATCATTAAGCTGACATCACCGGGACCACTGATCTATAAACAGGAGAGGGTTGGACTTCATAACCAGACTTTTCGGATGTACAAGTTCCGTTCCATGGAAGTACAGCCGGAATCGGAAGAGAAGAAGGCATGGACAGTAAAGAATGACCCAAGAGTAACACCCATCGGAAAGTTTATGCGTCACACCAGTATTGATGAACTGCCACAGCTTTTCAACATACTGAAGGGTAACATGAGTCTTGTGGGACCACGACCGGAGCGGCCGTTTTTTGTAGAGAAATTCAGAGAAGAAATCCCGAGATATATGGTGAAACATCAGGTTCGCCCGGGACTTACCGGCTGGGCTCAGGTGAATGGTTACCGCGGAGACACATCCATAAGAAAAAGAATCGAATATGACCTTTATTACATTGAAAACTGGAGCATAGGGCTGGATATCAAGATTATATTCCTTACATTTTTCAAGGGATTTATAAACAAAAATGCATATTAAGATAAGGGGAAAAAGGCATGGCTAAACCAGGAAAAAAGAAAAAAGTACTGTTTGTGCTTGAGATCATTGTACTGCTGCTGTTTATTGGCGGGCTGTATGTGTATGGACAGATTTCTTCCAGGCTGGATAAGATTGAGCAGCCGGAACTGAAAAAGGAAAAAATAGTCGTAAACCAGGAAGCACCAAAGATGACAGGATACAAGACCTATGTGCTGTTTGGTATTGATACCAGAGGGGAAGGCTCCCAGTATTCTGCACAGAACAGTGATACCATGATCATTGTGAGTGTAAACAACGATACAAAAGAAGTGCGTATGGTTTCCGTATACAGAGATACACTTCTCAATGTTGGAGATGATACCTATACGAAGGCAAATGCAGCCTATGCGCTGGGTGGTCCGGAACAGGCGATCACTATGTTAAATACAAACCTGGATCTGGATATTTCCGATTATGCGACGGCCGATTTTTCTGCACTTGTAGAAGTGGTAGATGATCTTGGCGGTCTTGATATTCCGTTATCTTATGCGGAAATTGAACATATGAATAACTATTGCGTGGAAACATCCAAGCTGACAGGGAAAGATTACACTCCAATCGAGAAACCGGAGCCAAAGCCGGAAGATGAGGAAGCTATTGTAGGAACTTATCATCTGAACGGTGTACAGGCGACATCCTATTGCCGTATCCGTTATACTGCAAGTCTGGATATGGGACGTACAGAGCGTCAGAGACGAGTACTTGGAATGCTCTTTGATAAGGCGAAGATAGCAGGTCTTTCTTCTATCTTTAAGATTATGGATGATGTATTCCCGATGGTTACAACATCTCTTTCAAAACAGGATATTCTGGGACTTATTCCGACTCTGATCGGATATAAATTTACAGACAGTACGGGATTCCCGCAGAAGTTTAAATTCTCTAATATCAAGGGAAGTATTATTGTTCCTACTGATCTTGAGAACAATGTAGTTGAACTTCACAAGTTCCTGTATGATGATCAGGATTATACTCCGTCTTCTGAGGTAGTGGCCCGCAGTAATAAGATACTTGAGATCGTCGGCGGAGAAGGTAAGCTGGATGATGCAGCCAAGACTACGACACAGGACACTGATACCACAAATGCAAATGACACTTTTGTATGGTCCGGCGATAATACCTCCGGCAGTACGGATAACAGCGGCGATTATGATTATGACAATGATTATGATAACGGTGGTTATGATGGCGGTTATGATAATGGCGGCGATGACACCGGCAGTGACACTGGTGGTGGAGACTACGACGGCGGCGATGACACCGGTGGAGATGAGACAGGCGGCGATGACACCGGTGGAGATGAGACAGGCGGCGACGATGGATTCAGCGATGATTCAGCAGCAGATTCCGGAGCAAGTTCTGAAGAACAGTAACAGGGAACTGCTATAAAAATATAAATAATAGAAAAGAGGACCATCTGTTGGAAAGGATGGTCCTCTTTTCAGATAAGGAGTGTTGAGGATGACGCATAAGGAAAAATATAATGACACTGTGACAGTTGATGTAATCATTCCTGCCTATCGTCCCGGCAGAGAATTTGGAGAACTGCTGCACAGACTGGAAGAACAGGAATATCGTCCCCGCAGGATTCTGGTTATGAATACGGGAGAGCAGTACTGGAACAGAGAATGGGAGAAATGTCCGATCCTTGAGGTTCATCACCTGGAACAGAAGGATTTTGATCATGGCGGAACCAGAAGAAGGGCAGCAGAACTTTCGAATGCAGATATTATGATCTTTATGACACAGGATGCTCTCCCTGCTGACAGAAAAGTAATTGGAAATCTTGTCTGTGCTGTCAGTGAAAATCCGGGTGCAGGAGCAGCCTATGCAAGACAATTGCCTAAGGCAGACTGTCGCTTTCTGGAACGTTATACCCGTTCTTTTAATTATCCGGAGCAGTCCTCGGTAAAGTCACTGGATGATATTGATAAGTACGGGATCAAGACCTATTTCTGTTCTAATGTGTGCGCGGCCTATGATAAAGGGATTTATCTGAAAACAGGCGGTTTTACAGAGCGGGCGATTTTCAATGAAGATATGATCTGTGCCGGAACAATGATTCAGAAAGGCTATTCAGTTGTCTATGCGGCAGATGCGAGAGTATATCATTCCCATAATTATTCCGGAAGACAGCAGTTCCACAGAAACTTCGATCTGGGAGTATCCCAGGCAGAGCATCCGGAGATTTTTGAAGGAGTACCTTCTGAGGGAGAGGGAATCCGTCTGGTAAAAAGAAGCCTGGGCTATCTGATAAGAACGGGACACTTCTGGCTGATTCCTCAGCTGATCTGGCAGAGCGGAATGAAATATGCAGGATATTTCCTGGGGAAAAGATACAGAAAACTTCCCCGGAAAGTTGTTCTTGCATGTACCATGAGTCCATATTACTGGAACAGAAAATAAAGGTAAGCGGATAACCTTAAGACACGCCAATTTACGATAATTGTCACATTTTGAACACAATTAATTGATATACTGATTCCAGAGTTCAGGAGAAGAATTGCTGTAACTGTGCAGAAATAAAACAGTTACAGATCATTGTTTATTTCGGGGAGTGCTCCGATAAACAGTAATACAGGAACAGAAGGGAGCAGATTACATGAATGATGAAAGAAACCTGGGTGAAAAAACAGATGATTCCGGTCAGCAGCCCAGATATGAACATTATCAGTTCCATGAAGAACAGGGAACTGTTTTGAAACCATCCGGTCCCTCTGGACACAGAAGAAATCAGAATTCTTTTCAGAAAAAAGCAGGGGCGACAATCGCACTGGCTGTGATCTTTGGCCTGGTGGCGGCAGTTGTATTTCAGGCGGCAAATTTTGCAGCAGACAGATTCCTGAATACAGGTAAGTCTTCGGTGCAGATTAAAACTACAGACAGTGTGGATCTTCAGGAAACGGCATCAGATGACAGCACTGCCGATAAGGTGCTGTCTGACTCTGAGAATGGAACAGTAGCAGCAGTGGCTCAGGCTTCCATGCCTTCTGTAGTTGCGATCACTACTGTCAGTGTTCAGGAAATACCAAGCTTTTTCGGATATAGTTCCCACCAATATAAGAGTGCGTCAACAGGTTCAGGGATTATCGTTGGAGATAATGATGATGAGCTTCTGATCGCAACGAATAATCACGTGGTGGATGGAGCTACAACTCTGAGTGTCTGCTTTATCGGGGATGATGTGGCAAATGCAGAGACAGAGACTGTGAATGCGGGAGATAATGGAGATCTGAATGTAGAGGATGCGGTCAGTGCCAAGATTAAGGGTACAGATGCTGATAATGATCTGGCAGTAGTTGCGGTGAAGAAATCGGATATCCCTGAGGACACTTTAAATCAGATCAAGATTGCTCAGATAGGAAGTTCGGATGATCTGGCAGTAGGGCAGCAGGTAGTTGCGATCGGTAATGCGCTTGGATATGGTCAGTCTGTAACATCAGGCTGGATAAGTGCATTGAACCGGACGATTTCTACAGATGACGGAACGAACAGTACAGGACTGATCCAGACGGATGCGGCAATCAATCCGGGTAACAGTGGTGGTGCACTTTTGAATATGAAAGGCGAGCTGATTGGCATCAATTCTGCAAAATACGCAGACAGTGCTGTGGAAGGTATGGGATATGCCATTCCTATTTCCAAGGCAAAGCCTATTCTGGAAGAACTGATGAATCGTGAGACCAGGGAGAAAGTAGACAGCAGCAAAAAAGGATATCTGGGAGTAAGTCTTGCAAATCTGACCACAGAGGCAATTGAGATGTATAATATGCCCACAGGTGCTTTTGTAAGAAGTGTGGAGGATGATTCTCCGGCACAGGAGGCAGGTATCTGTAAAGGCGACATCATCGTAAAATTCGACGGACAGAAAGTCAGTGATGGTGATGATCTGCTGGATAAACTGCAGTATTATAAATCGGGAGAGAAGATTGAGGCAGTTATTGCAAGAGCCACTAATGGGGAATATGAAGAAAATACTATAGAGCTGACTCTCGGCACCAGACCGGACAATGAATAAAACAAAAGACATCGCCCAT
>OJAL01001472.1_pt1 | contig 12936 bp, 9 predicted proteins | sample 1589301 | NCBI WGS metagenome assembly OJAL01 (sample SAMN03283261) | human gut metagenome | biome: human-associated habitat; material: feces | host: Homo sapiens | place: USA | collected 2013
TCCAGAAGACTGGGAAGAATTATCTGAAACGCAAAGTGTAGATGATTGAAAATTAAGCTGAACACGGTCTTTGAAGCAGAAGTTCAGCGGCGAGCAAAAGCTCTTGACCTTTAATAAAGAGGCCAAGAGCTTTTTTACATCTTGTTTTGCAGGGGGAAAGAAGGTACAATAGTAGAAAAGACGGCGTGCATTGGTCAAATAAGGTGGTGGAAGCAATGGGCGAAGCAATAGTCTATCATGTCATGCACATGGAAAAGTGCGTGGCACAGGTGAGCACGGCTGGTGAATGCAAAGTTTACCTTGAAGATTTTATGCCATACGATTTGGTACTGGAAGAATCGGATGACTTTGATGATCGAATTAATAATGTAACCAATTTTTATTATTGGTGTGCATCCCGTATGCTAACACTGGATCGTACCTACGCGAAAGAGATTCTGAATAGTATCGGCGCATCTCAGAGTGTTACGGATCGGGAGCGTGCACAGATCGCGCTTTCGTACCATTGCCTGTCCTTGCTGGATGTGTTCTGGGTAAAAGGAGAAAAAGAGAATATCCTGTTTGAGGATATCAATCTCTACACACACTCTTTAAGCAATGCTCTTGTGGATATTGCACTGCGTGGGCATCAGATGACTGTGACAAATGCACATCTTTTGGCAAATGATTTGTCCACTGGTGGATGTTATCCTAAAGCGTGGGTGCGTAGAGAGGATGGCTTCTATCTTTATAAAGATGGCGGACAAGATACAGTCGAGCGTGAAGTGCTGGCAAGTAAGATCTGCCGATGCTTTGACTGCCATCAGGTTTTGTATGAGCAGGGAATATTTGAGAACGAGCCAGTTTCCATCAGCAAAATCATGACCTCGCAGCGATATAGCCTTGTGACGTATGCGGCCTACGATGTCTACTGCACAAATCATGATTGGAACACGATGGATAAAATTCTGGAACTGGATGCTCAAGGATACTATATGATGAACATTCTGGATTATCTGGTGGGCAACACCGACCGCCATTGGGAAAACTGGGGTCTGTTGGTGGACAATGAGACGAATCAACCTATCCGGTTGCATGATCTGATGGACTTCAATCGGGCGTTTCAGCAGTATGACACGCTGGATGGTGCAAACTGCTTGACCGTTGGAAAGCGGAATTTGAGCCAGAGAGAGGCGGCTATGGAGGCAGTTGAGAAAACGACGATAAACAAAATTTGTGATATTGATATAGTCGATTTTGCAGGGCACAAAGAATGGGGTTATATGTTTCAAAAGAGAATGAGCAGTTTGTTAATAAAGAGTATATGACTTCAAAACAATGTTGAATTGATGAATTCTATGAAAGACTATATAGAATAAGAATGGGAGGTGTACAAAATGTATGAGAGATTTGCTCAAGAGAATAAAGTGGCAAATGAAATTATGTTTTTGCGAAAAGGTGGAAGTATTGACCAAGCAATTTCGATGTGCCTTGAAGCTATTGAAAAGTTTCCAGATAACAATTTCTTTTGCAAAATTCTTGGCGATATGTACTTCCAACAAGGGGACTATGCTAAGGCAGCAAATGCATATCTTGATGATTTAAAAAAAATGAGAGGAACCCCAAAGTTATTTCGGACATTCCAAACATTTTATCAAAAGCTTCTGGATAAAGTTGATGATGTCTTTTTGGTTGAATATAAAGGAAGAATTTGGAACGCAATAGAAGCTGGAGAGTTTTCGGAAGATATAGAAAAATGTTGTATTGAGTTTTTTGGAGAAGGTCTTATCGCGGATTCGAAACTACTACAAACTTTGAAAGAATCGGATAGTGCTAAATTTTCTAGAAAAGTCAAAAGTGATTTTAGAAAATGGTGTAAGGCGAAAGATGGAAAATCGATTGAAGCTTTGATTGGGTATCGAATAAAAAGTGAACATCATAAAGAAAGCATCGAAATAGATCATGAAATATTTCGATACCTTGAAAAAGAGAAAAGATACCAAGAAGCTCTTATTGTTGCACAAAAGATCAATCAGCCTATTGTAAATAAGGCTACAATATGTTCTATACTGCGAATCTGCCGTAATTTGGATGATTATTCAGTTGCGGAAAAAATTTTCCCTTTTGACGAGGAATTTATTTCAGGATCAGATTTTAATGTTCAGTATGAGTTGGTGTATTATTATCAAAAAACACAAGAACCAGAAAAGTTAAGTCTTGTATTAAAGAAAATGAACCAGAGCGCGACAAGGAGCATTCCTATAGCTCAAACGCTGTATAATTTTTACTTGTCGTTAAATATGTTCGATGAAGCTCAAGCTGTTTATGAACGTATCCCTAAAATGAAGTCTAAGCGGCAACGGGATTTTGGGCGCTCAATAGAACAAAAAGAATCAGATCATGTTGTTTGGCAGAAACTAAAAGATCTGGTTTCAGAGCAAGAACACAATAGGCAGATGATTGCATTAAGAGATTTGTTGAAAGGATTTTCTCATGAGTTGGGACAACCGATTACCAACATACGTTATGAAGTTCAACTTCTTCAAATGAAGCTGGATATACGTACAGTTGAAAAAGAAGAATTATATAGCGTTATTGATAATATACTTAATCAGACTACTAGAATTGGAACATTATTATCAAGATTTGGACCAATTGTATCACAAAAAAATCTATATGAGGATTTTTGCGTAGTAGATTGTATAAAAGGCGTTTTTGATGATCTTCAAACAAGGCTTCGACAACAAGATATACAATATTCTGTTAAGGGAAGCGATAATATTAGCTTGTATGGAGATCGGCTGCAATTTACTCAGGTCTTCTATAACCTGATTTTAAATTCAATGCAAGCTATGCAAAAGTCAGGAAAGATAGACGTTACTGTAAAAAAGGATGGTTCGGGCAAAATTTCAATTAGCTTTATGGATGACGGTCCGGGTATACCAAAAGAAAATCAAAAGAAAATCTTTGAACCGTTTTTCTCAACAAAAGATCCGACATCGGGAAATGGCGGTGAGGGACTTGGTTTATTTATCGTATGGAATGTTTTAAAAATATTCAATGGCATTATTTATGTCGATTCTCATTATAAAAATGGTGCTAAATTTAACATTCTTATAACACCACAAGGAGGAAGCCAAAGTGAGCAAAGTATTGATAATTGAAGATGAACTTAGTACAGCACGTCCAGTACAGGAAGCCCTTAAAATAAACGGTATAGATGCAGAAATTGCGCAGAATGGTTTGCAGGGATTGGAAATGCTGAAACAGGACAACTATGATTTGGTTTTGCTTGATTTAAAGATGCCAGGACTGTCTGGCGAAGAGGTGCTCAAAGAAATTCGCAAAGCCGACCCATTTATAGATGTTGTTATTTATACAAACTATAGCGAATTTTCTGATTTGAAAAAGCTTACAAATATAGGAATTGATGGATACATAAATAAAGGCGCAACAGCAGATTTAAAGGAATTGGTAAATACAATTAAGCAAAAACTGGCACCTTTGGACAGTGAAATTATTGCCAAAATGATGCAAGATGTTCCTCAAGATGAAGATGGATTGTAAGATGGAAATGGAATATTTGCTGGACACAAATGCGTATTTTAACTTTCTAAATGAATTGTCAAATTCGATTCCGAGCGAAAGAAAAGATGAAATTTTAGGACTTAACACAAGAAGATTTTATATCTCAGAAATTACGAGCATAGAAATAATTTCAGTCCTTGGAAAATATGCAAGAGGAAATAGTGGAGGCAGTCAAAAGTGTAATTGTATAATTGATCCGAATGGAACAATCTGCAACAACCAACGTTTTACAGTGAAGAGAAATTCTTGGCAAAAAAGAAGAATAAAGGCATGGCTAAAAATGATAGAGGAAACCCAGTCAGGAAAATCAACTCTTTTTAATGTTGAATTGATTTCACTTGATAGAGAAACTCTAGAGATAGCCAATAAGATTATTTTGTATTCCCTTTCTCATAATTTTGGTTCGATGGATGCTGTAATAGCCGCAACAGCAAAGAAAAAAATATTATCTGGTGAACAGGTAACGGTAGTAACATCAGATAAAGCACTCAAAGCTTGCCTGTCAAAATGTGATATTCCGATATTTGACATATATAAATAATTATGGAAGGGATAAGCGCATAATAACTTTGATTACATTATTCTGAAAATGCCGTTTGTAGCAGATCTGTAGCAAATTTCATCTATTTGACGAATTAACGCTATAAAAATCAAAAAGTCATCATGCATCACACGCAGGGGGTCTGGGGTTCGAGTCCCTAATTCTCCACCATACAGTTCGTACTCGAACCCGATTCTTTATGAAAAAGGGTTCGGGTGCGTTTTTTGTTTATCGGAAGTTTGCGTTTGCGACAGCAACAAACACCCCAGTGGGGTGTTTGAGCAACAGAATAGGCTACCAGGAAATCCCAAGTCGTATGACGTGGAATTTTTTGTTTCGATCAAGGACTCGAATGGCATCTACGTAAAAAATCCATAGCAAATGAGCCGGAAGCCTTCTGTAGATCAGAGGCTTCCGGCTCACTGCATATTCATGATAAAAGCAAAATTCCTGCCACCAGTACCATGTTGCAGGCAAAAAAACAGTGCGGGCAGTGCATCCACAAGGGCCGGCGAAAGAGTGAAATCGTCCGGGACAGGATCGTTTTGATTCATGTGATCGACCTTTGCATTTCTCCACGCAGCGCCGGAGAGACCTTTCTTGCTGAATTTCTGAAAAAAGAGCAGCGCTTTTACGCAAGATCGTCAATGCGTTCTGCAGCAGGTCACGGGTCAATATCCAGCTCACGCAGAAGCAGCCGGAGGGCGGGCGAGATGTTCTCGCGGTTCCACACGGCCCAAGCGGGAACGGTATCGTTTTCCAGCGGGATAAAAGTGAGGTTTTTGTTGGCGGGCAGCTGAGCCAGCACCGGCTCGGCAAGGATGGTATAGCCGCCGTAGAAAGCCAGCTGCAGCATCAACTCCTCCATGGAATACGCAAATTTGATGTTCTGCGGGTCGCTGCCGTGGCGGGTGAGGACTTGCGCAAACTGGTTCCACAACTCCCGGTCCATGGCGGGTACATAATATTGTTCGCTGGCAAGCTGGCTGCGGTGCAGGGACGCATAGCTGGACAGGTGGCTCTGGCGATTGAGCACTACGTACTGGCGCAGCTGGCCTACTTGAGCACGCAGCAGGGAGGGGGTATCCTCCAGCGGGACCAGCTCCAGCTGCAGGGCAAAGTCCAGCTTTTTCTGCTGCAGGCGTTTTTTCAGGGTGGGAAAATCCACCAGATGAAAGTGCAGCGGAATGGCAGGGTGCTGCTCCTTGAACAGCAACAGCTTTTCCAGAATGGGCAGATTTTCCATGCCGCTCATCATGCCGATCTCAAGCGGGGTGCTGCACTCGGCAGCAGCGGCGCGGGTGCGGCGGGCGGCATCTTCCGCAAGGTCGGTGATGCGCACCGCATACTCGTAGAATACCTGCCCGGCACTGGTAAGCGCCACCGAGTGCCGTGTGCGCTGGAACAGCTCGGTTTCAAGTTCTTCTTCTAGCAGCTTGATCTGCTGGCTGACCGCCGTTTGGGAAACATAGTGCTGCTGTGCCGCTTTGGAAAAGCTCAAATTCTGTGCCACCGCAATAAAATAGCGCATCTGCTGCAGGGTCATGACCGGCTCCTTTTTCTCTTAAAAAATGCTTATAACTTTTACTTCTAATTGTAAGAAGAAAGCAATATTTTTCAAGTGTGAGATATTGTGATAGAATTAACAACCGAAAGGAGCACACAGCTCTGCACATTGAGAAGAAAGAGAAAAACGAAAGGAACCACCAGGATGAAAAAGATCTCGCGCAAAAGCTTTCTGAAGCTGGCTTCTGCTGCTGCCATGAGCGGCATCACCGCCGGTGCACTGGCTGCCTGCAATGCTGCTTCCGGCAGCACGGCTGCATCTTCTGCCGCTGCAAAGTACACCCCGGGCACCTACACTGCCACGGCCAAGGGCATGAGCGATATCACCATGACCGCCACCTTCAGCGAGACAGCCATTACTGACATCCAGCTGGATCTGTCCGGTGAGACCGACTCCATCGGTCAGGTCGCAAAGGATGACCTGATCAAGCAGCTGCTGGAAGCCCAGAACAGCACCATCGACGGCGTGTCCGGTGCAACCATTACCAGCGATGCTGTGAAGCAGTGCATGAACGACTGCATCACACAGGCTATGGGAGGCACTGCAGTGTCTGCCCCGGAAGCTTCTGAGCAGGCTGCCAGCTGGCGCACCGCCCCGGAAGCCATCCCGGACAGTGAGATCACCAAGACCTACGATGTTGACGTTGCCATCATCGGTATGGGCTATGCCGGCCTGAGCTGCTACCGTGAGCTGGCCGAAGAGGGCAAGAACGTTCTGGTGCTGGAAGCCATGCCCCGCGAGAGCTGGTGGACGGTCGGCCACGATATCGGCCACATCAACTCGGACTACCTGCTGAGCCACGGTGTGCCCAAGGTGGACGAAGTGGAGTTTGTGAACAACTGGATGATGCAGACCCACGGCAAGGCAAACACCGCACTGGTGATGAAGTTTGCCAAGAACAGCGGCAGCACTGTGGACTGGTGGCTGGACAAGATCAACCCGGACACGCTGGCCAAGACCCGCATCCAGTTCTGGCCGGACAACGAGTACACCGTGCACCAGCTGAACAACGGCATGCACTACTACACCGGCACGCTGGAATGGTGGGAAAACTACTGGGAGAACCCCGCCAGCGGCGAGAAGAACAACAACACCGCCGGTCAGCTGGAGCTGAAGGACCTGAGCTGGGACAACTACAATTATGTGGAGGAGAATTTCTCTGACAATGCCACCGCTCTGTTTGGCACCAAGGGTGTGCAGCTGGTAATTGACGGTGCAAAGGTCACCGGCGTGATCGCACAGGACGGCGACGGCAATTACCTCAAGATCAACGCTAAGAATGGCGTTGTGCTGGCAGGCGGCGGCTTTGGCGGCAACAAGGAAATGATGGACGATCTGCTGCCGGACATCAAGCGTCTGTTCACCAAGGATGAGGACTTCTTTGCTCCCTTTGGCCGTGACGGCTCCACTATCCAGATGGGTGTGTGGGCAGGCGGCCGTCTGGAGGGCGACATCTCCACCATGAACTTCGACTCCATGGCCGTGCCCGACTATCTGCCCGGCCCCCTGTGGGTGGACGAGAATGGCCAGCGCTTCCAGAACGAAGCCTTTGCCGGCCCGGAGATCAACGGCTTCTTCATGGCACGTGCAAAGCGCGGCAATATCACCTCCATCTACGACAGCACCTATGAGACCCAGATCCTGCGCGGCTTCCCCGGCCATCAGGCATTCGAGTACGACATGCCCGCTGTGGTGGAAGCCATGAAGGGCAACTTTGAGGCCGCAAAGGCTGCTGGTGCCGAGGGCGCCAACGGCTGGTACTGCGCCGACACCATCGAGCAGCTGGCCGAGTACATCGGTGTGGAGCCTGCAGCCCTTTCCGCTACTGTGGAGCAGTACAATAAGGTTTGCGCCGAGGGCTACGACAGCGACTTTGCCAAGGACCCGCACTTCCTGAATGCAGTTGCAAAGGCTCCCTTCTACGCCCATGTCACCACCCCGAGTCTGGGCTTTGCACTGGTGACCACCGGCGGCTTTGTGACCACCAATGACCAGCAGGTGATGAACGAGGATTATCAGCCCATCGAGGGCCTGTACGCTTCCGGCAACACCTGCGGTATGCGCTTCGGTCCCGAGTATATCACCCCGATCCCCGGTGTGAGCATTGGTATGTGCCTGACGCTGGGCCGCGAACTGGGCAAATACCTGGCTGCAAAGTAAGCAGCTGCCTTCGTCAAGGCCTGATCAGCTGCAGTAAAGCCCCATAAGCAATAAAAGATCCCGTCCACTTCTGGGTGAACGGGATCTTTTTTGCGTATCAGACAGGAAAAAGCGGCTCAGAGGTCGTTTTTCTCCTGCCTGTCGGATTCCAGGACGACACAAACTATGTTGCCATTGGCGGCGTAACGCCGGAGAACATCCCGGAGTTCCGCAAGGCGGGCTGCCTTGGCGTGGGCCTTGCCAGCAGCCTGATGCCGAAGGACAAGGTCGCCGCCCGCGACTGGGATGCCTGCGCGGAATACGTGCACATGCTGCTTACAAAAGCCAAAGGCGAATAAACCGCAGAAACAGCAAGACCGCTCACCCGAAAAGATGAGCGGTCTTTTGTTGTGTGATGGGATGGCATTGCCGCCGACTCTTTAGACCATGGCTTCGCGTCATCCTGCCGGAGCAGTCGGTGCCGATGCCGTTCTGCTTTGTCTGCTGCGTGAACCACTTTCACTCCTGAAATGAACTGCATGAAAAATCAGAAGGCCCCATTCTATTGACTTTGCCTTTGCAGGGGAGTATACTCCACGTCACCAAGAATATTACGGCTATGACGAGAAAAAGTACCCGGAAGGAATGCTGCAGAGAGCTGCCGGTTGGTGCAAGGCAGTGCAGGGCATCCGTGGGAAGATCCTCTCCGAGCTTTTCGGCTGAATGGGCAGTGTGCGCCCCAGTAAGCAGGAACGGCAGGCCCCCGTTATCACGGGCCGCGCGTTGTTGGACGTGCACTGAGTGGTCAGCGTTGTGCTGGCAATAAGAGTGGTACCGCAGAGGATATTACACGCCTTTGTCTCTTACAGACCGTAGGGGACAAGGGCGTTTTATTTTGCGGATGCTTTTGTCCCAAAGCATGTCAGAAGGAAAAGGAGAAACAATTATGAAAACACTGGAAAAAGTAAGCGACTTTGTGGGCAAGTACATGGCCGCCATCGTTATTGTGGTGGCCGCGGGTGCCCTGTTCTTCCCCGGCCCGTTCAGCGTGGTAAAGACGGCGTGGGTCAATAACCTGCTGGGCATCGTGATGTTCGGCATGGGCCTTACCCTGAAGCCGGAGGACTTCAAGGTGGTGTTCAGCCGCCCGAAGGATGTGATCGTGGGCTGCGTTGCACAGTTTACCCTCATGCCGTTTCTGGCATGGGCGCTCACGCAGGTGTTCCACCTGCCCACCGAGCTGGCCATTGGCGTGATCCTGGTTGGCACCTGCCCCGGCGGCACCTCTTCCAACGTGATGACCTACCTTTCCAAGGGCGACGTTGCACTGTCCGTTGGCATGACCGCTGTTTCCACCGTGCTGGCTCCGTTCCTCACCCCGCTGCTCACCCTGCTGTACGCTGGCCAGCGTGTTGACGTGAACCCCATGAGCATGTTCATGTCCATCGTCAAGGTGGTGCTGGTGCCCATCGCACTGGGCTTTGTGGTCAATCACTTCTTCCATAAGTTCACCGAGGAAGCCGTCCGTGTGCTGCCTCTGGTCTCCACTACCGCCATCGTGCTGATCATCTGCGCCGTGGTCTCCGCCAACAGCGCCAAGATCATGACCAGCGGTCTGCTGATCCTTGTGGTGGTCATCCTGCACAATGTGCTGGGCTACCTCACCGGCTTTGGCGTGGGCAAGCTGCTCAAGCTGGACTCCACCAAGTGCCGCGCGATCTCCATCGAGGTGGGCATGCAGAACTCCGGCCTTGCAACCAGTCTGGCCGCCGCACACTTTGCACAGTATCCGCTGGCTACCATTCCCGGCGCTGTGTTCTCCGTGTGGCATAACATTTCCGGTGCGATCCTCGCCAACTTCTTTGCCCGCACAGCAGAGAAGAAGGATTGATCTTTCATAACACAGCAAAGCCCCCGGCAGGCGCAAACCTGCCGGGGGCTTTGCTGTGCCTGCGGGCCGGGCAAGTGCAACAAAACCGGCACAAATCGTGCTTTTCACGCTGCTTTTAGGGCGATTCACGCAGGTTTGCTTCCAAAATGCGGTAAAGTGTGGGATAATCAAAATACTGTAATATATACCCCCCCCCGTAAAAATGCGAGGGGAAAAAGGAGGTTGTACCATGAAACAAGGCAAACTTATCCGGCGTGCAGTATCGGCGGCGCTGGCCGGATGCATGATGTTCACCTTTTCCGCTCCGGCGCTGGCCGAAAGCACCGATGCGCTGATGCAGTTGAGCATGACTCGCCGCAGCGCCGTGAGCGTGCTGGACGCGGAGAACAGCGGAACGGATGCTAATGCGTCTGTTGCTACGAAGTATGGCATTACCATTGAAATCTATGGCAGAGGTAAGGTGGAAGTTGACAGCGATAATTGCAACAACATTCTTGACTTCCTGAAGTATGATCCTGATAAGCAAAAGTTGACCCTGCTGAATTCGAGTGCCAGCACAGTCCATTATCTGACCATCGATGCACCGAACACGGACGTGGTGCTGGAATCCACAGAGATGATTGTGAATGAAAATCTGATCATCGAAAACGCTCGTTCCGTGAAAGTTTCCAGCACTGGTAATTGGGCACCGGTTTATGGAAAAGTGTACATCTACTGTCTTTGCCCTGTTACCCTTGAGCACACGGAAGCAGGCGCGAATTCGGGAGTTGCAATTAAAGGAATTGAGTTTGCCGCTCCGGTAAGTGCGAGCGACTTTGTCTACTATACCAGCAATGCAGCGGATGCAACGCCGACGGATGCGGGCACTGGGACGATTCCGGCAAGAACTGAAAACTATCTGCGCATTGTGCCGAAAGTTTCCTATGCGATTACGGCAGACGATGCCACCATCACCGTGGATGGTAAGGCAGTGACCTCGGCCTTTGCGGGCGAAAAGGTCACCGTGACCGCTGCAGGCAAAGAAAACGCTGAGTTTACCGGCTGGACTGCTGAGGGCATCACGCTTACAGATAAGCAGAAGGTGAACCCCACAGTCACCTTTACCATGCCGGGCAATAACGTGACTCTGACCCCGAATTACAATGTTGTACAGGATTATGGCCTTGAGGTGGGCAGCGAGAACACTACACCAACCCGCGTTACCAGCAAAAACTGTAAAGACATTTTAAATAAGGGTGTGCTGAGTTATGACCCGACCACCCAAACGTTGAAGTCGAATGGCAAACTACCAAGGTCGCTTCAAAAAATCAACGCACCCGGCAAGGATATAAATCTGGATGGTAAAGATCAGATTGCTGTGGCTGCAAAGTTGATTGTAGTGGATGCACATAATGTAACGATCAGCAGCAATAAGTTTGCTGCGATTTTCGCCAGAGATGATACCAGCACAATCGACTGCACCGGTAAGGTGGATATCCGCAGCGGCGGAGACGTGGTTGTGAATGGAAATCTGAGTATTAACAATCTCGGTGATGTTGATCTTTATGCAAACGGCAATAGTATTTCGAATAAGGCTCTTACCATTACCAGCGGTGGTAACGTGACCATTGAGAGTACCGACGGTAGAGCGGCGAAAAACCTGACGATCAACAAGGCTGAGAATGTCACAATTACCATCAGTGATGACGAAAGAGCAGTCTCCGAAAATACCGACATCACCGCTTCCGGTACTGTAACTCTGAAAAACAAAGCACCGGGCGGCCATGTGGGCACTGTCACCTTCAAACAGGCAGACGGCAAAAAATACGTCTACTATACCAGCGAAGCCGAGGATGCAAAGCTGATCGACCCGCGCATCCATCCGCTCCCTGATACGGTAGAAAGCAGCTACCTGCGCATTGAGCCGAGGGAGACTTACTACAGCATTACCGTTGCGAACGGCACCGCGCAGGTGGGCGACGACACCACCGGCCAGATTACTACCGCCTTTGAGGGCGAAACGGTCACCGTCAAGGCCAACGCACCCACCGATGAGGATGCCGCCAAGGGCGTGAAGTTCCATCACTGGAAGGTGGAAGAGGGAAACACCGCCTTTACCCTGACCGATGGCAAGCTTGGCTCCAAGGAGGAAGCAGGCACCGAGGAAATCAGCTTTGATATGCCCAAAGGCGATGTGAAGCTGACCGCCGTTTACAGCATCCCCGCTTCCGTGCTGAGGAGTACCGTTACTGTTACGGGCGGCACGGCAAAGTCCACTCTGGACGAGGGCAGCGATATCCCCGCAGAGATCGGCACCACGGTGGAGATCACAGCTACCCCGTATGATGCCGAGAAATACCCCGGCATGGAGTTCGTGGAATGGGAGATCAAGTACCCCGATAGCTTCTACGAGAAATTCCCCGATGGCATTCCGGAAAATCTGCAGCTCAAGCTGGACAATGCCAAGAGCGCGGCCACGACGTTTGAGATGCCCGTTTACCCGGTCAAACTGATCGCCCACTGGTCGGCAAGCCCGGTGGCCGACCCGGACGAACCTATTGATGAAGACTTCGGCGTAGAACCTGCACCCATGGATACCACGGGCGGTGCAATTGCCGCCGTGGCCGTGGGCGGTGCAGCCATCTGGGGCGGCTACGAGATCGCCACCCGCGTGATCCTGCACAACCTCCTGCCCGAGGGCGCAGCCATCCCGGCAAACCGCGGCCAGCTGGCACTGCTCATCTGGACTGAGAAGGGCAAGCCCGAACCCGCCGCACAGCCCGCCTTTGCAGACATCACCGATGCCGAGCAGGCCAAGGCCGCTCAGTGGTGCGTGGAGCAGGGTCTGCTGGATGCACGGGAAGGCAAGTTTGAATCGGACGGCTGGATGCCCAAGTTCAAGACCATTGAGATCTGGAACAAGGCGTTCCCCAAAAAGTAACCTCTGAGCGCTTCCTCCGTAAAGCCTCAGAATGACAGATCCCCCCCGATACCGGATACCCGGTATCGGGGGGATTTTTTGCGCAGGCACGCGTGGCATTGGCGGTGGCAATCATCTCCGACATTTCAATGATCCAGTGACCTTGCAGTTTGCGCGAAACAAAAATACTCCGGCAACTTTCCAACCAAGAGAAAGTTACCGGAGTATTCCGCTTTACTTATTTGTTTTTACCAGCAGTGCCTGATACGGCTCCAGTTCCACATCCGCCAGCCAGACGGAAGTGCCCTCCGGGGTGTGATACTCGCCGCCCA
>OJAL01001473.1_pt1 | contig 12931 bp, 9 predicted proteins | sample 1589301 | NCBI WGS metagenome assembly OJAL01 (sample SAMN03283261) | human gut metagenome | biome: human-associated habitat; material: feces | host: Homo sapiens | place: USA | collected 2013
CGGGGTGGGTGCGCTTGATCTCGGTCTGGATGGCCGTGAGCAGATGGGTCTTGCCCAGACCGGAGCCGCCGTAGATGAACAGCGGGTTATAGGCCCCGGAGGGGTTGGCCGCAACCGCCTGCGCCGCAGCAAACGCAAACTGGTTGGAGGGACCCTTGATGAAGTTCTCGAAGGTGAACTCGTAATTGCCCTGGGGCGAGGCGGGGTTTGCCTCGTACTGCTGGGCCAGCACCACCTCATGGGGCGGGGTGCTGGGCACCACCAGCGTGATGTCCACGTCAAAGCCCAGCACGGTCTTAAAGGCCTCTTTCAGCAGGCCGAGGTAGCGGTCGGTGACGATCTTGCAGATGAAATCGTTGCGCACCGACAGGGTGATATGGCTCGAGTCCTCAAAGCTGATGGGCTCAAGTCCGTCGATGTAGAGATTATAGGTCGGCTCGGCCATCTGCGTTTTGCAGTATGCCTGGGCGGCCTCTAAAACGTCCTTGAAAGAATCCATAAAACATCCACTCCATTGAATTGGTCGAAGTTTTCAACAATGCTGCTGATACCCCGTTAGTATACCACAAAAATCTCCCTGCGTCTATATTCTATAATGTAATTTATAATACATAAGAAAAGACGCTCCATCGTGCCCTCGCGGCTCTTGTGTTCAAGGCGGTTTTTGGCCACAAGATATGGTGGAAGAAAAGTTTTCCACGGAGAACCGGTGAAAAAGTTGAAAGCTTTTTCACAAAGAAATTTGAAAAAAGTTTGCTGGAAAGTGAAAAAAATGCTTGACAGAAGGGGATAGTGTGCGATATACTGTTGAATTGCAAGCCTGTCCCCAATTTGGGACCAGAAATACCCCATTACCGGGGACGAGTTTTTACGGAGGATACAACCATGAAGAGAACTTTTCAGCCCAAGAAGCGTCAGCGCAAGGAAGTTCATGGCTTTCTGACCCGCATGAGCACCAAGAACGGCCGCAAGGTCATCAATGCTCGCCGTGCTAAGGGCCGCAAGAGCCTGACCGTCTGATCCCGCTTTGCCAGGGATCCGGCGCAGAATTGAACATGCGCACAAAAGACTGCTGATCCAGAATTGGCGGTCTTTTTCTTATTTTGGACGTTCTGCGCGCGGAATGACTAAAAATTTGGCAAAAGATTTGGCACAAAAAACGCCCGGACAGCCTTTTCATGTCGGCGTTTTTTTGCTATACTGAATTTTGAACTTTGCCTTTAGGGAAGTTCTGCGATTTTTTAACCGAAAAGGAGGCGACGGAGCAGTGCGCTATCATCCCATCCGCCGCAACAGCGAGTTTGGCCGCGTGTATGCCCGCGGCAAGTCCTATGTGAACCCGGCGTTGGTGCTGTATGTGCTCAAGACCCGCGGCAAAAAGACCCGCGTGGGCCTGACAGCCACCAAAAAGATCGGCCATGCCGTCCAACGCAACCGCGCCCGCCGCGTGATGAAGGCTGCCATTGATGAGCATCTGGATCAGAACATCGGCGGCTATGATCTGGTGTTCGTGGCCCGGGGCATGACCCCCCGCCTGAAGAGCTGGCAGCTCAGCGAAGTGGTGGCCAAGCTCTTTGCCCAGGCTGGCCTGCCCGACAAGGCAAAGCAGCCGGGCGCAAAGCCCCCTGCTACGGTCCCGCCCGCAGACCGGGCCGCAAAACAGTGAATCCCGTCTCCCGCGTCTGCCGGAACGCGCTCTGTGCGCCCATCCGGTTCTACCAGCGCTTTATCAGCCCGGGGCTGGGCCGCAACTGCCGCTTTACCCCCACCTGCAGCCAGTATGGCATAGAAGCCATCCAGACCCATGGCTGCATCAAGGGCTTGCTGCTCACCGCCTGGCGCATCGCCCGGTGCAATCCGCTTGGCCGGTGGGGCTTTGACCCGGTGCCGCCCAAAGGCCGCTGGGTGAGCCCGGAGCGGAGACTGTCCCCGGCAAAGCTGTTCCGGGGGCGGCACGGTTAAGCAGCGTGCTTATGATACACGGCTCCTTTGTACAACCTCTCCGTCATTGCTTCGCAATGCCACCTCCCCTGGTAGGGGAGGCTTTGGCAGCCCGATCCAGTTGACGGTTTTGCCAAGGGCTCCCCTATTAGGGGAGCTGGCAACGCCGCAGGCGTTGACTGAGAGGTTTAATCCGTTCTTATGCTTCTTGTGACGCTCCGCACTGTGGGCGGGGTGTCCTTCTCATAAAAATCTAAACGTCCCGCACCACAGGCGGGGCAGAATGGACGAAACTATGAATCCTTTGTACATCCTGGGCTGGCCCTTGGGCTATGTAATGGAGTGGATCTACAAGCTGATCCCCAACTACGGCTGGGACATCATCCTGTTCACCCTGCTCATCACCGTGATCAAGATCCCCCTCCAGCTCAACCAGCAGAAGAGTATGGCCCGCATGAGCGCTTTCCAGCCCATGGTGGCCGAGATCCAGAAAAAGTACCGCGACAAGCCCGAAAAGCAGCAGGAAGAGCTGATGAAGCTGCAGGAGCAGGGCTACAAGCCCACCGCAGGCTGTATGCCCATGCTGGTCAACTTCCTGGTCATGTTCGGCGTTATCGAGGTGGTGTACCGCCCGCTGCAGCGCATCTTCCACATTGGTGCCGATGCCCTGACCGCCGCAGGTGAGGCCCTGACTGCCATGGGCATCAGCTTTACCACCGTGACCCGCGACACCAACATCATTGCACAGGTCATTGCAGGCGAGAGCACCGTTTCCTCCTGCTTCACCCCGGATCAGGTGGCTACCATCACCGAGTTCGGCCAGCACATGGATTTCTTTGGCATCGACCTGACCCGTGTGCCCCAGTACAGCCTGGCTGCAGAGAACCTGCCCCTGCTGATCCTCCCGGTCCTGGCAATCGTGACCATGTTCCTGTCCACCCACATCAGCATGAAGGCCAGCGGCCAGGAGATGCAGGGCAGCATGAAGCTGACCATGTATATGATGCCGCTGATGTACGTCTTCTTCTGCTTCACCGTGCCCAGCGCTTTCTCTCTGTACTACGTTGTTTCCAACATCCTGATGACCGTGCAGAGCCTGTTGATGAAGAAGATCTACGACCCTGAGAAGATGAAGGCAGAGGTCGCCGCCGAGATGGCTGCCCGCAAGAAGGAGCAGAAGCGCGGTGTAAAGAGCACCACCATCAAGGTCACGGATGAAAAGACCGGCGAGGTCGTGGAGAAAAATATCTCCGCCAGCGAAATGAACAAGCGCCGCCTGGAGTATGCCCGCAAGCTGGATGAGGAGCGTTATAAGGACGAGCGCACCGTTCCGCTGAGCGAGCTGGAAAACAAGAAGGAGGATTGACGGTTATGATCCGTACTCAGGAAGCGACCGGCAAGACGGTCGATGAAGCCCGCGCAAAAGCCTGCGCCCTGCTGGGCGTGCAGGCCGACGACCTGAATGTGAGCTATGAAGTGCTCGAAATGCCCCAGAAAACTGGTTTTCTGGGCCTGAAGACCACCCCTGCCAAGGTGCGTGTGAGCGTGGAAGAGCCCGATGCCCCGGCCGCTCCCGTGGTGGAGGAGAAGGTGGAGCCTGAGGTGAAGCCTGTTGTGGAGGAAACTCCCGCTGAGGAACCCAAGGCCGAGGAGCCTGCCGCTGCCCCTGTGGCAGAGGAGGCCGCTCCTGCTGAGGAGACTGCTGACCCCGCCGCAGAGGGTGAGGAGCCGGAAGTTCCCATCAACATCGAAGAGAACGCCAAGGTCAAGGCCGCTGTGGACTACCTGAAGGAAGTCATTGCCCTGATGGGCGTGGAGAATGTCACCTTCAGCGCCGTGCAGAAGGGCGAGGCTACCATCATCCGTCTGGATGGCGAGAAGTTGGGTGCCCTGATCGGCCGCCGCGGCGAGACCATGGAGAGCCTGTCCTATCTGGCAAGCCTGGTGGCCAACCGCCTGGAAGGCGATTACATCAAGCTGGGCCTGGATGTGGCCGGCTACCGCGACAAGCGTGAGAATGACCTGACCGTGCTGGCACAGCGCATTGGCAACAAGGTGCGCAAGACCGGCCGCAGTTTTGCCATGGAGCCCATGAATCCCTACGAGCGCCGCATCATCCACTCTGCCATCGGCAAGATGGAGGGTGTGCGCAGCGAGAGCAAGGGGGAGGGCCGTGACCGCCGTGTGGTCATCTACTCCACTGCTCCCGATGCTCAGACCGACAACACCTACGGCGAGCGCCGCCCGCGGGGCAATGGCCGCCGCCCCGGCGGCAACCGCAATGGCGGCTTCCGCGGCGGACGCGGCAGCAGCCCCCGGAATGGCGGTCCCCGCAATGGCCGCCCCGCAGGCAGCCGCGGTCCCCGTCCTTCCAGTGTGCCCGAGCGCACCTATGCTCCCCGTGACGCAGAGACTGCCGCACCCGTGGCACCCAAGCGCACTGAGCGCGTGGATGATTTTGCCGATTTCAGCTTTGGCAAGATCGAACTGTAAACTCCGCTGAGTTTTGCACAATGCTGCCCCCTTCCGGTGGAAAACTGGAAGGGGGCTTTTTGTCTCTTTCCTTTTTCGTCGCTTCGTGATACAATAATTCTGATTTGAGAGCGGAGGGAGAGCACCAACATGGAACATTCAACGATCGCGGCCATTGCAACCGCGCCCGGCGCAGGCGGCATTGCCGTGGTGCGTCTTTCCGGCCCGGAGAGCTATGCCGTGGCGGCAAAGGTGTTCTGCCCGGCCAATCCGGCAAAGCGGGTAGAAGATGCCAAGGGCTACACCGCCCTGTTTGGACATTTCATGGAAGGGGAGGAAGCCTTTGACGAGGGCGTGGCCCTCTTCTTCCGGGCTCCCCATAGCTACACCGGCGAGGATGTGGTGGAGCTTTCCTGCCACGGCGGCAGTGCGGTGGCCCGGCGGCTGGTGGAAAGCTGCATCGCAGCCGGTGCCGCCCCCGCCGCCCCCGGCGAGTATACCCGCCGCGCCTTCCTCAACGGCAAGCTGGGGCTGACCCAGGCCGAGGCCGTTATGGACCTGATCTCTGCCGATGGCAGACAGGGTGCGGCGCTGGCCAATGCCTCCCTGAACGGCGCGCTGGCGAAGAAGATCGGGGCTGAAAAGGATGCCCTGACCGCCCTGCAGGCCCATCTGACTGCCTGGGTGGATTTCCCCGAGGAGGATGTTCCCGCGCTGGAGGATGCCCAGCTGGTATCCACCCTGACTGCCGTGAAGGGAGAGCTGGACACCCTCATCCGGAATTACGATGCCGGTGCTGTCCTGCGGGAGGGCGTGGACTGTGCCATCGTGGGGCGGCCCAATGCGGGCAAGTCCACCCTGCTCAACCTGCTGGCCGGGTTCGACCGGGCCATCGTCACCCCCGTGGCGGGCACCACCCGGGATGTGGTGGAGCAGGCTGTCCGGCTGGGGGACATCCGGCTGAACCTGTTCGACACGGCCGGTCTGCGGGAGACCGAGGATGCGATCGAGGCCGAGGGCATCCGCCGCAGCTGGAAAAAGCTGGACGAGGCGGGACTGATCCTGGCGGTGTTCGATGGCTCTGAGCCCCTGACCCGGGAGGATCTTGCGTTGGCGCAGCGGTGCGCCGGTCGCCCGGCCATTGCACTGGTCAACAAAGAGGACAAGCCCACTCAGTTTGACGCAGAGATCATTGCAGGCGATTTTGCCATGGTGCTCCCGGTCTGCTGCCAGGAAGAGGGGAGCCGCAGGGTGATTGCTGCTGCTGTTGCCCGCCTGCTGGGCACCAACAACATCGACCCCCACGCTGCCAGCCTTTCGGGCCAGCGCCAGCTTGCCGCCGCCACCCGCGCGCGGGATGCAGTGGCCGGTGCGCTGGATGCGGTCAGCGGCGGGTTCGGGCTGGATGCCGTATCGGTCTGTGTGGACGATGGGCTGGATGCCCTCTGTGACCTCACCGGCGAAAATGCGTCGGAGAATGTCATCAATGAAGTGTTTGAGCGGTTCTGTGTGGGGAAGTAATGAGGAATGTTCTCTTTTGCGTGCCAAAAGAGAACCAGAAAAGCACCCGCTACTTTCGAAGCGCGGGAGGCACGAACTAGGGGCTGCTCGCCCCTAGTGACCCCAAAGAAGTGAGCTCCAAACAAAAATGCTGGAGATTCGCGCTCCCGCGCGAAGATCTCTTAACCGCATTTTTGCTTTCCACCGATTTGAAGTCGCTGCGCGACGGGCTGTGTAGGTACAGTTTCGATTGTTCCATTGACAATAGAGGGAATCCGAAAAAGTTATGAACCATTTAGGAGATTATGATGTGATCGTAATAGGCGCGGGCCACGCTGGCATTGAAGCGGCCCACGCTGCTGCCACGCTGGGTGCCAAAACGGCGGTGTTTACCATGAGCCTGGATGCCATTGGCAACATGCCCTGCAACCCCAGCATCGGCGGAACTGCAAAAGGAACGCTGGTACGCGAATTGGATGCGCTGGGCGGTGTGATGGGCCTTGCGGCGGATGCCACCTACCTGCAGAGCCGGATGCTGAACAAGGGCAAAGGCCCTGCCGTTCATGCCCTGCGCGTTCAGACCGACCGCAAGCGCTACCACGAATATATGAAGCACGCCCTTGAACTCACGCCCGGCCTTGCCATCCATCAGGCCGAGGTGGTGGGCATTGAGGTGGAAAACGGCCATGTCAAGGGCGTTGTTACCCAGCTGAACGGGGAGTACAGCGCAAAGTGTGTGGTCATTGCCACGGGCACCAATCTGGGTGGCAAAATTTTTGTCGGTGATGCGTGGTATGCTTCCGGCCCTGACGGGATGCACGCCGCCAATGCCCTGACCGAGAGTCTGAAAGCCGCCGGTCTGCCCCTGCGGCGGTTCAAGACCGGTACCCCCGCCCGTGTCCACCGGAGAAGCATCGACTTTTCCAAGCTGGAATGCCAGCCCGGCGACCCGGACAGCGAGCTGCAGCCCTTCAGCTTTCTGACGGATGCACCCATGCACAACAAGGTCGAATGCTGGATCGCCTATACCAACCCCGAGACCCACCGGATCATTCTGGACAACATCCAGCGCAGCCCGCTCTACGGCGGCATGATCGAGGGAGTTGGCCCCCGGTACTGCCCCTCCATTGAGGATAAGGTGGTGCGCTTTGCGGGCAAGGACCGGCACCCCATCTTTGTGGAGCCCTGCGGCGAGAACACAGAGGAGATGTATCTGCAGGGTGCGTCCAGCAGCCTGCCTGAGGATGTACAGAACGCCTTTTACCGGAGCATTCAGGGCTTTGAACACATTGAGATTATGCGCCCGGCCTACGCCATCGAGTATGACTGCGTAGACCCGACCAGTCTGGAAGCCACACTGGAGAGCAAGGTGGTGCGGGGCCTGTATGGCGCGGGCCAGTTCAACGGCACCTCCGGCTACGAGGAAGCCGCCGCGCAGGGTCTGCTGGCCGGTCTGAACGCTGCCCGCAGTGCAAAAGGGGAGAGTCAGCTCATCCTGGAGCGCCAGACCAGTTATCTGGGCACCCTGGTGGATGACCTTGTCACAAAGGGGGTCATGGATCCCTACCGCATGATGACCAGCCGGAGCGAGTACCGCCTGACCCTGCGGCAGGACAACGCCGATCAGCGGCTGACCCCCATTGGCCGGGAGTATGGTCTGGTGCAGGATGACCGCTGGGCAAAATACCAGCACACCCAGAGCATTCTGGAAGCGGAGCGCCGCCGCCTGCACGAGACCCATCTGCGCACTGCTGACCTGCGCGCTGCCATGGAAGCAGCCGGGCTGACCCCTGCCGCGGAGGGCGGCATTGCCGAAGAGCTGCTCCGCCGCCCCGAGATCAGCTACCCGCTGTTGGCGGGTGTGATCGGCTGGGGCGAGGGCATCACCCCCATGCTGGCCGAGCGGCTGGAGACCGAGATCAAGTACGCAGGCTACATTGCCCGGCAGGATCGGATGATCCGTGACGTGGCCCGCCACGAAAAGACCCTGATTCCCGCAGATTTTGAGTATGCTGACCTGACCGGCTTGACGCTGGAGGCCCGTGAGAAGCTGACCCGCATCCGCCCGAAGAATCTGGGGCAGGCGGGCCGCATCCCCGGCGTTTCGCCCTCTGATGTGGCGCAGCTGAGCATTGCTTTAACAGTGAAAGAGAAAACCTGATGCACTGACGGAGAGGTTGGACGAAGGAGGGCAGAACCTCTGTACAACCTCTCAGTCGCCTGCAGCGACAGCTCCCCTGATAGGAGAGCCATTGGTAGAAAGAGAAAAGAATTGCCTAAAACGAAAAGGGACAGATAAATGATCGATAAGAACAGATTAGAGCAAAAATGTTCCATGTGGAACATTGCGCTGACCGGGGACCAGCTGGACCAGCTGGATGCCTTTGCGCAGATCCTGGTGGACTACAACCAGAAGGTCAATCTGACCGCCATCACCGACCCAGAGGGCATTGAGGACAAGCACTTCCTCGACAGCCTGCTGTTTGCCAGCCAGCCCGAGGTGGCAGGGAAGATGGTGGACGTGGGTGCTGGTGCCGGATTCCCGGGCATCGTGACAAAGATCTACAAGCCCGAGCTGGAGCTGACCCTGATGGAACCCACCGGCAAGCGGGTGGAGTTCTTGAAGTATGCCTGCGCTCAGCTGGGCCTGACCGGGGTGGAGTTTGCCAAGGAGCGCGCCGAGGAAGCCGCCCGCAAAGCATGGCGGGAGCAGTTTGATCTGGCCTCTGCCCGTGCGGTGGCGGCTCTGCCCATGCTGGCCGAGTACTGCCTGCCGCTGGTCAAGGTGGGTGGCAGCTTCCTTGCTATGAAAGGCGCTTCCGGCGAGGAGGAGCTGGCTGCAGCCCGCGGTGCCATCCGGAAGCTGGGTGGAGAGTATAAGGAGACCCGCACCCTGCATCTGCCGGGCGGCGATACCCGCACCCTCATCCTCTGCAAAAAGATTTCGCAAACTCCGACAGCCTACCCCAGAAACGGTGGAAAGATCGCAAAGTCTCCGCTGAAATAACGCAAAACCGCAAGATAAATGCCAAGCCCTGCCGAACGATTCTTCTGGCAGGGCTTTTTGATTTCTGGTACACTGGAACTGCAATGAGTGAGTTTCCCACTGTTTCCCGGGAAACAGTGGAAAACTGCGTCACATTTCAGCGAAAGGGGAAAGAATCATGTTTGAATGGAAGAAATCTGCCGGAAAGATCTACACCCTGCCTGTGGAAAGCATCCGTCCCTCGCCGTTTCAGGCTCGGACTGTTTTTGATGAAAAGGAGCTGGCGGGGCTGGCCCAGAGCATCCGGGAAAACGGCCTGCTTCAGCCCATCTCGGTGCGGAAGGTCGAGGGTGGTTACGAGCTGGTGGCAGGGGAGCGGCGGCTCCGTGCCTGCAAGCTGGCCAGGATGGAGACCATCCCGGCCATCCTCTGCGACTGCGGCGACCAGCGGACTGCGGCGCTGGGTCTGCTGGAAAACATCCAGAGGGAAGACCTGAACCCCTTTGAGCAGGCACAGGGCCTGCGGGATGTGATCGCCCTTTGGGATTGCACCCAGGCCGAGGCGGCCAAGCGGCTGGGCATGGCACAGCCCACCCTTGCCAACAAGCTGCGGCTGCTGCAGCTGACCACAGACCAAAGGCAGTTCGTGCTGGACAATGGCCTGACCGAGCGCCACGCCCGGGCTGTCCTGCGCCTGCCCGAGAACCGGCGGAGCGAAGCCCTTATCACCATTGCCAAGCGGCGGATGAATGCCCGGCAGACCGACCTGTACATTGAGCAGGTGCTCAATGCCGCCGCCCCGGGCAGACACCGCATCTCCATGGTCAAGGATGTGCGCATCTTTGTCAACACCATCGACCATGCCATCCGGCTGATGACGGACAACGGTGTGCCTGCCACGGCCCACAGGGAAGAGCGGGACGGCTATATCGAGTACACGGTGCGCATTCCAACCGCAGCTGCGCAAAGATAAAACGCATCGCAATTTTCACAAAAAATGCAATTCCACAGGGTTTTTACGCAAAATAATCAGGAAACAGGTTCAAAAAGCCGCGCTGATGTGCTATACTAGTCTTTAAAGGGGCTTTGCTGGCGGGAAAACAGTGGGGCCCGGCCTCGAATGTTCCACGTGGAACAAATAATTTTCCCGGGAGGAAACAAAGAGCGTGGCTAAAATCGTTGCAATTGCAAACCAAAAAGGCGGCGTGGGCAAGACCACCACAGCCGTGAACCTTTCGTCCTGCGTTGCGGCTCTGGGCAAAAAGACGCTCATCGTCGATCTGGACCCGCAGGGCAATACCACCACCGGTTACGGCATTCCCAAGCGGAGTGTCGATGTGGGTACTTATGAGCTGCTGATCGGTGAGGCGGAGGCAAAGGATGCCATCCGCAAGACCGAGTTCCGCACCGATGTCATCGGTTCCAACACCCGGCTTGCGGGTGCGGGTCTGGAAATGATCGACCTGCCGGGCCGCGAAAGCCGCCTGCGCAAGGCGCTGGCCTCGGTGCAGAAGGACTACGACTTCATCTTTGTGGACTGCCCGCCCAGCCTGGATCTGCTCACCCTGAACGGTCTGTGCGCCTGCGACAGCGTGCTTATCCCCATCCAGTGTGAGTATTACGCACTGGAGGGCCTGTCGGAGCTCATCAGCACCCTCAAGACCATCCGCAAGAAGTACAACCCCTATCTGGACATCGAGGGCGTGGTATTCACCATGTTCTCCGGGCGGTTCAACCTGACGCTGCAGGTGGTGGATCAGGTCAAAAAGTATTTTGGCACCAAGGTCTACAAGACCACCATCCCGCGCACCATCCGCATCTCGGAAGCGCCCAGCTACGGCCAGCCCATCAATTTCTATGAGCCTAAGGGCAAGGGCAGCGAGGCCTATATGGATCTCGCCATTGAGTTCGTAAAGAACAACCGCCCGCATGAACCGGCACGCCGCCGCACAAAAGGGAACAGTGCCCCCACCGAGCAGAAAAGCGCACTGGAACAAGTGAAGCAGGGGGAAGCGTAACCTATGGCAAAAAAAAGAGGAGGACTGGGCCGGGGCCTGGAAAGTCTGTTTGAGGACACAGCCCCCAGCTTTGAGTCCGATAACCGGATCGAGACACTGCCCCTACGGGAGATCGAGCCGGACCCGGCCCAGCCCCGCAAGACCTTTGATGAGGAAACGCTGGCAGAGCTGGCGGCCAGCATTTCAGAGCACGGTTTGCTGCAGCCAATCGCGGTGCGGCCCCACGGGGTAGACCGCTATCTCATCGTGGCTGGTGAGCGCCGTTGGCGTGCCTGCCGGATGGCGGGCCTGACCGAGGCACCCGTCGTCGTGAAGGATGTCACGGATGAGCAGGCCATGGAGCTGGCGCTGGTGGAAAACCTTCAGCGCGAGGATCTGGACCCGGTGGAAGAAGCACTGGGCATCCGGGAGCTGATGACCCGCTGTGACCTGACCCAGGAGCAGGCCGCCCGCAAACTGGGCAAGAGCCGCAGCGCACTGGCCAACAGCCTGCGTCTGCTCAACCTGCCCGAAACGGTGCTGGAGCTGCTGAAGGGCGGTTTTCTCACCACGGGCCACGCAAAGGTGGTGTTGGGCCTGCCCACCCCGGGGCTGCAGGAGCAGGCGGCACAGATCATTGCCGACCATGAGCTGAATGTCCGGCAGGCAGAGGCCCTGTGCAAAAAGCTGGCTAAGCCCCCCAAAGAGCCTGTGGAGCCCGCCCCGCGCGGCACCCTGCCTGTGGAGGTGGAGGAGAGCCTGAAACAGGCACTGGGCAGTGAGGTCAATGTGGCCTACCACGACGGCAAGGGCAAGCTGACCGTCCACTTCTACTCGGATGAGCAGCTGAAGGCTTTTGCAAACTTATTAGGGCAATATCAGGTTGAGGATTAAACCTCTCCGTCATTGTTGTTGCCCAGTAGGAGAGGCCTTGGCAGCCGATGGAAGCTTTTCGTATACGCCAGAGGCTCCCTTACTAGGGGAGCTGGCGGGCGCAAGCCCGACTGAGAGGTTGTACGAAGGCAAGCCTGCCCGAGAAGAAAAACATAGCGATCTAAGGCGCACGCCGCCTTTGAACGGCATGGGAAAGGGCCCACCCGCCCCATGCGAACCGAAATAGAGTAAGGAGAGTAAATCATGCTTGATATCAAATTTGTCCGTGACAACCCGGATGCTGTCAAGGAAAACATCAAGAAGAAGTTCCAGGATGCCAAGCTCCCTCTGGTGGATGAAGTCATCGAGAAGGACGCAAAGTACCGCGAGTGCCTGAAGGAAGTTGAGAGCCTGAAGGCTGCCCGCAACAAGCTGAGCAAGGCCAACGGCCCCCTGTTCGGTCAGCTGAAGAAGTGCACCGACGAGGCCCAGAAGGCCCAGCTGCAGGCACAGATCGATGCCAACAACGCCGCCGTCAAGGCCGACGCGGACAAGATGGCAGAGCTGGAAGCCGAGGAAGCCAAGCTGGCTGACCGCATCCAGGAGATCATGTACACCATCCCCCAGATGATCGACCCCAGTGTGCCCATCGGCCCCGATGACACCTACAACGTGGAGGCTCAGCGCTTTGGCGAGCCTGTGGTGCCCGATTTCCCCATCCCGTACCACACCGAGATCATGGAGAGCTTTGACGGCATCGATATGGACGCTGCTGGTCGCGTTGCCGGCAATGGCTTCTACTACCTGCTGGGCAACATTGCCCGCCTGCACGAGGCTGTGCTGGCCTACGCCCGCGACTTTATGATCGACAAGGGCTTCACCTATGTCATTCCTCCCTTTATGATGCACGGCAACGTGGTGCAGGGCGTGATGTCCTTCCCCGAGATGGATGCCATGATGTACAAGATCGAGGGCGAGGATCTGTACCTGATCGGTACCAGTGAGCACACCATGATCGGCCGCTTCATCGACCAGACCCTGGACGAGGCCACTCTGCCCCTGACCCTGACCTCCTACAGCCCCTGCTTCCGTAAAGAGAAGGGCGCACACGGCATCGAGGAGCGCGGCATCTACCGCATCCACCAGTTCGAGAAGCAGGAGA
>OJAL01001485.1_pt1 | contig 12826 bp, 9 predicted proteins | sample 1589301 | NCBI WGS metagenome assembly OJAL01 (sample SAMN03283261) | human gut metagenome | biome: human-associated habitat; material: feces | host: Homo sapiens | place: USA | collected 2013
CTCTTGAACCCCATTCAAGCGCGCTACCAAAACTGCGCTACACCCGGATATCTGTTTGCGTTTGCCGCTCACAGCTTGATTAGTATACCCGACTTTTCCCGTTTTGTCAAGCGCTTTTTCCAAATTTCTTATGCCGTTTTTACATTTTGCTTTCCCGGCCTTTGCCCGCCGAAGGGATGCGCGAAAGAGCGTTATTTTCAAAAATCGCTATACACATCTTCCTCGTCATCCTCGCAGATCGGGGTGGTGTCGTCCGGCGGTGCGCCAAACTCTACCGTGGCAAAGGCCAGCGCGAACACGCAGTCTGCCCCGGCATGGAGCAGTGCCTGTGCGCAGGCGGCAGCGGTCGTGCCGGTGGTGATCACGTCATCTACCAGCAGGATGCGCTTGCCCTCCAGTTGCTGCGGCTGTGCCGCCCGGAACGCGCCTGCTACGTTGGCCATGCGCTGCTCCAGCGGCAGACCAGCCTGATGCCGTTTGGCGCGGGTGCGCACCAGCGCCTGCGGTGCCAGCGGCACCTCCATGGCTTTTGCCAGCGGCAGCGCCATCAGTTCCGGCACGTTGTAGCCGCGCTTTTTGCCGGAGGCCGGCACCGGCACGATCAGGTCGTACCCGATAGCTGCCCACGGCACCGGCTGCGGGAGCAGCTCGCCGTACTGTACGGTCAGTTCTCCGCCAAAGGCCAGCTGCACCAGACGGTTGCCCATCTCCACAGCCCGCCACGGCTTGCCCTGATACTTTGTGCTCAGGATGCCGCGCCGCACACAGCCGCTGTAGCGGTAGGGCGCAGCTGCACCAGCCAGATTGCTGATATAGTGCTGCGCCGGGTCCAGCCGGATACCCGGCTTGCGGCGCAGCGCTTCCAGCTGCTCTGCACAGTCCGGGCAATCCCGTACATCTCCCAGCACCCGGCCGCAGAAGGGGCACTCACGCGGGTAGAGCAGCTGCCGTACCGCCCGCAGCGCCCTGCGCCGGGGGGCATAGTAGTCCATCAGTCCTTTTTGACCGCCACGATCACCCGCACGCGCTTGCCTGCTGCGCAGCCAAAGTTATCGTACCAGCCGGTCAGGTAGTAGCCCTCGGAGTTCACCTCGGAAAGCTTGGTGGCATAATACTGACCCTTGTACCACAGGTACACCTGCATATCGTCAGCCGTCTCATAGCGGGTGCCGTTGCTCATCACCGATGCTGCGCCCACCTTGTCGATCTTCATGGGCATCAGCTGGATCATGGCCTTTACCGTGCCGTTCACGTTCTGCCGCACTGCCAGACCGCCCGCCAGCACCGGATACTTGACGGAGGTGGAAAAGCTGGCCTGACTGCCGTTGACGTAGCAGATATAAGTAGCGCCGCCGCCCACAAAGTTGAGGATGGTGCTCATGGGCTGACCAGTGATATCGGCCAGCTGCTTGAGACCGATGCTCAGCAGTGAGCCGGAGCTGCTGGTAATGCGATTCCATACCGTGCTCAGCAGCGAGCCGTCAATGACGCCCCACAGGATCTCGCTGGTGGTGGGCACCAGTACATCGCGCAGATCATCCGTCACCGTCGTGGTGTTGGTGGTACTGCCAGTGCTGCCGGAGCCGGAAGAGCTGTTCCCGGTGGAGCCGCTGCCAGAGCCGGAAGAGCCGCTGCCGGTCAGGGTGCCCAGAATGGAGCTGGCGTTGACCGCCAGATTCTTCACATCGTCCAGCACGCCGTATTTCCACAGGTCGCCGGTGACATCGTTCAGGATCAGGCGGTCGATCTGTCCCTGCTCATTCAGCGTATAGTAGCGCACGGTCAGGGCATTCAGCTTTGTCCCCGCTATTCGGCTGGGACGAACCGTCCCAGCCAACCCCTCCGATGTCGTATCCAGAATTTGTACGTCATCGGCCAGAGCATAGTCCCCCAGCGCGGTGGCGGTGTCGTTGATGGTGCCGCTGACCGATTTGGACTCGATAGCGGTCACCTGCTCTCCCTCAGGGGTCACGCTGATCTCCACCAGCCAGCCGGTGGGATAGTTCAGGCTTTTGTCGATGTTCACGGTGCGGGTGATGCCGTCGGTGCACATCACCGAGATCTTTTGCAGCACGTCTGCGCCGTTATCCTCTACAAGACTGCGGTTGGCGGTCTGCACCACGCCGTAGAACACGCTGTCGGCTTCCTCTCCGGTGATCACATCGGCTACCTCGTTGTCCATGCCCAGCAGCAGGGTAACTACTTCGCCCACGCCGCCGCCGTTCAGGGTGGAGATCTTGGACGCCACCGCAGCGCTGCCCAGACTGTAGGTGCTGCCCGCCACAGTCAGTGCTGTAGGTGCGCTGGCGCTGGGCGATACCGCGGTAATGCGGCCTGCGGCGCGGCGGGTATAGATCCACACCGTCTGCAGGCTTTCGCTGTAATAGTACACATCGTACTTGTTCAGCTCTGCCGAAGCGGAGGTCTTATCGTTGCGGTAGACGCTCACCGGCGTAAAGGGCAGCTGGGTGCCCTCCTCCGCCACAAAGGGACCCTTGCGGCTCTTGAGCAGCACCGAGGAGGTATCCACCTGACCGTTGGACACCGTAAAGCCCAGCGAGCTGCCGTAGGCGCTGCCGCTTGCGGTGTTGGCGCGCAGGGCGTTGTACAGCAGCAGGGTGCACTGCTCGTAGGTCATAGCCTGACCCTGCGTGCAGGTCAGCTGATCCCGCAGACCGATCTGCTGCGCCTTGTTCAGCTGTGCCTGCGGGAAGGAGCCGGTCAGGTCGGTGGTCTTATAGCTCAGCAGCTTCAGCACCGCTGCACAGGCTTCCTCCAGCGTGACGGTGTTGTCCGGGCGGAAGGAGCCGTCGGTGTAGCCGTTCATCCAGCCCTGCTGCACCGCAATGCGGATGTAGGGTGCCCACTGGGAGGTGCCGGGCACATCCCGGTACAAGGTGCCCACAGTTCCCTGCGCGTCCACACTCTCCCGGTAGGTGGAAAAGGACACCAGCATTTTGGCAAAGGCACCGCGGGTAACGTTGGCGCCAAGCTCCTGACCGGTGGGCACAGCGCCCAGAGTGATAGCCGTCTGCAGAGCCGTATTGTTGATGCTGGCCGCCGAGACCGGCAGCACCAGCACCGACACCGCAATGCTGACCGCCAGCAGAAATGCGAGAATCCGTTTTTTCATTGGTCGTACCTCTTGTTCTTTGTTTATCACGCCGCCGCGCTCAATCGTAGCGCAATGCTTCAATGGGGTTCAGCCGGGCTGCGCGCCGTGCCGGCAGATAACCGAACAGCACGCCGATGCCCACCGAGATGCCAAAGGCCACCACAATGGAGTTAAAGGAGGGGCTTACCGTAACGGTGGTATCAGTCATGAACATGGGCAGCACCCTGTTCGCCACCATGGACATTACATAGCCCAGCGCAATGCCTAAAACGCCGCCCAGCGCAGAGGTGGTAGCTGCCTCCACCACGAACTGCGCCAGAATGGTGCGTTCCTTTGCGCCCAGCGCCTTGCGGATGCCGATCTCGCGGGTGCGCTCGGTGACCGACACCAGCATGATGTTCATAATGCCGATGCCGCCCACCAGCAGCGAGATGCTGGCGATGCCGGTAAGTATCACGATGACCATGTTGATCATCTTGTTCATTTCCTCCAGCCACTCGCTGGCACTGTACACATAGTAGCCGTTTTCGGTCTTGAGGATCGACATCAATTCCTCTTCCATGGTGGTCTTGGCCTCGTTGGCAAGGCTTTCGTCGGCCATCATGGCAGTGTAGCAGTCCACCATGCTCTGGCTGGAAAGCCGCATCACGGTGGTGTAGGGCAGATAAACACAGTCATCGTCGCTGCCCTGCTGCATGGTAGGGTCGCTGACCTTGGCAGACAGCACGCCTACAACGCGGAACTTGTTGGCACCGATCTTGAGGGTCTGTCCCACGCCGTTGCCGCCAAAGGCCACGCGGTTGAGGTAATCGCCGATGACGCAGACCTGCTTATTGTCCTGCATATCCATGTACTGCAGGCCGCGTCCCTGAACGATCTGGTAGTTTTTCATTTCGGTAAAGTTTTCGTCCACACCGCTTATGTTGGACCAGCGGTAGCTGGTGGTGCCGATCTTCAGCGTACCGCTGGCGTTGCCGCCGAGGTTGACCTGCGGCGACACCGCCTTGATCAGATTGGAATGCCGCTGGCAGATGTCGTACATCTCCTCCACCGGCACGGTGCGGGAGCCATAGCCCCACACCTGAATGCTGAGGGTGTTGGTGCCCAGTGCGGAAAAGCTGTCCCGCATACTTTTGGTCATACCGTTGCCCAGACCCACGATGACGATGACCGCCATCACGCCGATGATGATGCCCAGCATGGTCAGAAAGGTGCGCAGCTTGTTGCTCCACACGTTCTGGATGGCCTGCCGGAAGGTTTCAAAGATCATGCCTGTTCCTCCTTTTCCGGCGTTTCGGGCAGCAGGGTGGGCTGCACCATGGCCTCCGGTGCGTGGGAGTCGCCGTCATACACCACCTGACCGTCCTCCAGCCGGATGATGCGGTCGGCCTGCACGGCAATGGAGTTGTCGTGGGTGATCAGCACCACGGTGTGTCCCTGCTGGTGCAGCTGCTGCAAAAGCCCCAGCACCTCGCGGCCGGTATGGGAGTCCAGCGCGCCGGTGGGCTCGTCTGCCAGAATGACCGGCGGGTTGCGCACCAGTGCCCGCGCAATGGACACACGCTGCTGCTGACCGCCGGAAAGCTGGTTAGGGCGGTTTTTCAGCTTGTCGCCAAGCCCCACCTGCTCCAGCACCTCCCGGGCGCGGACATGGCGGTCGGCGCGGGAGATGCCCGCATACACCAGCGGCACCTCCACGTTTTCCATCAGGTTCAGCTTGGGCAGCAGATTGTACTGCTGGAAGATAAAGCCCAGCATCTCGTTGCGGATGGCGGCCAGTTCGTTGCGGTTCATCTTGCCCACATCCCGGCCGTTGAGCCGGTAGGTGCCATAGGTAGGCACATCCAGACAGCCGATGATGTTCATGCAGGTGGATTTGCCCGAACCGGACTGGCCCACGATGGCCACGAACTCGCCTTTTTCGATTTTCATGGTGATGTGGTCGGCAGCCTTTACCGTGGTATCGCCCATCTGGTAATACTTGCACACCGCATCAAACTCGATCAGAGCGCTCATTCATCCCTCCTGCGTCAATTCACCACAACTGCACCGGCCTCAGCGGGGTCAATGCCTTCTGCCGGCTCTTCAGCGTCCGCTGCGGGTTCTTCGGCGTTTTCCGTCTCTTCCGGCAGCATTTCCTCGCCGCCCGCGGCAGCATCTGCGGCGTTTTCGGTACCGCCGATCACTTCACCGTCGGAGTAGTCGTAGCCGCCGTCGTCATAGTAGCTGTCGCTGCTCACAGAGCTGGGGTCGTAGGCGATGGTATCGCTCTCGGACAGGCCGCTGGTCACCTGCGTATAGTTGTCGTCGCTGACACCGGTCTTGACCTGGACATACACATAGCCCTCCGGTGCGCTCATGGAATCATCGGCGTTCACGGCGCTGGGCGAATCCTGCCGCACCAGCACATAGCCGCCCCGCACGATGGCGGCATTGGGCACGGTAAGCGCATTTTTGGCCTGTGCCACCACGATCTCGGCGTTGGCGTTCATACCCGGGCGCAGACCATCGGTCTCGTCAATGCGCACGGTCACCGGGTAGGTGGTGGTACCGCCGCTGGTATCACCCTTCATGGACACACGGGTGACCAGACCCTCGTAGGTCTTATCCTTTACGGCATCTGCGGTCACCTGTACGGACTGCCCCACCTTCAGGCTGCTGACCTGCAGCTCGTCCACTTTGATAGTCATTTCCAGATAACTAAGGTCGTAGATGGTGCACAGGTCGCTGCCGGTGCTCAGGGCATCGCCCACCTTGGCATTTTTCTCAATGATGGTGCCGCTGATGGGCGAGGTGATGGTGTAGTTATCCATGGTGTCCTGCATATTCTGCATGGACAGTTCCGCACCGCGCAGGGTCTCGGAGGCAGACTGGATGGACTCGGTCAGTTCCTCACCGCTGAGGGTCAGGATGATGTCGTCCTTGTTCACGTTGCCGCCCTCCCGCACATTGATGGCGGTCACGGTGCCGGAAGTCAGCGCAGTCAGGGTGCGCTCGGCCTGATACTGGAAGTTGGCTGCCGCAATGGAACTGACCCCGTTGACAGTAGCCGTTGCAGCCTGTGCCGTGGTCAGACCGCCCGCGTTGGACACCGAGAGGGTCACAGTGCGGGTAAGCAGGTTGCCGGCGCTCAGGGCATCGGTGCCGGTCACGGCGGTAATGGTGCCGGGCAGCACCTCAAAGGTGCCGTCCAGCGTGACCTCGGCGGTCTGCCCTACCGAGAAGTTGGCAGCATCCGCAGCCGGGAACTCCAGCACCAGATTCATCTTGGAGCCGTCCCGCACCACGGCCACCTCCTGACCGCTCTTTACCTCATCGCCCTTGTTCACCTTCAGGCTGCTGACGACGCCCGCCACCTCAGCACGGACATACTGGCGGTCTACGGTCTTATCGTAGCTGCGCTGCGCCTGCTGCAGGGTGATGGCTGCCTGCTCCACCTTGGTGGTGGCGTCGGAGGAATCCACCGTGTACAGCACAGTGCCCTCTTCCACGATATCGCCCTCTTCAAAGCTGCCGGTCAGCACCTTGCCGGACACCAGCGATTTGACACTGTAAGTATTGGCGGGATTCAACGTGCCGGTGACGCTGAGCGTGTTGGAAACATCCCGGGTCTCGGGCATGACTTCCGTATAGGAAGTATCCACATTAGCGGGCTTTGCGCTCTTGGGCTTCAGCAGCCACCAGCCGCCTGCCAGCACCACAATAGCTACCGGCACCAGCCACTTCCAGTTCTTTTTGGCAAAGGCCGCCGCGCCGCCTTTTTTCGGTGCAGCTGCTGTGCCCTGCTGCGGGTCGGCGGGCTGTTTAGACTTGTTCCAGATCATTCTTGCCGTTCCTCCTAGGTTCTTTTATGACAAGATACTTTTTTGTAAAAAGCATCCATCAGAAACTCTTATTTGTAGTGTATCGCATTTTGCCCCGATAAACAAGCGTCCAATTTTCGTTTCACGGCATTTCCACAAAGTTTCAGCTTTTTTTAACAAAAAGGCTGCTGCACAAAATCACTGTGCAGCAGCCTTACGGGTAATTATATTACAGCGGCTCAGACCTCAAAGTTGGGGTCGTCCTTCAGCATGTGGATGTTGGACATAAAGGCGCTCTGCTCGGGGTCGGTGAACGTGGCGTCCTTCACATACTTGTTCAGCACAGCAGCGGTGCGCACGGGGTCGGCAATGGTACCGGCACCGCCGATGCAGCCGCCGGGGCAGCCCATGCCCTCCAGCAGGTAGCCGTTGTACTTACCGGCCTTGGCCAGCATCAGCAGCTTCTTGCAGTCGGCCAGACCCTGTGCGGAGGCGATCTTCACCTCCATGTCGGGACGCCATTCCTTGATCTTGTCGGCAACGGCCTTGGCCACGCCGCCGGACTGTGCAAAGCCGCGGCCGGCAGCAGAAGCGTAGCACAGATCCATCTCGGCGGGATCCACTTCCAGATTGTCCAGATCCAGGTCCTTTGCCTCAATGATACCGGCCAGCTCTTCAAAGGTCAGCACGAAGTCCACATCGGAGCGGACGGTACGGCGGGAAGCTTCCAGCTTCTTGGCGGCGCAGGGTCCGATGAAGCACATACGTGCTTCGGGGTCGGCCTGCTTCATCATGCGGGCGGTGAACACCATGGGGGTCATGGTCATGGAGATGTTCTTGGCAAGGCCGGGGAAGGTGGTCTTTGCCATCATGCTCCATGCCGGGCAGCAGGAGGTAGCCATGAAGTCCAGCTTCTCGGGTACTTCCTCCAGGAAGTCGTGTGCTTCGTCCACGGTGCACAGGTCGGCACCGATGGCGACCTCCACCACATCGCAGAAGCCGATGGCCTTCAGGGCGGACTTCAGCTTGCCGGTAGAAGCCAGAGAGGGGAACTGGTTGATAAAGGCGGGAGCGACCAGCGCATAGATGCGGTCACCGCGGTTGAAGCCCTGGATCAGCTGATAGATCTGACCCTTGTCGGCAATGGCACCGAAGGGGCAGTTCACCAGACACTGACCGCAGGACACGCACTTGCTGTAATCGATCTCGGCACGGCCCAGCTCGTCAGAGTGGATAGCACCCATGCCGCAGGCAGCGGCGCAGGGACGCTCGGTCTTGACGATGGCGTTGTAAGGGCAGACGGTGACGCAGCGTCCGCACTTGATGCACTTGTCCTGATCGATGGTGGAACGGCCGCTCTCCCAAGTGATGGCCTTCTTGGGGCACACTTCCATACAGGGGTGTGCAAGGCAGCCCTGACACAGGTCGGAAACTTTGACCAGCTTTTCGGGGCAGCGGTTGCAGGCAAACTTGATCACGTTGACCAGCGGGGGATCATAGTACTTATCGGCGATGGAGGCGTCCTCCAGACCGGAGACCACGCTGTTGTGCTCGTCCATGCGGCGGGTGGGCAGACCCATAGCCAGACGCACGCGCTCCTCAACGATGGCGCGCTCGAGGAAGATGTCCTTGCGCAGCTTGCCCTCTTCACCGGGGATGATGGTATAGGGGATCTTGCGCATCAGGTGGTTGGCCTGCTCGCCCTTGACGTTGGCGTAAGCCATGCGGGCGACCTCGGTAAACACCTGGCGGCGGATCTGGATGACCGTGGTATTGATTCCTCTGAAACTCATTCCAATCTCTCCTTGCTTTGAAACAGCCATAAAACGGAGCCGCCTGCCCTGTGTGCAGAGCATAAAACGGCGCTATACGGGCGCGGATGGTACCGTGCTGGTTGCTTACAGCACGCCGGACCCGATAAATCCATCTTCATTTTAACATAAAGACGTGCGTATGGAAAGGGCAAAATACAAAAATCGTTAAAAATTTATTGTATTCATGCGGATGCACAGAATGTATAAGTAAAATGAAAAATTTTCAGCAAAGTGCTGCACGCACCCGCTCGCCATCGTAGCGGCCAAGCTTTACCCGCACGATCTGCCCGCTCTCGCAGCCGGGAGCGGAGACCACCACCGGGATGTACAGCCGGGTGTAGCCGGTAAACAGCGTGCCGGACAGGGGCGTTTCCAGCAGCACCTCGTCCTCGGTGCCCTCAAAGGCAGCCAGTGTCTCGCAGCGCACCTGCTCGGCCACGGCGTTCATGCGGCGGCTGCGCTCCTGCTTTTCCCGCTCGTGGATCTGATTCGGGAAATCGTAGGCTGGGGTGCCGCTGCGGCGGGAGTACGGGAACACATGGACCTTGACAAAGCCGATCTTCTTCAAAAACGCGCAGCTCTCCTCAAAGTCCTCTGCCGTCTCGCCGGGGAAGCCGCAGATGCAGTCGGTGGTAAAGCTGACCGGGCGGCTTCCGTAGGCGGCGCGGATCTGTTCCACTACCTGTGCGTACTCCTGCGCGGTATACACCCGGCGCATCCGGCGCAGGGTGGCGGTGCAGCCGCTCTGCAGGCTCAGGTGGAACTGGGGGCAAAGCTTGTCCACCGCCGCCAAGCGGGAGATAAATTCCGGGGTGAGCATATCGGGGTCAAGACTGCCCAGACGGATGCGCTCGATGCCCGGCACCTGTGCGCATTTTTCCACCAGTTCCACAAGATTCGTGCCGGTGTCCAGCCCGTAGCTTGGCAGGGAGATGGCGCTGAGCACCACCTCGCGGTAACCGGCAGCGGCCAGCTGGTGCAGCTCGGCCAGAATGCTCTCCTCGGCACGGCTGCGCACCGGCCCGCGGGCGCGGGGGATGACGCAGTAGGCGCACTGCCGGTTGCAGCCGTCCTCTACCTTGATAAAGGCGCGGGTGTGGGTCTCGAACCGTTCCACCGGCAGCTCCTCGAACTGCTCGCCGCGCTGGTGCGGGGCAATGGCTACGATGCGCTCGTGGCCGTCCAACAGCTTTTGTACGTTCTCCAAGATGGCCTTGCGGTCGCCGTTGCCGCACACAAGATCGGCCTCCATGAACTGTGCGGCCTCCTCCGGGAAGGCCTGCGGGTAGCAGCCGGTCAGCACCGTCACCGCACCGGGGTTTTCGCGCTTTTTGCGGCGCAGCCACTTGCGGCTCTTCTGGTCGCCGAAGTTGGTCACGGTGCAGCTGTTCACAATGAACACATCCGCTGCTTCGCCTTCCTGCGCAATGGTAAAGCCGTTGGCGCGGAACAGCTGTTCCAGCGCACCGGTCTCGTTCAGGTTGACCTTGCAGCCGAGGGTATAAAAACAAACTCGCATGGGGAACGATCCTTTCGATAAAAACGGGGGTGTTTTGCATTTCTTCTCATTATATAACAGAAGCCCACCGGGGTGCAAGACTGTTTTTGCACGGAGACACCGGTCTTTTGCAGTGCGTCAAAACAAAAAGGGACGCGAAAAATCTCGCGTCCCAAAGCTGCAGGAAGGAATGACGAGCCGTTAGCTGTTTTTCAGGGTAACGAACAGATAATCGGTCTCCTTGCCGTCCAGTGTATCGGTCTTGCGCTCAATGAAATCGACCTCGTACATAGGCTGGCGAAGCTGAGATCTCACAAAAGCGTTGATGGCGTTCTTCTGGGCGTCCTCGCTCAGGTCGGCCACGACAGAAAACTGCTGGGTGTCCAGAGCCTTCTGGGTCTCTTTACCGATCACGGTAGCAGAGAACCGGACGGGCAGCATGAGCTGACCGGAGCAGCCGGTGAACAGGGCGGCACCTGCAACAGCAGCAGCGGACAGACCGGCGATCTTCATAAAGTTACGGCGGGAAAGATTCATAATGAGACCCTCCTTGTGATTGCATGATTGTATGAAACTGGGCTTGCTCCCTTCTGGGAACAGTTCAATTTTACAAGTTTTGCCGTGAAAAGTCAAGGAACAGGTACCAAAGTTAACAGAAAACGAACACAATATGAAAAATGGTACGGCAAAATTGACGAGCGGCATGCCTGAAAAGACCACTGCATACAGTAGCAGCAAGAGACTTCGCACGGGGAGGGACGGAAATGGAACGGAGAAATCTGGCGCTGCTGTGCGCGGGGGTGGTCTGCTTCTGGTTGTTTGCACTGACTTTCGGCACGGCGCAGGGCAAGGGGCTGCGCATCCAACCGGCGGTGCAGGCGCAGGCGGAACCGGCAGTGCAGACCCTGACGGTCACCCCGCCGCAGCTTACTCTGCCCTGCCGCGCGGCGATGCTCATCGACCAGACCAGCGGCACGGTGCTTTACGAGATGAATGCCGACCAGACCATGCCCATCGCTTCCATTACTAAGGTGATGACCCTGCTGCTCACCTTTGAAGCGGTGCACGCCGGGCGGCTGACCATGGACACTGCCGTGCCGGTCAGCGAGCACGCCTACCACATGGGCGGCAGTCAGATCTGGCTGGAGCCCGGGGAGCAGTTCACGCTGGACGAGATGCTCAAAGCCATCTGTGTGTCCTCCGCCAACGATGCGGCGGTGGCAGTGGCAGAGCTGGTGGGCGGCAGCGAGACCGCCTTTGTGCAGCAGATGAACGCCCGCGCCGCAGAGCTGGGCATGGAGCACACCACCTTCTGCAATGCCTGCGGGCTGGACACCGAGGGACATCTTTCCACCGCACGGGATGTGGCCATCATGAGCCGTACCATCCTGAATACCTGCCCGGAGGTGCTGCACTATACCGGTATCTGGACGGACACTTTGCGCGGCGGGCAGACCCAGCTGGTGAACACCAATAAGCTGCTGCGGCGGTACAACGGCATCACCGGGCTCAAGACCGGCACCACCGGCGGGGCGGGCGTATGCATCACCGCCAGCGCCACCCGGGACGGGCTGGACCTCATCGCGGTAGTTCTGGGTGCACCTTCCAGCAAGGAGCGGTTCGAAGCTGCCACTACCCTGCTGGACTACGGCTTTGCAGCCTACCGCGCCGCACCGGTGCCCCTGCCGGAGGATCGCCCGCTGCAATTAAAGGTAAAGGGCAGCACGGAGGAAACTGTGCCGCTGGATTATGCTGCTCTGCCGCAGACTGCCCTGCTGCCCGCCGAGAGCGCCGGGCAGCTGACCGTGCAGCTATCCCTGCCTGAGGTGCTGGAAGCCCCGGTGACCTGGGGACAGACGGTGGGCAAGGCGCAGCTGCTGTGCGGCGAAGCGGTGCAGGGGGAGTACCCGGTGTGCGCCGCCGCCGATGCGCCGCGCATGGACTTTGATGCCGCCTTGCAGCTGCTGTGGGACAGCCTGCGGGGTGCTGCAGCATGACCCTGCACCGAAAAAGGCGCTTCAGCGCACAAAAGTGCGCCGGACGCCCGGCAGAGCTGTTGGATACCTGAACAAATATGGATGAAGAAACAAAAAAACACTATTAAAATTGTATGAAATCTAAGGAATTTGACCTTGACTTTACCCGGAGGGAACGGTACACTTATACCAAGATATTTCCTCGCAGGGCAAAGACCCGGCAGATCGTTTGGAGGTTTTAATAATAATGAGTGTCGCACTGAACACAAAACACCTCTCCAGCTTCATCAGCGAAGAGGAATATGCAGCTATTTACCCGCAGGTAGAAGCCGCCCACAAGCAGCTGGAAGCCAAGAATGGCCCCGGCAGCGATTTTCTGGGCTGGATGACCCTGCCCCGGGATTATGACAAGGAAGAGTTCGCCCGCATCAAGGCAGCCGCTGCCAAGATCCGCGAGGACTCTGACGTTCTGGTCGTGGCCGGCATCGGCGGCAGCTATCTGGGTGCACGCGCTGTTGTGGAAGCCGTTAAGGGTATGTACCACAACGAGCTGGAAGATGGTCTGAAGATCTACTTCTGCGGCAACAGCATCAGCCCCACCTACCTGAACAACATCATCA
>OJAL01001505.1_pt1 | contig 12694 bp, 9 predicted proteins | sample 1589301 | NCBI WGS metagenome assembly OJAL01 (sample SAMN03283261) | human gut metagenome | biome: human-associated habitat; material: feces | host: Homo sapiens | place: USA | collected 2013
TCTCGCGGTAGTCGGCCTTTTCATCGCGGCCATAGGTGACCAATTTGCAGGTATGGCCTTCCAGCAGGGCTTCGGTGTTCTCATCATCAATGTTCACCACGCCCACGTCGCAGCGCTTGAACAGCTGGCCCTTCCAGCTGCGGTACTCCTCAAAGGTCTTGTGCTCACCGGGGCCGATGTGATCCGGCGAAAGATTGGTGAACACGCCCACATCGTAGTGCACGCCCGCCACGCGGTCCATCATCAGGCCCTGACTGGACACCTCCATCAGCGCAGTATCACAGCCTGCATCCAGAAATTCCCGAAAGGTCTTCTGCAGCTCGTAGCTTTCGGGGGTGGTGTTGGCGGTCTCCTTGTGGCAGCCCATGTAGTAGATGCCATTGGTGCCGATCATGCCCACCTTGCGGCCCGCTGCTTCCAGCACGCTCTTGATCATGTGGGTGGTGGTGGTCTTGCCCTTGGTGCCGGTAACGCCGATCATGGTCATCTGGCGGGACGGGTTGCCGAAGAGGTTTGCGCTCATCAGCGCCATGGCATAGCGGCTGCTCTCCACCCTGACCACGGTCACATCCGGCAGGGCGGAAAGGTCGATGTCGTGCTGGATGACCAGCGCACCGACTCCCTTTGCGGCACAGTCGGCGGCGAACTCGTGGCTGTCGCGCTGGGTGCCCACGATGCACACGAATGCAAGCCCCGGGGCTGCCTTGCGGCTGTCATAGATGATATCCGAAATTTCCGTATTCAGGCTGCCCTGCACCAGAGTAAAGGGCACACCTTCCAGTAACTGTTCCAGTTTCATTGCTGCTCACTCCTCAAATGGTCGTATTCTCACATGGGGTCCTGGGTCTCGTTGGCGGTCATGCGGGCGGGGTCGGTCAGCGGCGATTCCTCCGCTGCAGCCGTATCGCCCGCAGGCTGGGCTGCGGCATCCTCTGCGCCGTCTGCCGTGGTATCATCGGCAGACGGTTCCTCGGTCTGGGCCGGTTCCTCCGGTTCCGGCACCACATAGCCGGAGGGCAGGGTCGGCTCTCCCTGTGCAAAATAAATTTTGCGGGTGCTGCCTGCGCTCACATGGCTGAAATCCAGCCTGCCGGTGTCGGTAGGGGCACAGCCCTTACCGTCGGCATTGGTCAGCACATAGCGTGCGCGGTCCAGCTTATAATCCAGATCGTTCAGGGTGCCAAGCAGCACGCTGACCCGATCCTGATACAAAAATGCCACCTGATCGGTGTCCGCAAATTCCATGCGGGTCACATCGCCAAGCAGTTCATATTCCTCCAGCTTTGCCTGCAGCGCCGCCAAGGTCTCCATCTTTTTGTCCGCTTCCTCCGGGCTGCTGGCTGCTGCGCTGTCCGACGCTGCCGCGCTGTCGGCGGCATCCTCTGCCGCAAAGCTCAGCTGCTCGCCGGGGGCAGTCGTTTTCGCCTCACCGCCGTACAGGGTCTTGAGTTCCTCCGGCTGGGCCGACCCGCAGGCCAGGATCTTGAACTGATCCGAGAGGGTCAGCCACCCGCTTTGGGTCTGCATGGCGTAGGCAGGCACCGCTTCCGTCACCTGCACCACCACCGTGTTGGGATAATCCCGCACCACCCTGATGGATTCCAGCAGAGGGAATTGGCGTTCCAGCGCCGCCTCCTTTTCGCCGGGGTCAAAGCTGAAGATATTTTCCTCCGGCGCTACACCCAGCGCCTGAATGATCTCGCTGCTGGAATAGCCGCCCGCCTCCTGCACCACAGTGCCGTCCTCCGTCTGCACCTGAATGGTGCCGATCTTGAACAGCATGGTCATGGTCAGGTAAACACCGGCGGCGATCACGGCCAGCAGGGTCACAAAGGCCATCAGCCGCCGCAGCATCCGCCGCCGCTTCAGTGCAGCGCGGGTCAGGCGGCGCTTCTTGCGTTTTTCCCGCTGTACCGGGTCCCGGACCTGCTGTTGCTGCGCCGGGCGCAGGCGCTGATTTTTGTAGCGCTGGCGGGCGGCTCTGTCTGCCGCCTGCCCGGTCTGCTGGCTCTGGGGCCTGCGCTGCTGGGGCCTGCGGGCTGTGCCGGAACTGTTCCGGCCTGCAGATGCAGGGCGGGAACGCGGTGCGCTGCGGTTCTGGCCCTGACTGCGGGTGCGCGGGGCACTGCTCTGGGCTGTGCGGCGCGGCTGGGTAGGAAACTCGATGCTGTTGTCCGTCCGGGTCCGCCGGACGGCGCCGTTGGACGTCCGGTCCGGTGCAAAGCTCAGCGGCTCACCATTAAAGCCATAGCGGCTGTCAGTGCTGCCGGGGGTCTCCTTTTTCTGTGAAGGTGCCTGAGGACGCTGCAGATCCTTCCGCAGGTCGTAGATATTGCCGTTGTTTCCACCGGATCGCTGCATGGCGTGCACCTCCTTTCCGTTTTTTCCTCGTCAGTGCTTCTGCACCAGTTTCATCAGGGCAGCGGCAATGCGGTCCAGACTGTCGTCTACCGACAGGCTGCGCGCATTTCTGCCCATTTCGGCCAGCTTACCGGGCTGTGCCAGCAGATCGGCGACGGTGCCCACCAGCTTTTCGCCCGTCAGGTCTTTTTCCTCAATGACCACGGCAGCACCGGCCTTCTGCAGCTCCATCGCGTTGAAATACTGATGGTTCTCTGCCACATTGGGGCTGGGGATGAGCACCGCAGCGCGGCCCACTGCCTCCAGCTCGGCCAGCGTCAGCGCACCGGCACGGCTGATGACAAGGTCTGCCGCTGCCAGCAGCTCCGGCATGTTGTTGATGTATTCCTTCACCACAAGGCTGCCGCCCTCGGCAAAGTTCTTTTCCTTTTCCAGATCCTTGAACAGCTGTACGCCGTACTGACCGGTGGCATGCAGATGCAGCACCGGCTTGTGCTCCTGCTGCTCCCATGCGCACAGGTCGGCCACCACCTCATTGACGCGGCGTGCGCCCAGACTGCCGCCGAAGGAAAGCACCACGGTGCGGTCGCCTGCGCCAAGCTCGGCACGGATGGCGTCCCGCTCCTTTGCCTTTGTGAACACCTCCGGGCGCACCGGGTTGCCCACCACGATGGTCTTATCGGGTGCTCCCAGCTTTTCCACGGCGGCGGGCACAGCGGCGAACACGATGTCCACATCCGGTGCCAGCAGCTTATTGGTCACGCCCGGAAAGGCGTTCTGTTCATGGATGGCGGTATGGATGCCCATTTTGGCAGCGCAGCGCACCACCGGGCCGGACACATAGCCGCCGCAGCCGATCACGAGATCGGGCCGGACTTCCCTCATGATCTTCTTTGCCTTGGGGCCGGAAAGGGCCAGATTCCACAGGGTGACGATGTTGCGCCTGATGTTGTTCAGCGACAGTCTGCGCTGGAAACCGGTGATCTCGATGTGGTGGAACGGATAGCCCGCCTGACCCACCAGACGGTACTCCATGCCCTCCCTGCGGCCGGCAAAGTGGATCTCGGCAGAAGGATCTGCCTTTTTGATGGCACCTGCAATGGCAAGTGCCGGGTTGATATGGCCGGCAGTGCCGCCGGCAGCGATGAGAACTCGCATACTGATTTCCTCCTATATGTGTCCGGCCTTTGCCCGGAGCCTCTCATTTCCCGTTCCGTGCACGGCGGGCATCTTCCAGATTGATGGTCCTGCTGGCCCGTTCGGCCTCCTGCGCCGCACGTTCTGCCTCCCGCCGGGCGTGGTCTGCAGCCCGCTGCTGGGCCGCTCGTTCTCCGTTGCGCCCAATGTTCACCATCACGCCCATTTCTGCCAGCAGCAGGATCAGGCTGGTGCCGCCGGACGAAAAGAAGGGCAGGCTGATGCCGGTGTTCGGGATGGTATTGGTGACAACGGCGATGTTGCAGAACACCTGCCATGCGATCTGTGCCATAATGCCGATGCCCACCATGGTGCAGAACTGATTCTCGGCCTTGTAGGCGATCAGCAGGCCCTGCACGATGAACAGGATAAACAGCACGATGATGAGCGTGGCCCCGATGAAGCCCAGCTCCTCACATACCACGCTGAAGATAAAGTCGTTGGTGCTCTCCGGCAGCCAGAGCTGCTTTTCCACGCTGTTGCCAAGGCCAAGGCCCTTCAGGCCGCCGGAGCCAATGGCATACAGGCTCTGCTTGGTCTGGGGGTTCAGTTTTTCCAGATCGTCCGACCATGTTTTCAGGCGTTTTTGCAGGTACTCAATCGAGTTCACATGGGTCAGCAGCGTTTCCAGCAGCAGCGCCGCAGTGCCTGCTCCTGCCCATGTAATGATCCCGCCGCTGCCGCTCATCATCAGGATGGTGCCCACGATGGCGGTGGTCAGCAGGATGCCGGACATGTGCGGTTCCATGATCAGCAGCACCAGCACCGGCACCAGCGGCAGCACCGGCAGGATGATCTGCCGCACGATGCGGATGAACAGCCAGTCCTTCAGCCGGACCTTTTCTTTCAGGGACGGACGGAACCGCCCGATCTGCGGTGCACTGGACGCCAGATGCGCCGTGAGCAGGATCATCTCAAACTTAGCCACCTCAGAGGTCTGCAGGGTCAGTCCTCCCAGACGGATCCAGCGGCGGCAGCCGTTCAGCGGCGGAAAGGCCAGCGTGGCTGCCAACATGATCAGCACGATCCAGTAACACGGCTTGCACGCCCAGCGCAGAAAGCGGTGATCCACATAGCTCATGGCTGCCATGCATCCGATGCCAATGGCCATGCAGAGGATCTGCTGCTTGATGTAGTGCAGGCTGTCGCCCATGCGCAGGTAGCCGGTGGTGTAGCTTGCGCTGTACAGCATTACAAGGCCAAACGCCATAATGACCGCCAGCGTTGCCATCCAGTTGATCACCAGCCGGCTCCACGGCCCCGGGTCCCGCTGCAGCGGCGGGGCCCATGTCGTCTCTTTTTGTCTGTATTGTCTGCGGGCGGCTTCCATTGCCCTTCCCCCTCGTTTTTTCAGAATAAAGCGCTCAGGCCCAGCGTGCCAGACGCACGGCCAGCGCCAGCCCGCACACGCTCAGGGCGCACAGGCTGTAAAAAACATTCACCGCGCTCAGGCCGCGCTTTTCCAGCCAGCGATGCAGCGGCGCAGCCGCGAACAGCGGCCTGCCCCGGCGGCGGTAAAACAGGATCTGCAGCGCCACCATGCCGCCTTCCAGCCAGAAGGGCAGCGCCAGCGGGACGCTGAGCTCTGCATAGCCGATGCACAGCGGGATGCAGCCGATGGCTCCCGCCGCAAACAGACACCCGCATTTGCCGGGGTGCAGCTTTGCCGGCGGGAAATCCCACAGCAGAAAGGCCATCAGTGCTCCGGCCAGCGCTGCCGGGAACACCGCCAGCGGGAACCATCCCAGCTGCGTTTCCAGCATCATCAGGCCCAGCATGGCCACAAAGGCCGTGCCGCACACCGTGCCGTCCGCGCCGTCGGCCACGCGGGCCGCTTCGGCCAGCGCCACCAGCAGTGCGCCCCACAGCAGCGGTGCGGGAGCGAACCGGATATAGCCTGCTCCCGGCAGAACGAGCCCGGCAGGCAGGCAGCCACTCAGGGCAAGCAGTCCCAGTACCAGAGCCGCCGCAGCCGCTTCCAGCGCAAGGCGCGGTGCACGGCGCATGCCCAGCGCCGAACGGCTGCGGATGCACGCAAGGTCATCTGCCACGCCCACAGCACCAAAGGCAAACGTGCCCAGCAGCGCAATGAGCAGCCGGGACATCATCTGCCGGTCGCTGCCAAGCAGGGAGGGCTGCGCGGCACATGCCGCCAGCCAGCCAGCACCCACTGCAGCCAGCGTGCCCACCATCAGGCAAAGCCCGCCGATCGTAGGCACAGGCTCTTCCGGTTCCTTCCGGTCGATCTCCTGTTCCGGCTGCGCGCCGCGCATCGTGCGCTGCAGCTCCCGCAGCAGCGGCACCATCAGATTGCCGAGCGCCGCCGTCAGTGCAAAACCCAGTACCGACGCGGCGATCAAGGCGAAACGAATCATTTTTCAGTCTCCAAATTCATGCCGGAATGTTATTCTTCGGCATCTTTCTGCTCTGCGTAGAAAATTTCCAGCACCTTTTCCAGAGCCATGCCGTGGCTGGCCTTCACCAGCAGTGCATCGCCAGGCTCCATGCGGTCCAGCAGAGCGTCCGCGGCTTCGCGGTAGCTGTTTGCGTGCAGGGTCTTGACCCCCTTGGCCGCAGCCACCACAGCGGTGCGCTTTGCATTTTCGCCGTAGGTCACAAGGCAGTACAGATCGCTCTCTGCGGCCAGACGGCCCAGCTCCTCATGGGCTTCGCGGGAAAGCTCGCCCAGTTCCAGCATATCGCCCAGCAGGGCAAAGCGGCGCTTGCAGGGAAACTCCCTGAACATGGCAAGGGCAGCCTTCATGCTGTCGGGGTTTGCATTGTAGCAGTCCTCAATGACAGTAACGCCCTTGCTGTGCACCACCTTCTGGCGGCGGCCGGTCTGCTCAAAATTGGAAAGGCCCTTGATGACGCCGTGCGGGTCGCAGCCCAGACGGGTGGCGGCGCAGTAAGCAGCCAGTGCATTGGCAACATTGTGCCTGCCCATGGCCGGGATCCGCACCACAAAGGTGCCCTCTTCCTGATCTTCCAGCACAAAGCTCATGCCGTCAGTCTCCTGCCGGATGGACAGCGCACACACGTCCGCATTCTCGTCCGTCAGGCTGAACCACACCGGGCGCACATGCTCCGGCAGCTTTGCCTTGCGCAGGAAGGGATCGTCATAGTTCAGCACCAGCGGTGCGCCCTCGGGCAGGCCGGCACAGATCTCCAGCTTTGCCTTGCAGATGTTCTCCTGACTGCCCAGATTCCCGATGTGGGACACGCCGATGCAGGTGATGATGCCCACATCCGGACGGGCGGCACGGGCCAGACGGTCGATCTCGCCCGCATGGCTCATGCCCATTTCAATGACCGCATACTCGGTGCTGCTGCCAATGCGCATCAGGGTGCGGGGCATGCCCAGCTCGTTGTTCTGGTTGCCCTCGGTCTTGATGGTCTCGCCAAAGCCGGCAAGGGCCGCATAGGTCATCTGCTTGGTGGTGGTCTTGCCCACGCTGCCGGTCACGCCCACCATCTTGGGGTGATACTGGCTGCGGTAGTTGGCACCCATCACCATCATCGCGTGGTAGCTGTCCGGGCAGAGGATGGCCTTCTCCGCAGGAACACCCTCCACCGGGTGGTTCACCACCACGTAAACAGCGCCGTTTTCCAGTGCCTTTGCCGCAAAGTCGTGGCCGTCAAATTTTTCGCCCGGGAAGGCCACAAAGATGCAGCCGGGCCGTACCTCGCGGCTGTCGGTGGTCACAGACTCCACCTGTACCTCTTCCGGGATGGAACCCGCGGGCACCAGCCCTGCCAGAAGCTTGCTTGCAGAAATTTTTTCCATTGGTTCTTTCCCCTCTCTTTTATCTTATAAAACCCTCTCAGTCAATGCCTGCGGCATTGCCAGCTCCCCCGAAAGGGGAGTTCTTTTGCATCTTACGATAAAGTGCAGTTCTTCAGAAGATTCACTTTACCGTGCCCACTCATAAAGCCCGCCCTTCGGGAGAGCTGGCGCGCAAGCGCCTGAGAGGGTTCTTGTTACCCACAGGTAATGGTCACGATGGTGCCGCGCTGCACGCTGGAGCCGGGCTCCTCGCTCTGCGCCTGCACCGTGCCGCCTGTATTCCCCTCTACCACGCAGTTCAGTCCGGCAGCGGACAGCATCTGGCGGGCAAAGTCCGCGCTCTTGCCGGTCACATCCGGCACCTCGGTATGGCTGCCCTCGTAGGTATCGGTATACAGATACACGGTGGTGCCATAGGCCACCTTTGCACCCGCATGGGGGTACTGGTAGGTAACAGCTGCTGCCGCCTGACTGGCTGTGCTTTCGGTCAGCTGATGCTTGAGGCCCTTGATGTTCAGCTGCACCTGTGCGCTGCTCCACTCGGTGCCCACCAGATTCGGCACCGTGACCACCGTCTGGCTGCGATCCTCGCCATCGGTGGCAATGCCAAGGTACGGCGCGATCTCGCTGATGATGTTGCCCACAACGGGAGCCGCCAGCAGGGACGAATAGTCCGTTCTGGCGTTGTTGGGGTCATCCAGCATCACATAGACGATGATCTCCGGGTCGTCGGCGGGCAGCACGGCGGCAAAGGATGCCACCTTCTTGTAGTCGCCATCAGCGCGGCGGTCCATGTTCAGCTGTTCGGAAGTGCCGGACTTGCCGCCGATGCGGTAGCCGGACACATAGGCATACTTGCCGCCGCCTGTACCGGCGCCCACCTCATATTCCATGAACTGGCGGATCACGTTGCTGGTGCTCTCGCTGACCACCTGACGGCGGACATTGGCGCCGATCTCCTCGATGACGTTGCCGTTGGCATCGGTGATCTTATCCACGACATGGGGCGTGACCAGATAGCCGCCGTTGACCGCTGCTGCCACCGCTGTGCACATCTGCAGCGGGGTGATCGCCATGGCCTGACCAAAGGCCGAGGATGCCAGCTGCACTTCGCCCAGCTGGCTGGCCTTGTAGTACTGCATAAAACCGGTCTCGCTGGGCAGGTCCACGCCCGTGCGGTCGGTGAAGCCAAAGGCATCAAAGTAATTGTAGAACGTCTGAGACCCAATCCTCTGGCCCAGCTGGATGTAATAGATATTGCAGCTCTGGCGCAGGGCATCGGCCAGATTGATGGTGCCGTGGGCCTTGTGGCCTGCACAGTGGTAGGTCTCCTTGGCCACGCCGTAGGCACCGGCGCAGGTAAAGGTGGTGTTGATATTTGCCAGACCGGAATCCACGCCCATGGCCGAGGTGATCACCTTGAACACGCTTCCGGGATAATACAGCTCGGTGATGGTCTTGTTCTTCCACTGGATATCCCGGAAGTAGCCGGAATAGTCCGCTTCCTCGTCCAGAATGCGGTTGCCGTTTGCGTCCTTGAGCTCGTTGCCGTTTTCATCCTTTTTGTAGATGCCGTACAGCTCCGGCTCGGCGTGCACCAGCTCGTTGAGATAATCCAGATTGGCACTGTAATCCAGCGGATCGTTGGGGTCAAAGTCCGGCTTGGAGGCCATTGCCAGAATGGCACCGGTCTTGACATTCATCACGATGGCCGCGCCGCGGTTCTCCACCGTGTTGGCTGCAATGGCTTCGTTCAGATACCGCTCCACGATCTCCTGCACGTTCACATCCAGCGAAAGCACCAGATTGCTGCCGTCCTTGGCGGCAAAGGTGGTGGCATTCTCGTCCGCAATGGCATTGTTGTAGGCGTTGCGCTTGGTGATGGTGCGGCCGTCCACACCGGCCAATGTGGACTGATAGGATTTTTCCAGTCCGTAGGTGCCGATGCCGTCTGCATCCGTAAAGCCCAGCACCGCCGCTGCAAATGCACCGTAGGGATAATTGCGCTGAAAGCTCTTCTCGCTGCCCACCGAGATATTTCCCTTGCGGGATGTGCCATTGGCACGCTTGTGCGCCTTATTGAACTGCGAAACATACGATTCAATGGACAGCTTGACGGCGTTGTTCACCTTGGTGGCCAGCACCTGATATCTGGTGTCGGTTTTGGAAAGTGCATCGTAGACCTTCTGGTACTGGGTCTGGTACGCCTCCGACGAGGTATCCACCGCGTCCAGACTCTCACCGTCGCCGGAGAGCAGGCGCAGGGTCAGCTCCCGGCTCACCTCGGCGCACATGGCGGGGTCCAGTGTGCGCACCTCGTTGTCCTCTTCGCCGGTGGAGGTGTACAGGATCTTGCTGTTGTCCGGGTCGGCCCAGATGGTCCACACCACGCTGGTGGAAGCCAGCGTGATGCCGGAGGTATCATAGATCTCGCCGCGGGTCGCCTTGATGGTGGTATCCAGCAGCTGCTGCTTTGCCGCCAGCTGACGATAGGTCTCGCCGTTCCGGATCTGGATGTTATACAGGCTGTAGGTCACACGGATGGCCGCAAGCCCCATGATCGCAAGGGCCAGACTGCCGCAGAGCAGGCTGATCTTGGGGTTCATGCGGGCGCCGGCACCGGTATCCGGCCATGGCCCTTTTATTTTTTTGGTGATCTTTCGGAAAAATTTTGGCATGGTATGCTCCTGCGGCAAAAGGCAGTTTCTGCTTTCCGCCGCACTTTTATTGGATTTGAAGTTTTTTTGCAAAGGGGGCATAAAACCGAAAAAGCGTGCGCTGCCGCACGCTTTCCCGTACCTGATTCACCTTATGGTGCCAAGAATGTTCACTGCTCCGTTATAGATAAAGTCAGTCCACTGCCGCACAGCGGACTGGGTGCGCTCCAGCGTATCGCTCTCACCCAGACGGATGTAGGTGATCTGGCTCTGGTCGATCTTCATCAGACCCAGACGCCCGGCGGTTTCCTCCACGCTGGTGATATTGGTCTTGCTGTTCAGAGTGCTGTTGTAATAAGTATACTGGCTCTGCTCGCTCACCAGCTGTGCCTTTGCATCCTGGATCTGATCGTTCAGCTCCACCAGCTGAGATTCGCTCCACAGCAGGCTGATGGCAAAGCCCACCAGCAGCGCAGCTGCCACCAGATTCATGGCATTGTGCACCGCTGCCTGCAGCGGCGTAAGACGGCGCTTGCCGCCCTTTGCAACGCGCAGGTTCGCCTTGCGCTGTGTCTGCGGGGCTTTTCTGCGCCGCACTGCGTTATAATCATATGCTGCCTGACCCATGGCTTGCTCTCCTCCTCACAAAACAGATATTCCGTTCAGCATTTTTCCAAAACTCTCAGGTGGGCAGAACGGCTGCGCCGGTTCTCCTCCAGTTCCTGACTGTTTGCCTCAATGGGCTTGCGGGTGACAAGCTTTGCTTTTGCCTTGCCCCCACACACGCACACCGGAAACTCCGGCGGGCAGGTACAGGCTGTGGACCAGCGGCGGAATTTGTTCTTCACCAGCCTGTCCTCCAGCGAGTGGAAGGTGATCACGCACAGCCGACCGCCCGGCGCAAGGTGATCAAAAATGGTGTCCAGCCCTTCTTCCAGCGCATCCAGTTCATGGTTCACTGCAATGCGCAGCGCCTGAAAGGTGCGGCGGGAAGGGTTCTTGTTCTTGCGGCGTTCTGCCGGCGGCATGGCGCTGGCCACGATGTCTGCCAGCTGCAGGGTCGTTTCAATGGGAGCGTTTTCTCTTGCTTCCACGATCCTGCCTGCGATCTGCCACGCAAATGGCTCCTCGCCGTAATCCCGCAGGATGCGTGCCAGCTCTTCGCGGCTCTCGGTGTTCACAATGTCTGCCGCCGTCTCGCCCTGCTGGCTCATCCGCATGTCCAGCGGTGCATCTGCCCGGTAGGAAAATCCCCGGGCTGCATCGTCCAGCTGATGGCTGGAAACGCCAAGATCCAGCAGTGCGCCGTTGATCTTGTCGATGCCAAGGCTTTCCAGAGCTTGTCCCGCATAGCGGAAGTTGATCTGCACCACCGTAGCAGGCAGGCCCGCCAGACGGGAACGCGCGGTCTGCACGGCATCCGGGTCCTGATCCAGCGAGATCAGGCGTCCGCCCTTTGCCGCATCCAATCGCAGGGCGATCTGGCGGGAATGTCCCGCGCCGCCCGCCGTTCCGTCAAGATAAGTGCCAGCCGGGTCGATGGCAAGACCCTCCAGACACTCGTTCAGCAGGACCGGGATATGCTCAAACGAGGCCGGGTCAAAGGCTGCTTGTGTTTCAAGTTCCATCGGTACGGCCTCCTTTCTTCGTTCATGGCTTTGTGCATCAGAGGGCTGTGCGCGCAGTGCACGCTTTCGTCCGATGACACAATTTTATTGTAGCAAATCAAGCCCTTGAATGCAAGGGTTTCCGTTTTCGTTTTTCCTGCAAAATGTAACAAAAAAAGCCCCTGCCAGCCGTCATTTTTGCCTGCAGGGACTTTGTTATTCCGGGGATGTGTAATTTGTGTGTGAGCTTGTGGGCGCAGAGCCTCTCTGCCCGGCTGTCCGGCGCTTTTGCTGCGGTGTCACATCATGCAGCCGCAGTTTATCCGTTTTTCTTGGCATTCTGGCGCAGATTTGCCCGCACATTTTTCACCTGTGCCGCATTTTCCACCATGGTCTCCTCGGTGTTGCGGAGCATATTGTCGCAGTAGTCCGTCACGGTCTGGCGCAGGGTACGCACCTCATTCTGGGCTGCGGTGGTGATCTCCGCGGCACGCTGCTGCGCCGCCTTCACGATCTCCGCCTCGCTGGTCAGGATGCGGGCTCTTTCCTCCGCCTTTTTCACGATGACCTGTGCCTGCGCGTTGGCCGTTTCCACGATCTGGGCGCGGTCGTTCACGATCTGCTGGGCCTGCCGCAGCTCACCGGGCAGGTTTGCGCGGATCTCGTCCAGCAGATCACGGATCTGCTCCACGTCCACGATCTTCTTGCCGCCGGACAGAGGGACATTTGCGCCTTCCTCCAGTGCATCCTCAATGGTATCCAAAAGTTCGTTCACGTTCATAGTGCTTCTCCCTTCTGCTCATCACCGGCCGGCTGCATGGGCTTTGTGTACTTCCACAGCAGCACTCTGCCGTACTTGTACTGCTTGCGCAGGGTCAGGCCGCCTGCCTCGGCCGGCAGCACGATGCCCGTCTCGCTCTCACACAGCACGATGCCACCGGGTGCGGTGCATTTGTCCACCGCCGGCAGGATCTTTTCCAGCGTACCATTGCGGAAGGGCGGGTCCAGCAGTACGATGTCGAACTGCTCCCGGCAGGCGGAAAGATACCGCGCAGCCTCGCCGATATTGACGCGGCTGCGGTCGA
>OJAL01001527.1_pt1 | contig 12581 bp, 3 predicted proteins | sample 1589301 | NCBI WGS metagenome assembly OJAL01 (sample SAMN03283261) | human gut metagenome | biome: human-associated habitat; material: feces | host: Homo sapiens | place: USA | collected 2013
TGAAGCTGTGCCTCATAATAATCATGAAACTGTGATGTGGCAACCTTCTTCATCGAAATCGTCTTTCGTGTATCCTTCCATCCCAATGGTATGTACTTGTCCTCATAATGAAGAATGATCTCTTTTATATCATCTTTTTTTACCTGCACACGTATCACAAATAAATCCTTATCGATTGCATAGCAGAATCTTTTATCCATATCATGAAGAATTGCTGAATATTCCATAATTTTTTCCTTTCTATAGCTCGAAAAAAGCGTTTTTTCCTTCTTGATTATAATTCCTTTTTATTATGCTGCACAAGTCACAAAACGATAAAAAGGTCACCGTTTCTGCCTGTTCTGTTGGGGCAACGGAGCTGTAATAGATTTTTTCTTCTTCAACTGTAAAAGGTGGGCGCTTACGCTCCCACCTTCACACTTTTATTCAATTACTATGTCAGATACTTATTCTTCTGAACCACTCTTTTTCCTTACATAGAATATGGCTCCAATAACAATCAGCATAATACAGATACCTATAATAATGATTATCGTATTATTCCATGTATATTTTGAAGTGCTGTCATCTGTCTTAGACGCAGGAATGGTTTCATCAGCTTTGTTGTCTGCCTGACCGTTATCACTCATAATCTTGGTATCAACAACAATCGTGTAATCTGATGCATGGGTAAATACAAGTTCCACATTTCCATCCGGATCAATCTGTCCGGCACTGATAAATTCCAGTTCTCCGGTCTGTTCATTGTAGTAGAACAGGTTCGCATACAGTCCTGCATTCTTTGATTCCATGTTGACGGTCAGTGTGGCTGTAAATCCAAACTCTCCGTCATAAGCAAGCGTCAGGTTCATGGAAGAACGTTCCCCTGTCACGTTGTTGATCACATCCACAGGAATGGATTTTCCTGCGTCGGCTCCGACTGTCACATCAAAATCAATATCTCCGGCTGCATCGGTAATATCCTTTCCATAAATCTTCCAGGAAAGGCCATTTCCCATATCTAGAACAAGTGTTGTATCTTTGCCCTTGATACTGTCAATTACATCTTTCGGTACTACCGTCGTTCCATTCATGGCAACTGTTACCGTATCGCCTGACTTAGCTTCTTCAAGCTGTGGCTTGATAACATCCCAGCCTTCCTTGCCGCTGTCGTCCTTGATGTATGGCTTAATTGAAGTACTATCGGGCTGTGGCTTCTGATTCTGATTATCATTGTCTGTGCCAGACTGCGGTTTCTGGTTTTGGCTGCCATTATCCTTGTTGCTGTCATCGGACTTGATCTTAGCGATCGGCTGTGTGTAACTGTGTCCGCACTTGGAGCAGGTGTAGGTCATGATGCCTTCCTCGGTTGTCGTTGCAGCCTTCGTCACTTTTGATACATAGCTGTGTCCTGTTGCCGGAATATTCTCTGTATAGCTGTCTCCACAGGAACAGGTATAAGACCTTACCCCTGCCTCTGTACAGGTTGCTTCCTTCGTAATGCTTCCCGTATAGTTGTGAGTGTGCTTTTCCTCCGGCAGCTTCGCAATGCTCTCTGTGTAGCTGCTATTGCATCTGGTGCAGGTGTAGGTCCTGACTCCTTCCTCGGTTGTCGTCGGCTGCTTTGTTACGGTTGCTTTATAATCATGTCCCAGTGCTGCCAGTTCTTCTCCGGTTCTCAGAATTTTGTTGCAATCCGTACAATAGGTATCTCCGGTGTAGCCGGTCTGTGTGCAGGTTGCTTCCTTTAGGTTCTTCACGATTGTATGCACATGATTATTGGCATCTACTTCACCAAAAGTTTCGCCACAAACACTGCACACAGCTTTAGATACGCAGGTAGCCGGTGTTCCGACCGTGTGTGGTTTCTTCCCGGTTGCTGTGCCGGTGGCAAGTTTTTCACCACAATCCTTACAGTAGGTATCTCCGGTATAGCCCTCTTTTTTACAGATTGCTTCCTGCTGATTCCGTATTTCAGTATGTGTGTGATCACATTCGCTTCTTGTAATCGTAATGCTTACACTTTCTGTCTCGTAGTTGCCCTTGTCAGCTCCTGTATAAACCGCGGTCGCTGTTACTGCCACACCATCTGCAAGCGCCGTGTCCCTATCTGCCTCCTGCCAGCTCCAGCCATCCGGAAGCGTAATATCGTCAACCTTCTTTGTGCTGTGCGCCGGAGCCATTGCATTTTCCGGCATGTTTGGAGCTTTCGCTGCCTTTGCTATCGTAAATACGGCCGGATTACTTGTAAGTCCTGCATAGTTATCTGTTTCTGCAATATAAGCCTTTACCGCATAGGTTCCTGCATTTACAGGTATGGCATCTGTATATGCGGAATCGGCTGCAGGTGCATTACCATCTGAATCGGCTTTTGCATACTTATAAGTTACTGTACCGAATTTTGCTGTTGCATTTGGTTCTGGTGTCTCATCCTTCGCATAAGTATAATCAGAACAGCTAAGTTCTGTAGTAAAGCTATTAGCTGCCTGTTTTACTGTAAGAATACCACTCTTGCCATCTGAACCGTTTCCAATAAAGGATACTTCATAATTGGCACTATCTGATGAGCCTGTAATTGCATAGGTTCCAACATCTGAATTGTCTTTCGCAGTAGTTGATAAGCTGACACCAAGTGCTTCTTCGGTATCACCTGCTACCAAAACATTGTCTAAGTAGGCATCACCTGAGGCAAGACTCCATGTAAGTGCAGGGTTTGTCTCTCCATAGAATTTTTCTTTATCAGCAATCACTACGGTAATCTGCTTCTTGGAAACTTCCGGTGTCACTTCACAGGTCACAGAATCATAAGTATCTGCATCACTTCCTGTCGGTGTAAAGACAAGCGAATATTTCTCACTTGTGCCGACTGTTGGAAGCTTATCTGCATCCTCAGCTGCCAGAGTCCATGTACCCTCAACCTTCGTGTCACTGTTTAGTCCTGCTGTCACAACTGCCTTTGTCATATCTGCCTTTTCAAACATGGCAGATACCGTATTACCATAAGTACCGGAAAGAACCGGTGCAGTCTTTACATACGGAGTCGGCTTTGCAGTGGTAAATTCAATAGCAGGCTCCGTTAATGCCGTTATATTGCCTGCCTTGTCAATGGCTGCTATCCAGACTGCAGTTTTCTTACTTGGATACAATGGAAAATAAACGTCCGGCTTTCCAAAATTACCTATTTCAATTTTATTATCACCTTTTGTTCCTGTCGTTTTGAAGATTGTAGGTGTCCAACTCGCAACAAAGTTTTGGTTAGCATTACTCTCCTTAAGTCCCTCCTTACGAACTTCCCATTGTCCACAATAAAGATTTTCGTCCGGTTTAAAATTCCACCCATTGCGGGGCGCCCATTTTCCATCGTTTTCGACAGCGAACTGTGGGTACTTTGGCTCACCTTTCATATAATTTTCAATATCTCTTTTGCAGTCGTCGTAGGTGTAGTCAGTAACCCCGTCAAATACTCCTTCGGATACAAAGAACCACATCAGCGTTGCATCCTCGCTTAAATTAACCTTGAGTATCGCCTCTGTATCCTTCAGGGTACCGTCTTCTTTCTTCGGCTCAGTTACTGTCACGACAGGAGCGCTCGCATCCTGTACCAGTCCTTCGGTACAGATATAATCGCTCTGATTTCCTGCGTTATCCATCGCATAAGCATAGACTACATAGCTACCATCCTCGCCTAATGCGCCATGAATGATTGCACTGTCCAACAGCCAGTTTCCTGCATCTACCTGCGTAAATTTACCATCGGCTGCCAGAGTGTCCAGTTCTGCTTTGGTCTTTCCCGTTGCCGAAGCAGTGTCTGTGATCTGGTCAATATAATAGTAATACTTAGATACCCCACTTACCTTATTCACGCCCTCTTTTGTATCGTTTGCATGAATCTTAATATCCAGTGTTGTATCATTGTAGAGGTGTCCGAAGCTGATCTTATTTAAAAGTGTTCTCCACCAGTTATCTTTGATCTGGATGCCATAACCATCTTCCTTGCCATCTGCATCTGCCCAGGTCGGTGCGGTGGTATCAATGTTTATCGTAATCTCTACAGGAACAATAGATTGATTCCATGGGTCTTTTCCATATAAAGTTACGGTATGCGTGCCTTCTTCCTTAAAGGTATAACCCGGATTTTTGCCTGCAACCGCATCTTCCAGGCTTGCATAAAACACAACTTCATCGCTTACAATGGCATATTTTCCTTTCGCGGTCCGATATACTATATTTTTCCAGTCAGATACTGGATTGTCTGATGTTACATCATTTTCCGTAAACGTAGCAGGTATGCCGTTTTTCCACCAGTTGGAATCCTCATTGTACCAACAATTCTTGGATACCGTGGTCTGTGCCAGAGTAAACGCATGGGCAATGTCAAAGTATCTGACGAGCTCACCCTTATAATTGCCAATTCCGGTAAAGGTAATCTTTCCATCTCTTTTACCGTTTGTCACCTCCGTATTATTCTCAGCACTTACGGTGAAATCTTTGTCTTTGTCCAGAACTCCCTGGTCATTTCCCGGCTCATTTTTCCGGTTTGAATCTGTGATTCCTCTATCCCAGTTTTCAGGAATGATCGGCATACCGGTGTAATATACCGTGATACCTATATCATCCAGATGGATCACGGAATCTGTTAAACTTCTCGGCTCAATGGTCGCTTTCACGTCAATAGGGAGAGAAGCACACATATTTTTTCTAGCTTCATGTATAGAAACATAAATTGTATAGTTTCCGGCATTGGTTATCATATGATTCTCTGTAACCGGATCATTTATTTGTTTATAACCTTGAGAAACTCCATTTTCATAATACATAAGTACAAAATAATAGGTAAAATTGCTGGCAAATCCATCCGTTTCCATTGTTTTTCCAGTACAGGGTACGATCAGCCCATCAGCAACCGGAATCATTGTCTGGCTATCAACAGCGTCTGCCTTAAGTCTGACGGTTCCATACTGAACAGCTCCATGGGCTTTCCCATCATAGGTTCCCTGATAGCCACTAAAGCCTTCTCCCACAACTTCACCATATCCAATCGTGAAATAGTGCTCAATCGTGCCGTAATAGCTGCCCTGTCCGGTGATCGTAGCTTTCGGTGCTTCATCAGCCTTGAAATCGCTTCCACCTTCTTCATTCCTGTAGCAGTCTATATTATTGGCATAGACCACATAATAATTTGCTTTGGAAATGTCTGCATTTGCAGGGTCTGTGGAATCCTGTGCCAATTCTCTGCCTGATTTATATGAGGGCCCAGTCAGCGACTTATTGCCATTCGCAGTATCCAGTGTAACTCCTGTCATCACCTGCGGATAGCTGTCGTAGGTACGGCCTACCAGACCTTCGATATGAAGGTGTCCATTTTTATAGGCTTCCGCAAGGTCAGTCCTTCCGCAGATGCTGCAATAGCCATAGTCATCCTTCGTATGTGCCTTAAGGGTTACTTTAGAAGACGGCATCGTGAAGGAAAGGTCTGTCGTATCTATCGTTACTGCATTGCCGCCATAAGGCTCATAAGAGCAGACTTCGCCCGTGACCTTAATCTTCTGACCTGTCGTACCTCCATTGCTGTACAGTCCGTAGGTTACACCGTCCCTCTTTGTGACATTCGTGTCATTTTCTCCACCTGTGGGCAGAGCGATACCACCAAGCTCTATCGGAAACCATATCTTAAATGCGCCAGCTCCCTTCGTTATTTTGCTGGAAAAATCAGCAGAGTCATGATTACAGTAGATGCTGGCATCCAGATTACTTTCATCTCCCGTAAACGCATCAGGTATTTGTGCTCCCTTCTCTATAACTATCTCAGCCTTGCCAGAAGGAACCGTTACATTCTCTAGTCCAGCTACACCCTCGCCCAGCCGCAGTACAGCGGTATCACCAGGAAAGCTTATGTTTCCGACCACGTTTATATTTTCTATGGTAACATCCTGTCTCCCTGACATAAACAGGTAGTTTCCCTTACCCGTCAAGGTATGTGGCTCATCACCCTCTGAACGCAGCGTTATCTCAGCCGGCAAATATACTTTATCGAGCATCTTGTTTATACTCTTACCTGCTATCGTATCCTTCAGCAGCAGGATTTCCAGCTTCTTCCATAACTTGTATTCTTCATTCTTTTGATGCTCTTTCGATTCTTCCAGATAGAACATTGCTGCATCCCATGTCAGGAAATACATCGTTTTTGTCTCACCGCTATTTTTTTCTATCTGAAACTTTACAACGGCCTGAGATGTATCCTCCGGCATGTCAGCGCGAAGCACTTTTACACTGCCCTGACTTCTATCCGTTCTGCTTATATCGGTCTTAATACCGGCTGAATAAAAAGCATAGCCTTCTTCCAGCGTATCCGCAATAGCATAACCCTGCGTTTTATCAAGCAGAGAATCATCATTTTTACCAAAATTGCTCAGAGCAATCTCTCCATACTCACCACCTGAAAGCATTACTTTTGCACGTTTTATCTGGCTAAACTCTCTGTGGTCTATATGCAGAGCCTTTATCTTTGCAGTATCTCCGGATACGCTAAGGGTGGCACCTCCACATACCAGAACCTCTTCTCCCTCATACGTACCTCCGGTAATTGTACAGGAAATATCAGTATTGTGCATCTCACTAGCTTTTCCAATATAAATACTGTTGCTGTAATAACCATCTTTTAGCTTTGCAGCCGCACCACCCAAAAACCTCAAGACACCCTTATAATTACCATTCTCTACCGTAAGCTTTGCTTTGTTCTGAATAGAAACTGGGGCGATCAGTGTTCCATTCTGTCCCGTGCCTGCGTCTTTAAAGACTGCCTCCACACCTTCGCCAGTGATATAAAGACCCTTTCCTGTAACGGTACAGCCATTAAGATCCATACAAAAGCTGACCTTTTTTGTACCCCCATCTATTTTCCACTCGCTTTCTGGCTCAGAAATATTTTTCAGGATTTTCAACGTAATTTCAAGGTCTGCATCCGCATCAGCAGTATTTACTGTAGCTTTAACTGCATCGAATGCTTTCGTAAGTGTTGCATAACGTGTTGTATTCCCACCTACCGTAACTTCCGCAACACCTTCTTCTACCGTAAAGACAGCCTTTTTGGAGGTCTCCGTATATTCACCGCAGGTCGCTACACAGTAGTATTGATAGGTGCCTGCCAAAAGTCCTGTAGGAATCCTGTAGGTCGCAGTTTTTGCATCCTGCCCCGTTTGTTCTACTTTGGTTGTTGTTCCATTTATTGTTTTATCAGCATACCACTGGTAGGAGATACTGCCACTGCTATCACTGCCAGATACCGCTTTTACGGTTAGCACAGGTGCCTCGGCAGCGGTATAGTTTTCCATCACAGTTTCCGCTCCGCTTGAAATCGTAGGATGCGTCGTGAAATAGAGCGGACTTTTAACAGCCGTTACCTTTTTCCCTTCGTCTGTCCACCTGGCTGTTAGGTCTGCATAGGTACCATCCTCATACTTTAAGGTATAGCCGACCTTCAGAAGGTCCTGCAGGGTTTTCTTAGGATTATTAACCCAAATCGCATTGCCTGAGGCTTGGGCAGGGGTAAAGGTTCCCTCTGCAATCTGGCTGTTGTCGGGTAATCTAAGACGTCCATTAAAGGTTCCACCCTCAATGTTTACAGCTAACTTTTTATATTCGTTATCCATTATAATACGGTTGCCAGCATTCGCTGTTAAAGTAGCGCCTTTTTTAACTGTAATTTTAATGCTACTATTTTCGTAAACACCGATGCAGCGAGAATCCTTGTTATTGTTTTCAATAACTGCGCCGCCGCCAATGATACAGTCGGAGCAGCTGCCCATAAACATAATAGCGCCATATCTAAGCTTAACGTTTCCGGTCACCTTCGTATTGGTAATTGTACAGGCGTTACTGTCACAAATAGTAATGACGCCTTCCTGACTACCATTACTTCCACTAATATTTGCTTCGTCAATGGTACAGGTCGCACCTCCCCACATCGCAACTGTGGAACCGGTTCCAGCATTTTTGATTGTGACATGCTCAATTTTCAGCACGCTATCTACAGTTATCAGTCCATCTCCTTTTAATCTATTTTGCCCATATTGATAGTTGCCTGTAATTGTTCCCTCATTCGAGCCGGACGAGGTAATTGTTATATTTGCTCTTTTAAAATATAAACGTGCATTGTCCCCCTGTAGTGTCAATGTATGGCCATTCAAATCCAGCTCTATCTCTTTTGCCAAACCGGTACCAATGGTAAGCGCACTTGTTATGGAGGCATCATCATTCAACAGTTTAATGGAAACTTTTTCCAGGTTTGCGCTTCCATGCTCGCCAATCCATGTTGCAAGGTCCTGAGCGTTGTATTTTTGCTGTACAGTCCCGTCAGCTTTCATTTCTGTTACTTCAATCGTTCCATCAGCCAGCAGTGCAATCCCATATTTGCCTACAAGCACATAGATGGTCGGAAGCTCCACGTCTTTACCCAATACGAGCTGGTTGCCGTCTCCATCCTCATCCGGCAGTACCGGCGTATAGGCATAGCAGAAGCCGTTTGACGCTTCACTGCTGTCAAATTCTTCTGCGTCGCTCTCTTCCACATTCAGCTCCCACTTGATGTTTTTCAGACGGATTTTCTCCGTCGTTGTCTCTGTCTCAGAGGAAGCTGCTGCGTCAGAACTGCCTGTCGTCTTTACACTGTCTGCATTATCGGATGTAGATGCTGTGTCGGTTTTCTTTGCATTGTCTGCACCGTCGGATGTGGATGCCGTGTCAGAGGCATCGTCCTTCTCTGCTGCGTGTACTATGAGTTTATGCGGCAGAAGATTATCCGCCATCTGGCCAATAAGCGCACCAAAAGCAGAGGGTAGGTCGGCACGTGCCTGTGTATCCTCTGTATCAGAGCTGCTAGAGCCATTTGGGTTGTTTGATTTGTCAGAATTTCCAGAATCCTTTGATGTATCCGAATCCTTTGTATCTGCATTTCCATTGTCAGAAGTACCAGACTTATCGGAAGCATCCGCATTGCCGGAATCGCCATCCTTTTCATCTGAGGATTCTGTATCCTTCTTATCATCAGAGGACGCAGTATCTCCATTACTGTCATCCTTCTGCGCATCGTCCTTCTCTGTATCTCCCGTCTCGGAAGCATCTTCTTCATCGTCGGCTTCCTTTTCATCCGCCTGCGTGGTCTTTTCTACCGTAACGGTCAGGCTGGTCGGAAACTTGATGTCGCTCTCAAGCGCACCGATGGGCAGGGTCTGCTCTGTGATGTCCTTTGAAAGCTCCTCAAAGGAAACAATAGTCGTTTTACCTGTCTCACTTTCATCGGTTTTTGCAGAAACCGAGAGTGCGGACAGGTCTACAGTATTGGCAACCATCGCAACGGTCAAGCCCATCACAAGTATGCGCTTACGCAGCTCCCTCCACCTGATTTTTTCATGGGTCTGCTGCCAATCCTTCTCTGGCATGGTGTTTTTCTTTTTCATGTAAACTCCTATCTTTTACCATAATCTCTCGGAATCTCTACTTTTCCCAGCCTGATTGTGATATCGGCTGGGATTCTTCCCATGACTGTTATTATCATGGCTATAATCTATACATGCTTGTTGATTCGCAAAGTGACTTACCGGTATTTCCTCATTTTTGCTGTGCTTCAAAACATGATTCACATGGATTCCTGCACGCTTTTTTTCAGGATGAAATCTTTTCTTCCTGATTACACTGTTTCTAAAGTACTTTTGGATTCTGCACATGATGCCATGCTAGAGTTTTGCTGGCATGATCACTCAAGATTCCGAGAGATCATTATATGTATAAGGTTTATATTCAGCCCGTTCAAGCACAGGCATAGCTTTTATAGATCATCCGGAATGAGCCGCAGCTTTTTCGCGGCGGTCTTGGCTTCCGCCCTGCGCTTCACGTCCAGCTTGTCGAGAATGTGGCTGACGTGGGTCTTCACCGTGGGCAGCTTCACGTCCATGATCTGCGCGATCTCGGCGTTGGACTTGTCCGCACAGAGCAGATGGAGAATTTGCAGTTCCGTGGGCGTCAGCTCCTCGCCGGGAGCAAGGCTGGGTTCGAGGAAATGCGGGTAGAACGCCGCCTGCGTCCGCACCGCCGTGCCGTATACGCTGACGGTGCGGATGAATCGGTACTCCGCCGCCGCGTCCAGCGCCGCCGTCAATCGCTCGCGCCACCGCTCGTCCTTCTTGCGGTACAGGGCGATGGCAGTCAGGACATTCAGGTGAATGCCGTCGATGATGCGGGCGCAGTTTTGAATGTACGGCTCCATGGGTGAGAGCGTCAGCAAAGCGGCGTCCGGACGGTTCTGCATAATTTCCACCATTGCCTGCGTGAGATACCGGTAGCGCCGCATGACGTTCAGGTGCGTGGGTTCGCACGGGGCTTTTTCCCGATACCACGCGTCCGCCGCGTCAAGGTCGCCGGTGTGCATGTCAATACGGCAGAGCATGGCGTCCATATTGGGCAGAAAGCGTGTCAAACCGCGCTCGGCAAAGCATTCACGGAGTACCATGATGGTGCGCCGCGCGTCGGTGGGCTGCCCGTTTGCCAGCTGGCTGCGGGCCAGCAATCCGCTGACGGCGAACTCCATGTCCGACGTGCCGTAGTTGCGGATCTCGTTCATCTGCGGGAGAAGGGACAGCATCCGGCCGGCGACGTCCTCGCCCTTTTCAAACTTGCTCTCGGCAATGGCGCAGTCAGCAAGACACACACTGTCCCGCCCCAGTACTGCCTCCACGGGGAGACGGAGGGTTTTGTAGAGCAGGTCGTCCTTTTTGCTCCATTCGGAAAAGTCCTTGCCGCCGTTCATGATGCTCGGCAGCGCGCTCGTGACGGAGAAGGACGGCAGCGCCACCTCTTTGTTCGTCAGCAGCCGGAACACGGCGGGGATGGTTTCCGTCAGACCCTTCACGCCCCGCTGGGGCAGGGAGATGTCCAGCCATGCAAGGCGGCCGCGCGCCTGCTTTCCGGCGGCGTCCTGCCTGCCGCAGTGTTCGACAAACTTTTGCAGTTCGCCATACCAGCGCTCCGAGCCTTCGTAATCCATGACCAGCGCGCAGAGCATGCTCATGCCCTGCATCAGAGAGGGGGATGCGAGAATTTCCGCCTCCGGCAGGCTGCGGTAGTATTTTTCCATCTCGGCATAGTGCCCCATGCCGGGGTGAAGTTCTGCATTACGCACCAGCAGCTCGGAAACCTTGGAATGGTCACCGCCGCTGGTGTAGCATTCCAGGGCGTGGGCGTAGTCCTCCTTCAGCTCATAGTACAGCCCGCCCCGGCTGATGAGCGCTTTGCGCTTTTCCTCGGTATACTCCCGTTCCATCTCCCAGAGGAGAAAAGCCCGGAAACCCGACCAGAAGTGGAAGCGCTGGCAGTCTTCGTAGCGCAGCATAGTAGTGTATCGAAGAATCCAGTCCAGCCGTTCGCCGGCACGGGGATCGCCGCTGACCATCCGCGCCATTTCCAGGTCAAAACTTTCAAAGGGGGCCAGCTCCAACAGGAAGCGCCGCACCGGCAGGTCAAAGCGCCGGTAGATGGCGGTCTCAAAGTAGAGGAACACCTCGTGGTACACCCGTGCCACCAGCTCCGGCGTCCACGGCTTATCCGGGGACATGCACCGCGCCGTGATGGCCACACCCAGCGGATAGCCTACGGATTCTTTCAATATTCCATCGATCTCGCTATCTGTTACATTTACTCCCGAAAGCTGAAACAGCCGCCGCACATCGCCCGCGTCAAAAAGCAGGTCATCGGCCTCCAGCACCGTCATCAGCCCCGTGTACTGAAACGCCGTCAGGCAGCCGGGCGGCACACCGCGCGAGAGCAGCACGAAACGGCGCTCCGGACTTGAGCGGATCAGTTCGCAAAGAGCCTGCTGCCCGGCTTCCTCCTGCATGAACTGAAGATCGTCAATCAGCAGAATGTCCCAATCCTGCGCTGACGGTGGAATCACGCAGTCTGGGTCTGCCGCACTTTGCCGCAGCACGTTCCGACCGCGCAGCAGTGCGTCCGCCAGTACTGTCTTTCCAAAGCCGCAGGGTGCGCTGAAAAAAAGGACTCTGCCATGCGCCATGAAGCTGTCAAACCGTTTCTGAACGGAGGTCTTTATGATGATATTTTTGGTCATTTCTTCCCTCCCTTTGATACAGAGCGAGATTGCCATAAGCCTTTCGCAATCTGTCTTAAATTATATTATACGAGTCTGTTTCGAAATGTAAATCATCCCAAAGGATGAGACACTCTGCATAGCAAACTGCTATGCAGATCATTTTTGTTTGATTTTGATAGCATAGATGCAAATAAGCAGCCACACACCGAAGTGCGTGACTGCTATGTAAAAAGTTCGGAAAGGATTTTTGCAATCTGACACAGTTTCCTGGCCCTGAATCTCCATCAACATAAAATATCTCCATCATTTCAAAAGAGAATGACGGAGATATTTCGCCTTGTTTATTCTTGTAGCAACCAATCGGCTATATCATGGATTTCGATTCCTTCATAACTATATTTTGGATGTTTGGTTCTGGCAATAATCATTTTCGGATAAGCATCTCGGATCTGAAGCAGAGGAGAGCATTCTCTCTCAAATGTTTCCTGCCCGGAAATGTTGT
>OJAL01001541.1_pt1 | contig 12491 bp, 10 predicted proteins | sample 1589301 | NCBI WGS metagenome assembly OJAL01 (sample SAMN03283261) | human gut metagenome | biome: human-associated habitat; material: feces | host: Homo sapiens | place: USA | collected 2013
CCATGAACCCCTACGAGCGCCGCATCATCCACTCTGCCATCAGCAAGATGGAGGGTGTGCGCAGCGAGAGCAAGGGTGAGGGCCGTGACCGCCGCGTGGTCATCTACTCCACCGCACCGGATGCTCAGACCGAGAATACCTACGGCGAGCGCCGTGGCCGTGGCGGCAACCGGAATGGCCGTCGTCCCGGCGGCAACCGCAATGGCGGTTATCGCGGTGAGCGCCGCAGCAATGGCGGCTACCGTGGCAACCGCAGCGGTGCACCCCGCGGTCCGCGTCCGTCCAGTGTGCCGGAGCGCACCTACGCCCCCCGCGACGCCGAGAGCGCAGCACCCGTAGCACCCAAGCGCACCGAGCGCGTGGACGACTTTGCAGATTTCAGCTTCGGCAAGATCGAGCTGTGATCGGCAGGTTTCAATAAAACCATGCAGCGCCCCGCATTTCCACTGGAAGTGCGGGGCGCTTTTTGATATTATGAGCGCACGCCGAGGGATGTTCTCTTTTGACACCAAAAGAGAACCAGAAAAGTGCCAGCGATTTCGACGCGCTGGAGCCACGAAAAAGGGGCTGCTCGCCCCTTTTAACCCCAAAGCGGAGGGCTACACCGGAAAAAACTGAAGATTCACGCCTGTTCGGCGTGAAGATCTTTTAACCGTTTTTTTCGGCTCCGCCGATTTGAAGCCCCTCAGTCGCTGCGCGACAGCTCCCCCCGGGGGAGCAGGCACGCCCGCAAGCATTGCACTTGAGCCGGAAACTTTCCCGCTATGCCAAAGGCTCTCTCCCAGAGGGAGCTGGCAAAACCGTCAGGTTTTGACTGAGGGAGTTCGTTCCAAACTCCTCTCGTGAAAATAGCGTTTGTCGCGCTCCGCAGAGCGCGACAAACGCGAAATAAAAATAATAATTCCGCTGAAGATGGCTAGAGCGCAGCGGAAGCCATTTTAAATCGTCAGCCGTCCCCCTTGTCCCAAGGCGGGGTTTGTGCTATGCTAGGGGGTACAAGCGATTTTTTGCGCTGAGAGGAGGAACCCCATGGCCGCCGTAAAAACACGGAATACCGCTACCCTTATGACCGAGGGCAGCATTGTAAAAAGCCTGCTGCTGTTTGCCCTGCCGCTGATCTTCGGCAACCTGCTGCAGCAGATGTATAATACCGCCGACAGTATCATCGTGGGCAATTTTGTGGGCAGCAATGCCCTTGCCGCCGTGGGCTCCAGCGGGTCGCCCATCTACCTGCTCATCGGCTTCAGTCAGGGACTGGCCGTAGGTGCGGGGGTGGTGGTCTCGCAGTATCTGGGCGCGGGCGACCACAAGGAGACCCGCGAGGCGGTACACACCTCCCTTGCTATTGCAGTGGTCATGGGGCTTTTGCTGACCGTGGGCGGCGTTGCCTGCGGGCGCGCTTTGCTGGTGGCCATGAACACCCCCGCCGAGGTGCTGGCAGACGCTGTGACCTATATCCGCATCTACTTTGGCGGGGTGCTGTTCAGCGTGGTGTATAACATGACCGCCGGCATCCTGAACGCCGCCGGCAACTCCCGGCGCTCGCTGGTATATCTGGCATGGGCGTCGGTGACCAACATCGTGCTGGACCTTGTGTTCATCGTGGGGCTGCGGATGGGGGTGGCAGGCGCTGCCATCGCCACAGACCTGAGCCAGCTGGTGTCCTGCGTGCTGAGCCTGCGCTTTCTGATGAAAAGCGAGGACGCCTGCCGGGTGGAGCTTTCCGCCATCCGGCTGCACCGCAAAATGGCAGGCCGCATTATCCGGGTGGGTCTGCCTACCGGCATCCAGAACATGGTCATCTCCTTTTCCAACGTGCTGGTGCAGGCCAGCGTGAACAGCTACGGTGCCGCCGCCATGGCGGGCTTTGCAGCCTACATGAAGATCGATGGTTTCAACATTCTGCCGGTCAGCAGCATCAGCATGGCTGCCACCACCTTTGTGGGGCAGAACTACGGTGCGGGGCGTCTGGACCGGGTAAAGCGCTCGGTGTGGGTCACCCTTGCCATCGGGGTCATCTACACCCTTTGCACCGGCGCTGCCCTGCTGGCCGGGCAGGATGCCATCCTGCACCTGTTCACCGCCGACGAGGCCGTGGTCACCTACGGCAAGCTGGCCATGCGGTGGTTCTGCCCGTTCTACTTCCTGCTCAGCATCCTGCACGGCCTTGCCGGTGCCGTGCGCGGCACGGGTGCCAGCATCCCGCCCATGGTGGTGCTGCTGGTCTCGCTGTGCCTGTTCCGGGTGGTATGGATCCAGTTTCTGCTGCCCTTCTTCTCCGGCATCGAGGGCGTGTTCATCCTCTACCCCGTCAGCTGGGGTCTGGGCGCATTGCTCATGATCCTGTATGCATGGAAGGGCAAATGGATGGAGTATCATACATAACCATTTTTATAAACAACGACCCGCCGCACTGTAGGAGGTGCGGCGGGTCGTTGTTTTTTCAGGAACTTCTGTCAGGACAGCTTACCATGCAAAGCCCACGGAGTCCATGTCGATCTTCTTTTCCACCAGACCCAGACGGCTCTCGATGAAGTTCACCGCCATATCCGGCCACTGGGCGATCTGGGTGTAGTAATCCACATAGCCCTTGGTGCCAGTGCCCAAGCCCACACCGTGGGGCGCATCGGGTGCCAGATAGAAGCTGAAATCCTTGAAGGTATTCGCGCACTCCGGCAGAGAGGGCAGCATCATAGCGCTCAGGCCGTCCTTCTGCCCCACAACACCAAAGACCGGGGGCAGGTTGGGGTTCTTCGTGAAGTCCAGACCGGTGACGAACAGTCCGTAGATGGGGATCGCCACATTCAGGTCAGCGCTCTCATAGTCCACAGCATCGCAGACGTAGCTGGGGTAGACCTTATCCGGGGTATTCGTAGTGCCGAACTGGTCGGCCACCACCTGCATCACATTCATGCCGCCAGCAGAGAAGCCCACAGCGATCATGATATCGGTCTTGCCGATGTGTTTTTCAGAGGCGTTGTGGCGGATGTAGCGGATAGCGCGTGCCAGATCCAGCCGCTGATCCACAGCGGCATAAGGGTTGACGCGGCGCTGCAGCACAAAGGCGTTGTAGCCGTTCTTGTTGAAGAACTCGGCCACAGGGTAGCCTTCCACCACGTTGTTGCGGTGGGTGCTGCCGCCGCCTGCAATAATGATCACGTTGCCCTTCACCTTGCCCTGATCTCGCAGCAGGTACGGGTTCAGGAAGGGACGGAAGCCCTCGTTATCGTAGCAATTTTCCCAGTTGGTGGGCAGCGGAGATTCCACGGCCATCTGATCTCCCCAAATTTCCCAAACGGTGCTCTTGGGGTCCTTGATCTGGCGCAGCGCCTTGCGGGCATTGGTCAGAGCAACACACATATCGTAGTGAGAAGCATTGATGCCGGGCGCAGCTGCACCGTCCACCTTCTCGTACTGAGCGCGGGACAGCTTGTGGAACAACACATAGAACTTGTCAAAATCGCCCCGGAAAGCAGCCGGATAAAAGGCCACCTCGCGGGAGAGACGGAGTTCCTCTGCCACCATGGCCTGCACCTCAGCATCGGTGTGCACGCCAGCGTTCTCAGCAAAGGATGCGGGTGCCATGCCAGCCACTGCGCCCATGGTCACGGCAGAAGCGGCGGAAAGCTTCATAAAGTCTCTTCTGTTCATCATCATTTCTCCTTTTAAATGCAGACGGCTCATTTGTGCAGAACAAAGCCGCCCGAAGCTGTACAGCAAACACCCTGCTGCCGGGCCCAACGGACATTTCGACAGTATCGCGCCGTCGGAATCTGTGCAAAGCGTATCACAAATCAGATAGATTGTAAATAGATTTCATCGCTTTTGAGCAAAATTGATATATTAGCATGCCAGTTCTTGTGAAAATCAACAAGCATGAGAATGGGAACAAAAAAGGACTGCCATGCACTCTGCACGGCAGTCCTTTTTTATCTTATTACAGCTTTTCAAACACCAGAAAGCGGAAAGCGATGGTAGTGGTGAGCTGCGGCAGAGCCGCAAGGCGGGCAGCACCGTCGCGGGGCGTTTTCCAGTAGTAGGGGGTCATGGCGAACAGGGCTTCCAGCTGGGCGGCGGGCACGGTGATGGTGCCCTGCACCTCCCGCTCGTCGATGGCACGGAAACCCGGGTACTCCACCTGCTGCACCGGGTTCTTGTAGGGCTTTTCGTAGAGCACGGCCTTCATCTGGTACAGATGCTCTGCCCCCGGCACAACGTAGATCATGCGCCCGCCCGGGCGCAGCACCCGGCTGAACTCCTCCTGTGCAAAGGGCGAAAAGCAGTTCAGCAGCACGTCTGCCCAGCCGGTGCGTACCGGCTGGCTGAAGCTGGACGCCACCGCATACTGTGCAGTGGGCAGCGCCTTTGCAGCCAGCCGCACGGCGGGCTTTGCGATATCGAACCCTGCCAGCTGCAGCGGCTTTTCTACCGCCGCGAACTGCTGCGCGATGCAGCGGTCGTACCAGCCCTCGCCGCAACCTGCATCCAGCAGATGCAGCGGAGCGTCCTTCGCGGCGGGCACACCGTGGGCAAGGCACAGCTCCCCCAGCGCCTGCCCGAAAATGCCGTAGTATCCGGCGTTCAGGAAGGCGCGGCGGGCGGCTACCATCTCCTTGCTGTCCCCGGGAGCTTTGGTGCGCATACTCTGCACCGGCAAAAGATGCCAGTAGCCCTCCCGGGCACGGTCAAAGCAGTGGCCTTTTTCACATTTCAGGTCATTCTCCCCTTGCAGCGCACCGCCGCACAGGGGGCACTGCCACGGGGCAAAAGCTTCGTTCCGGCTCATACTTCTTCGCTGTGATCCTCAATGGGTGCGGTAGCACCGCCGTGGGCGTCCATATACTCCTCAAAGCTGGTGTACTTCTGCTGGGGCGGGCGGCGGCTGATGAGCATCAGCCCCGGGTCCTCGTCCCGGGCGGCAGCATTGCGGCCGCGGCGGGCAGGCTCGGCCTTGGGGGCGCGGTTCTGATTGCCGGCGCTGCCGCGCTCATTGCGGGCAGGACGGGCGTTGTTGCTCTGGGCTGCGGGGCGGGCATTGCGCTGTTCACCCCGGTCGCTGCGGTCATTGCGGCGGCTGCCGCTGCGGTTTGCGTTCTGATTATTCTGGGGCTCCTGTGCGCTGCGGATGGCGGGTGCTGCCGGGGCGGCAGGGATCTTGCGTGCCGGGCGCAGCGGGGTGGCCTCCGGGGCGCTGACAAAATGGGGGTCAAACTTGGGCTGGGCGTTGCTGCCCCGGGCGGGGGCGGCATTCTCGCGGCGGGCGCGGGGCGCTGCCGTCTCCTTGGGGGCGTTTGTGCCCCGGTTGTTGGCGCGGCGGTCGTTGCGGACCCCACGCTTTGCGTTGCTGTCTTGCATCAGTGTTTCCTCTTTTTTCGGTTTTGCAGGCACCGCGTTCTTTGCGGCCTTCGGCTCCTGCTTCGGCGCGGACGCAGCTGCCTTTGCAGCTTTTGCGGGCGCAGTTTCGGCCTGTTTTTCTGCTTCGGGGCGGGGCTTTTTGCCGCGCACGGGCAGCACCGGGCGCACCGGGGCGGGCACGCCGTCCCACGGGTGGCCGGATACCACCGGGATCTTGCGGCGGTTCAGCTTTTCAATGCCTGCCAGATACTCCTGCTCCTCCGGGGCGCAGAAGCTGACGGCGGTGCCGTCTGCACCGGCGCGGGCGGTGCGCCCGATGCGGTGCACATAGGTCTCCGGCACCTCGGGCAGGTCGTAGTTGAACACATGGGAAAGCTCGCTGATATCAATGCCGCGCGCGGCGATATCGGTGGCCACCAGTACCCGGGTCTTGCCGGACTTGAAATCCTCCAGCGCGGTGACGCGGGCGGTCTGGCTCTTGTTGCCGTGGATGGCAGCGGCGGGGATGCCCTGCTTTGTCAGATCCTTTGCGATCTTATCCGCGCCGTGCTTGGTGCGGCTGAACACCAGTGCGTTGACCACCGGCGGCTGCAAATTTTTGATGAGCCACGGCAGCAAGAGCTTTTTGTTGCCCTTTTCCACATAGTACAGGCTCTGCTGGATGCGGTCGACCGTGCTGGACACCGGGTCCACCTTGACAAAGGCAGGCTCGTGCAGGATGCCGGCAGCCAGCTGCTCGATCTCGGCGGGCATGGTGGCGCTGAACATCAGGTTCTGGCGCTGGGCGGGCAGCTTTGCAATGACCTTTTTCACGTCATGGACAAAGCCCATGTCCAGCATCCGGTCGGCCTCGTCCAGCACAAAAATTTCCAGTGCGGACAGGTCGATAAAGCCCTGCCCGATCAAGTCGTTCAGCCGTCCCGGACAGGCGATAAGGATGTCCACGCCCTTTTTCAGCGCTTCCACCTGCGGTGCCTGTCCCACGCCGCCAAAGATGACGGTGCTGCGCAGTTTCAGGTACTTGCCGTAGGCTTCAAAGCTTTCGCCGATCTGCAAAGCCAGCTCCCGGGTGGGGGTCAAAATCAGCGCACGGACAGCGCCCTTGCGGCGGGGCGCATTGGCGGTGAGCCGGTCCAGCATGGGCAGCGCAAAAGCCGCCGTCTTGCCGGTACCGGTCTGGGCGCAGCCCATCAGATCCCGGCCAGCCAGCACCGGCGGGATCGCCGCCGCCTGAATGGGCGAGGGGGTCTCGTAGCCCGCTTCCTGCACAGCGCGCAGCAGCGGGGCGGACAGATTCAGTTCTTTAAATGTCATGGTTCTCCTATTATTCTGTGATCTTCCGGCACTCGATGTAGTAGCGCTTTTCCTCCGCGTGTCCCATGCTGAAGGTCTTGCGGGGCAGCACGCCGCCCATCACAACGCCGCGGAACAGGTCGCTCTTGGCGAAGGGCGGCATCAAAAACGCCACGGCGCCCTGCTTGCACAGCGCACGCACAGCCGGTTCGTCATGCACATAGTCCACCTTTGCTTCCGGGTGGCGCTCGATATAATCCGAAATAAAATCGTCGATGGTGCCCACGGTCAGCGGCTCGGTGGGGTCCTCAAAGCTGAGCACGTTGGCCATGTGGGGGCCTGCCAGCGTAAAGGGCTGCTTTTTGCTGCCGCCAAAGCAGCAGCCTGCCATATTGGAATCGCTCCATGTGATGAGGCTCAGCAGCACGGTGGCGCAGTCCACGTTGAACAGTACCCGGTGGATGGGCTCGATCTCGATAGCCGGGGAGTGCACGTTGCACACCTCTGCCAGACACCAGCGGGCGGGGTGATTCTCTGCCTGCTCCGGGGTCAGGGTCTTTTTCAGTTCCTCCCAGCAGGCCTTTGCGGTGGCCAGCGAGTGGTTGCCGTCGCCCACGGCCAGCGTCAGCGGGTCGCGGCGGGTGGCATCGGGGTATTTCTTGTCAAATTCCTCCTGACTGCCCAGCACAGTCAGCGCATTTTCGATCTGTGCAATGAGGGCGGGGTCCTCCACCGCCCAGCCTGCCACATGACCGCCGCCCAGCATCAGCTCACCCTCGTACACCTTGGGCAGGCTGTCCTTGTGGGCGGCAATGGGCTCGATGAGGGTGCAGTCCGGGTCGTCCGCCAGCATCATGATATGGGGCGTTTCCAGCGCAGCGCCGGTGCGCACCTTCATGCGGGGCGGGATGCGGCTTTCCACCGTGCACTCGCTGGGGCGCACGGCACATTTTTCGCCCCGGCGGTAGCTGTAAGCTTCCAAGTCCACACGCCCTACAAGACCCTGCCGTACCCGGCCGCTCTGCTCGGTGCGCTCCACATAGATAAAGCCGTCCACCGCCCGGGTGAGCACGTTTTGGGCGTAGTCCTGCATGGTGGCGTGGATCTTTTCCACCCGCGCGTCAGCGTCTCCGTCCTCCAGATACACCTCTGGCAGGATCAGGTTCAGAGTGCTGGGCGCACCCGCAGCGGTCTTTTCTGCCCGCTGCCAGTAGCTGCGGTCGCTGGTGAACTGGTCACAGGCGATGCAGCCCCACTGCTCCAGCGGCACCTGCTCCGAAGGCAGCAGGATGTGTGCAGGTGCAAAACAGGTAGTCGGTTTCATAGTCGTTTCCTCCCCTCTTTATTGCAATTCAACTTTTTTAATGCAACAGCAACAACGTTGAATTGCATATCGCAAATATGCTGTTTGAATGTTGCGCTAATTTTTTGACTTGCGATAAAAGCCGCTTTTCAGCGGAATGCTGCGGCGTCGTGCACCACAACGTGCTGCACACCGGCGTCGGCAGCGGCCTGTTCCAGTGCAGCGCGGCTGTCCGCGTCCAGTGCGGTGCTGCTGGTGACCAGCAGATTCTCCATGCCAAGGGACACGCCGGTGGTGCCAAGGGCATCGGTGGCAGCGGTGCACAGTGCGTCAGGGTAGCTGACCCACAGGGTCACGCTGCCTGCAAAGCGGGTCTGCCACGCGGCGATATCGGCGGTAAGCTGGGCGGCGCGTCCCTCCCGGCTCTTGCCGCCGGAAGCGCCGAAGTCCTGCTTGCGGGTGATGATATTGGGGAACTGCACCCCGGTAAGCACCACCTGCTCGTAGCCCATGCCCTGCACCTCTTCAATGAGGTCGCCGACATACTGCACCGCACTTGCGGCAAAGGGGTTCATCCACGCCTTGCCGCCCTTGGCTGCGCTGACGTTGTCCAGCCAGAGACTGTTGCCATCGTAGTGCACGCCCATGCTGCGGTCGGTGTACACCGACACCGGGTCGGTAAAGGCGGCAAGCTGCGCCGCCGGGATAATGCCTTCTTCCCGCAGGATGGCGGCGATGCTTGCCGCATCCACCGGGCTTTCGGTGATGCTTTGGGCGGCATTTGCCACCCCGGAAGCGTAGTACACCGTGCCAGCGGCGTCCTTCAGGGTGACAAGGGCATAGTCTGCGCCCTGCTGCTTCAGCTGCCGGGCAGCGGCGCGGATGGCAGCTTCATCGGTCAGGGCTGTCACGTCCAGCTCTGCCCAGCTGCCGCCGGTGATGGCCTTGCCGTCCAGCGGCTTTTCCTTCTCCGGCTCCGGCTCAGACGCTGCCTGCGAAGCGGCGGCGCTGCTTGCCGCCGCAGAGGAAGCGGCTGCTTCGGCGCGGGAAGCGCTTTCGGCTTCCAAATCCCGATCCTTGACCACGGTATACCATGTGTGGGTGGCCCAATCCAGCACATGGGGTGCGGCAAACCATGCGGCTGCCAGCACTGCCGCCACCAGCACAACAATGCCGATGCCGCGCTTTACGCGCGTTTCCCGGCTGTAAAAGCTGCGGTTATAATGCTTGACCTTCTGACGTTTATACTTAGCCATGGTATCCTTTCCTCCCTGTCTGCATTACAGGATAACGGAATGTCCGGTAAAGCCATAGATCGCCAGCGCCAGCACGCCGATATACACCAGCGTGATGGGCAGGCCGCGGAATGCCTTGGGGATGGCTCTGCTGCGCAGGCGGTGACGTGCTTCGGTAACCAGCAGCACCGCCAGCACATAGCCAAGGCCGCTGCCAAGGCCAAAGCCAAGGCTCTGGCCAAGGGTAAAGCTCTGGGTGCGCTCCACCAGCACCGTGCCCAGCACGCCGCTGTTCAGCGCGGCCAGCGGCACGATGCGCAGCAGCTGGGCGCGGCGGGGCAGGCTGCGCAGCAGCCACAGCACCAGATGCTCTGCCAAGCACACCACGGCGATGCTGGCGATATACACCAGCGGGCGCAGCTGGGCGCGGTTATCCAGCGGGGCGATGAATCCGCCGGCAATGAAAGCCACGGGTGCTACCAGCACCTGCGTGATGCACAGCATCATGCCGAACAACGCGCTGCTGGTGCGGTCGTCCCCCACCAGCTGCACCATGCGGGACACGCCCAGTGCACGGGTAAAGACAGCGTTCTGTGCAAAAATAGCCAGCAGTGCATAGCTGAAAAACACTGCCGAGCTGCTTACAACTTCCTTCACGGTTCGCGGTCCACCTCCTTCTGGTAGTGCACGGTCAGGGTATCCTGCGCTTCCTTTTTCAGAAATTCCCTGCGCTTTGCGGCAGCGGCGCGCCAGATGGCGCACAGGATGCCCAGCACGATAAAACCGCCCGCCGGCATCTTAGCCAGCGGCAGCAGCGCCCAGCGCCCCACCGGGGCACCGAACACGGTGCCAAGGCTGAGCCACTCGCGCACCATGCCGATCACGAGCAGCAGCAGCGCGTAGCCCACGGTGATGCGCACGCCCTTGGAAACCGCCTTGTGCACCGTCTCCTGCACGCGGCCGAAGCGGTAGGTCAGAAGCGGCTCCACCACCAGCATGGGCAGGTAGATGCCAAGGTTCAAAAGACCCGTGCCGAACACAAGGTTCAGGATGGGATACGCCGCCAGATACACCACAGCGGCGCTGGCTGCGTACAGTATAGCGCGGGGCAGCAGTTTTTTCTGCAGCTGTGCGGGCGAGGGTTCCTCGTCCCGCAGGGGCACAAGGCGGCTGAGCAGGCAGGCCAGCACGCGGGAGGGCACCAGCAGCAGCGCCACCGCCGCCGCCAGCATCAGGCTGTTCTGACCGGTGGTAGCCACGACCACCAGCGGTGCCAGACCCATGCCCTGCATGACCACCGGGTTATTCAGGAACACGCGGTCGTGATGGGCAAACTTTTCGGGATCTTGCAAGATCAGTTCCGCAGTACGCTTTTTCATTCCGCAGCCTCCTTTCGTTCGGACGGCAGACGGTGCAGCAGACGGTACAGCCGCTCCTCGGTGCGGTCAATGAGCGCGGACACACTGTTGACGGCCAGCAGTGCAAAGCAGACGCCGGTCTCGTACACGCCAAAATAGCGGAAGCCCATGGTGGCAGCACCCACCAGTGCGCCGTACAGGATGCGCCCAAGCCGGTGATGCGCACAGGTGTATGGCTCGTTGAGCAGGAACACCGCGCAGAACAGCATTGCACCCGTGTGCAGCTCGTCCCGGACGCCCTGCAGGCGGGGCAGCAGGCTGCTGAAGAGGGTGCTGTCTGCCAGACCTACCTGCCGCGGGAAGAAGAAAGCGATGAGCCCGCAGGTGATGAGAAAACTCGCTGATGCGCCGATGTGCACGTCCTTCTGGGTCCACAGCACAAGGCCGCAGGCCAGAATGACCAGCGCTGCGCCGGTGCCCATGGGGGCGGCAAACTCGCCCAGCGCAACAGCGAGGGAGTTCAGGTTCAGGATACCGCCGCTGCGCAGGGTATCCTCGATGGTGCTGCTCACCGGCACGGCGGAAGCGTCCCACAGGGGCAGCGGGGTGTAGGGCTGCGGGTAACGCACCACCTGCTCCGGCCACGATACCGCCGCCACGGCGTAGCCCACGGCAGCGGGGTTGAAGGGATAGCTGCCGTAGCCGCCAAAGACCTCCTTGCCGATGAGCACGCCCGCCAGCACTGCCACCACCAGCACATAGATGTCCACGGTGGCGGGCATGAGCAGGGCGATAATCAGGCTGAAACTCTCGTTGGAGAGATCTTTATTGGTGTACACCCGATGGCGCAGCAGCGCCACCAGACGGTCGCACAGGTTGCCGGTAAGCAGGGCGACGCCGCACAGCAGCAGCGGACGCGCCCCGTAGAAATAGCAGGCCATGCACAGCAGCGGCACGCACAGCCAGAAAACGTGCCTATAGTACCGCCCGGTCTTTTGCAGCTGCCGCTCCTGCTCTTGGATCAAAGCTTCATCCATATACAGCCCTCCTTACAGGCTGGCCAGTGCGCCCACAGCCGCAGCGGGGTCGGCAGCGCCGAACACGGCACTGCCCGCCACCAGCACGTCGGCGCCGGCTTCCACGCACAGGGGTGCGGTGGCGGCATCCACGCCGCCGTCCACCTCCAGTAGGTAGGAAAGGCCGCGTGCTTCCCGCTCCGCCTTGAGCCAGCGGAGCTTGTCCAGCGCCGAGGGCATGAACTTCTGCCCGCCGAAGCCGGGCTCCACGCTCATCACCAGCACCAGATCCAGCTGATCCAGCCACGGTGCCAGCGCTTCGGCCGGGGTGCCGGGCTTGATGGTCAGACCCACCTTGCAGCCCAGCGCACGCACGGCATCAATGGTGGCCTGAATATCATCCTCGCACTCCAGATGGAAATTATACAGGGTCGCACCGGCCTTGATGAAAGGCTCGGCGTATTGCAGCGGGTGGCTGATCATCAGATGCACGTCGTAAAAGGCATCCGGCAGCGCCTTGTGCAGGCTTTTGAGCACCGGCACGCCAAAGCTGATGTTGGGCACAAAATGCCCGTCCATCACGTCGTAGTGCAGCATCTGTGCGCCGGCGTCCAGCACCATGCGGCAGTCTGCACCCAGCTTGCCAAAATCAGCAGAAAGAATAGAAGGACTTACGATGGCCATAATATTTCATTACGCTCCGTTATTTTTAGCAGTTTTTATCCCACGCGTTGTGCATTTTGCGGGGTTTTCCCGCCCGGAAAACACACGGGCATGGTTATTCTTTAGTTTACATGAAAACGGCCAAAAAATCAAACCCGCAGCCGTTTTTTTCACTGAAAAGTCGTAAATAGCGCAAAAAGTCCATAAGACGGGCTCGCCCTCTCAGTCACCTTCGGTGACAGCTCTCCCAAAGGGAGAGCCCTTGGCA
>OJAL01001548.1_pt1 | contig 12461 bp, 8 predicted proteins | sample 1589301 | NCBI WGS metagenome assembly OJAL01 (sample SAMN03283261) | human gut metagenome | biome: human-associated habitat; material: feces | host: Homo sapiens | place: USA | collected 2013
CATCTGCCGCACCTCGCTCGCCGTATCGGCACTTAGAATTATGCGGTATTGCCCACAGCAAAAATGCCGGACATTTGTTGCCTGCCGCGGGAAACAAATAGCAGATGCACCCAAGGAATCTGTGACAAAAAAGTGTAAATTTGGAAGCTTTGCAGGTTGAAAGCCGCACAAGGATATGATAAAATAAACTACATAGTTAAAGGAACAAGATAAAACGAGCAGACGTTATAAAATGATAAAATACATTGCAGCGTCTGTAAGAAAACAAGGATGTCAGGTGATTGAGGTTGAAAACGTTGAACCAGAAGATGGAATACTTACGGAACGGCGTGCGGTACTGCCTGTTGCTGATTTTGTTGGTGCTTGCCTTTGCAACAGGTGCCCATGCGGCACAGGATGATTACTATTATCCCAATTATGATGCATCGGCCAATGGATGTGTGGACTTGATGAATTACGTCAAGCGTGTTACCGTTACGGTCAATGGTGTGGACTATACCCTGAACCAGCTGGACCAGATGCGCCAGCAGGGAACCCCGCTGACCATGCAGGTTGGCGATACCATCTCCTTCAACGTGCTGTTCGGTTTGCAGGGCCGTGCTTATGACCCGAACGATGCCACACTGGTGGATGAGTCCAATTCGACCTATGTGACCTATACCCATGATACAACCATGCTGGATGGCACAACGGTGGCAGCGGGCAGCCAGGCAATCCTGGATGATTCCAGCCTGATGAAAGAAAACACCACCAAGGGCAACAGCTACCTGCGTATGGATATCGGCTGGCTGCTGGATGCCTGCCCCGGCAACTATAATATTGAGTATACGGATGGCAACGTCAGCTTCTATCAGGGCGGCGAAAACAACCGCTATCTGTATGTTTACTTCCCGCACGGCATCGGCAATGATACCTATGCTGAGAACGGCTACTTTACCATTACCACAACCCTTTCCCGCACGATGGACAGCATTACCATCCCGGTACCCAACTGCTTTTTTGGTTCTCGTACCAGCTGGATCGTGTACATTATGGTCAAGGAACATGTGGAAAACAGTTACTCCGGCAACATCAGCAGCTATGGCCGCATCACGGTCAAGAAAAAGTGGATTACCGATGACAGCAACCACGGCCCGGCCAGAATTGTGCTGACCTATACCCAGGATGGCCAGCAGCGCAGCGCCACCCGTACCATCACGGGGGATGGCACCGCTTACTTTGATATCCGCCAGGGCATGACCAACTGCAACATCAGCGAGGATATGACCGGCCTGGATGGCTATGTTTCCACCATGACCACCAGCGATGACGGCAAAACCTTTACCTTTACCAACGCCAAGCGGCAAAAGCTGATCGTGAGCAAAAAGTCCGCCACCGGCAGCGATGAACTGCCCGGCGCAAAACTGGTGGTTTACAGCGTAGGCTCCGATGGCACCCAGAGCGAGATCGACAGCTGGAAGACCGAAAGCACTCCGCACGAGATGCAACTTTCGCCCGGCAACTACCTGCTGCGCGAAACTTACGCTCCGGCAGGCTATGCCATGACCAGCGATATTACTTTTACTATCAATTCGGATTTTACCGTTGCCGTAACTTCCAAATCCGGCAAGCTGGATGGCCAGACATTGACTGTTATTGACCAGCCACTGGAAGTCAAGCTTTCCAAGGTGGACCCCAACGGCAACTCTCTGGCAGGGGCTTCCATGACGCTGACGGATAAGAACACCGGCAAGCTGGTTCACAGCTGGGTTTCCGGTACAGAACCGGAAAAGCTGGTGATGACCGGCAACACCGGCGAGGTGCTGGTGGCAGGCCATACTTACATCATGCACGAGGAAAGCGTCCCAGAGGGCTATGCTCAGGCTGCGGATGTAGAGTTCTACTTTAACGGTGACGGCACCATCCCCAACTGTGGCTACCACCTGGTCAAGATGGTGGACCAGCCGAGCGCAACGCCGACACCGAGCAATCCTTCGGAGAACCCGGACAAAACGCCCAACCCGGATGGTGATCCGACCCCGGGTAACCCCGACGATGACCCGAATACGCTGGGTAACCCTGGTGCAATATCCAATGGCGATGGTGATACCCCCAAGATTAGCCCCACGGCCCCGCCGAATGTTCCGGCTTTTGCAAACGGTCAGTACGGGCTGCCCACCGGAGACAGCCCGGCGATGTGGATCTTCCTGGCGCTGGCAGTTGTATGTATTGGCGCAGCAGTAGGTGTGACCGTGGTGCGCAAAAAGAAAGAAAACGGCGATGATGCCTCGCATTCCGACAGGGGGTAAGCATGAACAGACAAAATCCCTCTTATAGCGGGCAGCCCCGCCGCTCCACAGGCAGCAGTACCCACCACAAATCCAGCAGAAAGCAGTACACCATGTACCGTGAGCCGCCGGAGAAAGACCCCAAGCCGCGCCGTCGGCGCAGTACGGATGGCGTAACGGCAGCGCAGCTTTCCAAGTTTATTGTACCGGCGCTGCTGGCTGCCGCGGTGGTGTTCCTGCTGTTGTTCTTCTGGCAGTGGACAAGCTACCAGAAAAGTGATGAAGAATACCAGACCCTGCGCACCCAGCTTGTCTGGATGGATACCAGCACCGGCGGCGATAACGCCCCGGCTTCCCGCCTGGACTTTACCGTGTTGAAAGAGCAGAACCCGGACGTTACCGCATGGCTCAGTGTGCCGGGACTGGAACTTTCGCTGCCGGTGGTGCAGAACGAAGATTCCAACTATTACCTGCGCCGCAGCTTTTCCGGTGCAAGCAGCAACGATGGCTGTCTGATCCGCCCTTCGTGGGATTCCACCAGCTGGGCGGACGGTCTGTGCCATGTGATCCATGGCCACAACATCCATAACGGCGCCATGTTCGGCAAGCTGGATGCTTACCGCAAGCAGGATTTTTACAGCGCAAACCCAACGTTTACCCTGTACACGCCGGATGGCGACTACCTGTGCCGCATCTTCTCGGCACACGATGCCAAATCGGACGACCCGTGCTATGCGCTGGATTACAGTGAGGGCGAAGATTACGATGCCTTTTTGCGGTATCTGAAAGAACTTTCGCTGTATGATACCGGCGTGGATGTTCCCGGCGGCAGCCATATCCTGACGCTTTCCACCTGCCGCTCCGCCTATGCTTCCAACAACCAGCGCTTTGTGGTACACGCCATCATGGAACCCATCAACCACGCGCAGTAAGGCTGCAGGATAGCGAGACAAAAGCACCCGAAATTATAAGACAAATTTAGATAACCGCCCGTCTGTTTGGAATATGATATTCCGTCAGGCGGGCGGTTATTTTGGTTTTGTATTTGTATAGTATGAAAAGAGGGCAGAAACCCTGCCCAATTTGTAGGGAACGGTCTTGAACGTTCCGCGGGTTGAGGATTGGCACACACAAAAATATCTGACCCCAACGTTGAGGAACGGTCAAGACCGTTCCCTACAGAGCAATAAAAAATATCATCTAAAACAACCAAGGCCCGCTGCATCCCAAAATCCTGTGCAACGGGCCTTGATCTTATTTTGTATGTAATACGAGATTAAAGTTTCTTCGGTTCCTTCTTTTCAAAGAAGGAACACAAACCCTCGTAAGAAATCACACTCTCACCATGTTGCGGGTGATCTCGGCCAGGGAATGTGCACCGCACATACTCATGGTGTCGGCCAGCTCACCGGCCAGCTTGTCCACATACACCTGAACACCCTCGGCACCGGCACCGTAAATGGCGTTCACAAAGGGGCGGGCAATCAATACGGCGTCTGCGCCAAGGGCCAACGCCTTAAATACATCCATACCCGTGCGGATGCCGCCATCCACCAGAATCTTGCAGCGGCCATTGACGGCCTCCGCAATTTCCGGCAGAACTTCTGCTGTGGCGGGCACCTGGTCCAGAACGCGTCCGCCGTGGTTGGAAATCACGATCGCCGAAGCACCGGCTTCCACCGCTTTCTGCGCGCCGCGTGCCGTCATGACGCCCTTGATGATGAACGGAACCTTGGCATCCGCAATAATGCCGCGCAGCTCCGCCACCGTTTTGCTGCCGGCGGGCGGGTTCAGGTTCTTCAAAAACGGCAGACCGGCGGCGTCAATGTCCATGGCAACGGCAAACGCGCCGGTGGCACGCACCAGGGCCATCTTTTCTGCAATCGTCCCGGCATCCCAAGGCTTTACGGTTGGAATGCCAAAACCGGCATTGGCTTTTACCGCCTTGCAGGCACCCACCATAACCGCGGGATTGGTGCCGTCACCGGTGAAAGCCAGGATCCCGGCATCGTGGCAGGCGGGAACCAGAATATCATTGTACTCCAGGTCGGTGTACTTGGTGCCGTAATGCAGCTGCATGGCACCCACCGGCCCGGCAAAAACCGGGATGCGGTAACTGTGGCCGAACATTTCCAGCGTGGTGTCCGGCTCACCCGATTCGCAAATGGTGTCCATGTTCACCCGCACATTCTGCCATGCGCTGTAATTGCGGATGGCAACATCACCCACGCCCTTGGCACCGGGACCCGGCACCGTGTTGCGGCAGGCACGCCCATCACACACAGGGCACGCTTTGCAGGGCCCCATCTGGCCACGCGCTGCAGTAAGTACTTCGTTATACGTCATGGTCGTTTGCTCCTTTGTGGCGGCAAAAGCCGCAGTGTTTGCTCACTGCCATTGTAGCCTATTTGCCGCAAACCCGCAAGTGCATTTTGCCGCCGCACAGGGGGCTACCCAAATACCTGTTGATGTGCTATGATATTAACATAACAAGGTTTAACGCCAAATGCCCGTGCCTGCACGGAAAAATACTTATGGCAACACCGCACAATTCCCGCCTTTGCGGCTTAAGCACCGCTCCGGCAGCTGCGGCACGGCATCTGCGCTGCCAAAATGCTCGATAAGACATCCAGTATTATCTGCGCTTTTGGCTTAGCATCTGCCGCACCTCGCTCGCCGTATCGGCACTTAGAATTATGCGGTATTGCCTTATCCGTTGGGAAAGCCGAAAAAAGCAAAAAAATGGCCTGTTTTTGCAACGTGGCGGACTTTTTGAATTTCCGGTATCCCCAAAATGGATGTACAATAGAAAGGAATCGCTATGAAATTTTCAGAAATGAAGTACGAACGCCCGGACCTGGATAAGGTTCTGGCCCAGTGCGAAGAGTATGCCAAAAAGATGGCCGCTGCCCAGAGCGGCGAAGAACTGGTACAGCTTTACCGCGAAGAAAACGCCATGATGGCCCATTACCACACGGCATCCTGCCTGGCATCCATCCATTATACCCAGGATACCCGCGATGAATATTGGAGCGGGGAACAGGAATGGTTTGATGCAACCGGCCCGGCGGTCAGCAATGCAGCACGCAATGTTGCGGAGGCGATTCTTTCCAACCCGCACGCCAAAGCGCTGGAAGAAGCGTTCGGTACCCGTATTCTGCCCAGCCTGCGCAACCTGGTGCTGAGCATGGACGACCGGGTGATCGAACTGCAGAAAGAGGAAAATGCCCTGACCAGTGCTTACCAGAAATTGTACGGCGGTGCAATGGCGGAGCTGGACGGCAAACAGCTGACCATCCCGCAGCTGACGCTGTATAAGCAGAGCACTGACCCCGCCATGCGCCGTAAGGCTTACGAGGCGGAAGCCGTTTACTTTGACGCCCACCGCGCCGAGTTTGACGAGATCTATGATAAGATGGTCAAGAATCGCAACGAGCAGGCACGCATCCTGGGCTACAACGATTACAGTGAGCTGAGCTATATCCGTATGAACCGCATCGGTTACGGCCCGGCGGAGGTTGCCGCGTTCCGGCAGGAAGTGGTGGAGCAGGTGGTGCCCATGATCCAGAAGGCTCTGGCTCTGCGCAACAAGCGCACCGGCATTGAGAACCCCATGTTCTGGGACAGCACCATCAGCTTTGCGGACGGCAACCCCGTGCCGCACGGCAGCTATGACGAGCTGATGGCCGGTGCCCGCAAGATGTACCATGAGCTCAGCCCCGAAACGGCAGAGTTCATCGACTTCATGCAGGATAACGAGATGTTCGACGTTCTCAGCCGCCCCGGCAAAATGAGCGGCGGTTATGAGGAAATGCTGCCCGATTACAAGACCCCCTTCATCTTTGCCAACTGGAACGGCACGGCGGGGGATGTGGATGTGCTGACCCATGAAGCAGGGCATGCGCTGGAAGGCTACCTGGCTGCCCGCAGCCCCAAGAACATCCCCGAAGATATCCAGTGCCCCGGTATGGAGAGCGCCGAGATCCACTCCATGAGCATGGAGTTCCTGACCGCCCCGTGGCATCACCTCTTCTTTAAGGAGGATACGGATAAATACGAGCTGCTGCACGCCGAGGACAGCTTTATCTTCCTGCCATACGGCTGCATGGTGGATGAATTCCAGCACATTATGTATCAGCAGCCAGATCTTACGCCGGATGAACGCAATGCCGTCTGGCTGGAGCTGGAAAAGAAATACCGCCCCTGGAACAAGTTCGGCGACCTGCCGTTCTATGGCCGCGGCGCAGGCTGGCAGCGCCAGCTGCATATCTTTGAATGCCCGTTCTACTATATTGATTACTGCCTGGCAACCGCCATTGCCCTGCAGTTCTTTGTGGCCAGCCTGAAGGACCACAAGGACGCCTGGCAGCGCTATATGAAGCTGACCAACCTGGCCGGTATGGCAACCTATACCGAGCTGGCCGAAAGCGCCGGAATGAAAGCCCCCTTTACCAAGGGCAGCCTGACCGAGCTTTCCCGCGCGGTGGCGGATTGGATCGAGCAGCATCAGGTAAGCTAAAACAGAATAAGCATCACTTTTATGCCGCAGGCTGTGTGCCTGCGGCATTTTTGCTGCCATTTTTGAAATAGTGGGAAAGAACCAGATAAAATATATTGACTGACATAATATTATATGATATATAATATATAGAACAAAATAATACCGGCAGAGCCGCCGCCACACGCAGCGGCACTGCCGGGTTAATACAACAGGGAAGGGGGCCCCCGAATGAGCTTTACCACAGGCGCGGCGCTGCTGGATGCCGTGGTGCTGGCGGTCGTATCGCGCGAGGAAGAAGGTACTTATGGCTACAAGATCACCCAGGAGATCAAGCAGGCGCTGGAATTGAGCGAATCGACACTATACCCGGTGCTGCGGCGGCTGCAAAAAGATGGTTGCCTGACCATTTACGATGAACCGTTCAATGGCCGCAACCGCCGCTATTACAAAATTACCCCGCTGGGGCGGCAGCAGCTGGCAGGCTACAAGGCAGAGTGGAAAGTTTACGCCGCCAACATTGACCATATTTTTGGGGAGGATGCAAAATGACAAGGCAGGAATATATGCAGCAGCTGGCAGCTCTGCTGGCCGCAATGCCGGAAGCCGAACGCCGGGATGCCCTGGATTATTACGAAGAATACTTTGATGCTGCAGGCCCCGAAAAAGAGGCCCAGACCATCCAGGAACTGGGCAGCCCCCAGAATGTGGCGGAAAAGATATGGGAGGGAACCGGGGCACAGTTCGGCACGCCGATGCCGGATAACAGCATGCCAGAACAGGGCAGCAGACGCAGAAAAAGCCCGGTGTGGATTGTGCTGGCTATCCTTGCAATTTTGATTGTTGTGCTGCTGGTGTTCATCGGCTCTTTCAAAATTGTGACAAAATATCAGTACAGCATTGCAGAGAGCGCAACGGCAGAAGAAGTTCCCCTGCAGGAAAGCACCGGGGGAGCAACCGAAAATATGGACGAAAGCACGGATGAAAATACCGAAACAGCCATCACAAAGGAAAGTGCAAAAAGCGAAAGCACCAATCGGTTGGAAAGCAGCACGATGACGCTGGATGCAAAGCAGGCCCAAACGATGGTACTGGACCTGGACTGCGGCGAGGTTGCTTTTGTGCGCAGCAATGCAGCGGATGAGATAACACTCCGGTTTGAAAATTTCTATTCCGACTGGCTGGAGCGCACCGTGGACGAGAGCGGCTTTAGCGTGCGGTACAAAATACCCAAAGGCTATATTTCCGGCAGTGACCCCACGCCCACGCTGAGCATCGCCCTGCCGGAGATAGAACTGGAACAGATAGAGCTGAATCTGAACCTGGGCAGCGCCGACCTTGGTACACTGAAAGCCAAAAGCATACAGGCAGACCTTGCCCTCGGCAGCCTGTATGCGGATGAGCTGCAAACCGGGCAGCTGGATGCAACGCTTGCCCTGGGCAGTGCAGAGCTTGGCACCGTGCAGGCAGAGCGCGTGACGATTGAAAACGCGCAGGGCGATGTGACGATCAGCCGCCTGGTGGGGGCCAGCCAGGTGCAGGTAACCGACCAGCTGGGCAATATTGCCCTGACCCTGGGGGAAAAGGCAGACGGTTACAGCGTGCAGGCTGCATGCGGCCTGGGCAGCATTACGGTAAGCGGCGCCAAGCAGGCAAGCCCTTACAGCGCCAACAGCAAAGCAGCCAACGCTGTGATTCTGGATGCCGCGCTGGGGGATATTACCCTGAACTTTGAGGAATGAGCGGGGAAAAGAGCATCACATGTGCGGCATGCCGGAACGCGTTTGGAGCCCGTTCCAAACGGCGGACGGGTGCCGATGTGCAAAATGTTTTGATTAGTCATACTCTTGTGCCTGACCATGGTGCAGTTTATACAACTTTTGCCCAAAAGGCCAAAAAAAGATTTAATGCAACAAATTTTGCATATTGTACGCGAATGTGGTACAATAACCAATAAGCAAATCAGGCAACGAAAAGGGTAAAGGAGAATTGCGAAATGGCGTATTATTTTAGTGAACCGTCCCGTACCTTCGGCGAGTATCTGCTCGTCCCCGGCTATTCCTCTTCGGAGTGCATCCCCACGGCTGTCAGCCTCAAAACCCCGCTGGTCAAGTACCGCAAGGGCGAAGAAGCCTGCCCCCTGACCATGAACATCCCCATGGTTTCGGCTATCATGCAGTCCGTTTCCGGCGAGAAGCTCGCCATTGCCCTTGCCAAGCAGGGCGGCGTTTCTTTCATTTACGGCTCTCAGTCCGTTCAGTCCGAGGCTGATATGGTTCGCCGTGTCAAGGCTTACAAAAAGGGCTTTGTCACCTCTGATTCCAACCTGCCGCCGGAGGCTACCCTGGCTGATGTGTTGGACCTGAAAACCCGTACCGGCCATTCCACCGTTGCCATCACGGCTGACGGCACCCCCCACGGCAAGCTGCTGGGCATTGTGGCATCCCGTGACTACCGCTTGTCCCGCATGAGCACCGATCTGAAAGTGACTGAGTTCATGACCCCGCTGGACAAGCTGGTTACCGCACCGGCCAACACCAGCCTGCATGACTGCAACGATATCATCTGGGATAACAAGATCAACTCTCTGCCGCTGGTAGACGAGCAGGGCAACCTGCAGTATATGGTTTTCCGCAAAGATTATGATTCCCACAAGGAACATGCCAATGAGCTGCTGGATGCCAACAAGAGCTATGTTGTCGGCGCCGGCATCAATACCCGCGACTATGCCGAGCGCGTGCCCGCCCTGGTGGATGCCGGCGTGGATGTGCTCTGCATCGACTCTTCCGAAGGTTACAGCGAATGGCAGTCCCGTACCATCGCCTGGATCCGTGAGCATTACGGCGACAAGGTAAAGGTCGGTGCAGGCAACGTGGTGGACCGCGAGGGCTTCCTGTTCCTGGCAAAAGCCGGTGCAGACTTTGTCAAGATCGGCATTGGCGGCGGCTCCATCTGCATCACCCGCGAAACCAAGGGCATTGGCCGCGGCCAGGCAACCGCCGTTATCGAGGTTGCCAAAGCCCGCGATGAATACTATGAGCAGACCGGCATCTATATCCCTATCTGCTCCGATGGCGGCATTGTGCATGACTACCACATCACCCTGGCATTGGCAATGGGCGCTGACTTTGTTATGCTGGGCCGTTACTTTGCCCGCTTTGATGAATCCCCCACGAACAAGCTGCGCGTTGGCGGCAACTATGTGAAGGAATACTGGGGCGAAGGTTCCAACCGTGCCCGCAACTGGCAGCGCTATGACCTTGGCGGTGCCCAGAAGCTGAGCTTTGAGGAGGGCGTTGATTCTTACGTTCCGTATGCCGGTCCGCTGGCCGATGGCGTGCAGACCACGCTGTACAAGGTGCGTTCCACCATGTGCAACTGTGGTGCGCTGTCCATCCCGGAACTGCAGCAGAAAGCCCGCCTGACGGTCGTTTCTTCCACCTCCATTGTGGAAGGCGGCAGCCATGACGTTATCCTGAAAAACAACCCGAACAATGTTTAAGCTGTTCCGGGTTGGGGCACCACGGCTAGCAGAATTTGCGCTTGCAATCTGATGGGATTTGTGGTATTATAACCAACATGAGATGCAAAGGGGCAGCTACCAATACAGCTGCCCTTTTTTGCACTTTTGCGGATTCAGGCGGTAACATGGTGCGTTTTAACCGCCTGGGGCCGGGGGCTCAGCCCCAAAACAATCAGGGACGCGGCAGAATGGCTGCGCCAATTAAGAGAGGGAAAGAATTATGAAAAAATTTGCCTGCGCTGCGCTGAGCACTGCACTGCTGGCCAGCATGCTGGCTGCCTGCGGCAGCTCCGCATCCACCACCCCAGCGGCTTCCTCCGCTGATACATCCTCCGACACCGGGGCATCTTCCACCGAAGCTGCCGCTTCCACCGGGGCTGCAGCAGATGGTTCGCTGCACGTTGCCATGAACACCGATATCCAGACGATGGATGTGCACAAGACCAACAACGACTACATGGTGCCGCTGAATATCTTTGACCGCCTGTTTGAGATCAAAACCAATGCGGACGGCTCCACTGAGCTGGAGAAGAGCCTGGTGGAAGACTACACCGTTTCGGACGACGGCCTGACCTATGATTTCACCCTGCGCAGCGGTGTTACTTTCTCTGACGGCACCCCGCTGACCGCCAACGATGTCAAGTATACCTTTACCCGTATGCTGGCCCTGCCGGACAGCGTGCAGACGGATTATGGCTCTGCCATTGCCGGTGCGGAAGCTGTGATGGATGGCACCGCCACCGACCTGGAAGGCATTCAGGTGATTGATGACACCCACTTTACCGTTACCCTGTCGGATCCGTTTGCCGGTTTCCTGTATGAGCTGGCAACCGCTTCCTGCTCCATCATGAGCGAGAAGAACGTGGAGGAAGCAGGCGACCAGTTTGGTATGGACTGCTCCAAGACCATCGGCTCTGGCCCGTATGTGGTCACCAGCTGGACCCGCGACAGCAGCATTGTGCTGGATGCCAACCCCAACTACTGGGGCGAAAAGCCCAGCGTGCAGCATGTGGAAATTTCCATCGTGCCGGATTCTTCCACCATGAGCATGATGTTCCAGAACGGTGAGCTGGATATCCTGGACTGCGATTACATTGACGCTGCCGTTGTCAACTCTACCTACAAGACTCAGTATGCCGATGATATCGTAACCTCCAACCGTCTGGGCACCACCTACATGGCTCTGAACGAGAATGTGGAGCCGCTGAACGATGTCAAGGTCCGCAAGGCCATCCAGATGGCCATTGACCGCCAGACCATCCTGGATACCGTGTATAACGGCGATGGCAGCCTGGTGGACGGCATTTACCCCAAAGGCCTGATCGGCTACACCGAGGACAACGAGGGTTGGCTGAAGTACGACCCCGAACAGGCCAAGAGCCTGCTGGCCGAAGCCGGTTACGCGGATGGCTTTACCATGGAGATTGCTGCCGATAACTCCAGCAGCGATTCCACTCTGCTGGTCATCCAGATCGTGCAGCAGTACCTGCAGCAGATCGGGATTAACGCCGAGATCAAGAGCTATGACCCCGCCAGCTGGCTGGATCTGCGCAAGAGCGGCGATATGGTCAGCTTTGTCAGCTCTTGGACGGCCGACTATAATGACCCGGATAACTTCATTTACACGTTCTTCGGTACCCCCGAAAAGAGCAATGTGCGCAGCCTGAACTACTTTAACACCGACGCTATGAGCCGTGTTGCTGCCGCCCGCGGCATTGTGGACGACACCGAACGCCTGACCGAGTACGCCGCGCTGGAAAAGCAGATCGTGGAAGAGGACGCTGCATGGGTACCCATGTTCAGCCGTTCCCACCTGTTTGTTAAGGGCGACCGGATCGCCTCCTTCACCCCGCACTGGGCCGGTTATAACGATACCCAGTATATCAACGTTACCTTGAAGTAATTTTTGGACAAAAAAAGTTACAAATAATGCAATGCAGGCTGCGACCACAGGTTGCAGCCTGCATTTTTTATGTTATAATTTTAATGCTTGTATATTTTACAGCATAAAAGTGTAAAAATATACAGCCGCTCAAACAGACTGTCCATAAGGTAAAACTGTATTCTGCCTGGCAGGGACCGTAAGGGCGCACATTGTGCGCCCACGAACCTGAAAACTTAGGGCAACACCGCACAATTCCCGCCTAGCGGCTTAAGCACCGCTCCGGCAGCT
>OJAL01001550.1_pt1 | contig 12437 bp, 10 predicted proteins | sample 1589301 | NCBI WGS metagenome assembly OJAL01 (sample SAMN03283261) | human gut metagenome | biome: human-associated habitat; material: feces | host: Homo sapiens | place: USA | collected 2013
GATAATAACTCATCAGACCAATTAACTGTGAAAAGCCTGCCCGGTACGCTGTCATAGCATCCATTGATACATTTAAATCCGGAACTGTAAGCTGTTTTCCTTCTACCTCACCGGATACCGTTGAAAAAGAATGTACCTTTGATGTATAAACATTGGTATCTAATTTTATCAGCATAATGATGCCCTCCTAATTAGTATGTTTTTCCAGCCAGTTGCAAAGACTGTTCCAACTGCTCTGCAGCTTGCCGATATACTCATTCTTATTGTAGATTTCATTCTCTCTTCTTGTAATCTCATCACAAAGTGCATCCAGATCATATCCCAGATTGGTACAGACATTTCCGTATTCTGTTTTCAATGCACTGGAGGCAGAAATTGATGCATTATATAAATCTCCACGCCAGCCACTGTCTAATGTATATTTATCCTCAATACCATCCTTCTGGTTTCTCAGCGTATCTATGGCTGTCTCAAGTCTCGTTTTCAGTTCCTTTAATGTATTAAGTGTTCCCTCCATGGGAGCCAGACTGCTGCTTTCTAACTGCAAACTGCTCTTTACTGTGTTTAACTGCTGTTTTACCTGATTAATCTCCGCTGTACTGGTTGTACTCTTCTTTGTTGTTGAACTTCCTTTACTGCCGGAAGAGCTTTTCTTCGTCTTCGACATTTATCCTTTCCTCCTCATCTCTCCGACGCCTTCTTATGCTTCCTGTTCTTTCTTCAGCAGCTGCTCCTGCAGCACACTCAGATTGTTTTTAATATTTTCCTGCATCAGCTTCTCGTCTTCATCCTCATAACCGCGATATACTATTTTCTGAATATCCTTATGCTGAAAATATAACAGTGCATCTCCTATAACCCCTTCCGGATAGGTACACGCTCCATAATCAAAATATCTTTTTTCACCTTTGACTACTGCAAATGCACCTCTTGCTATAATCATAATTTTCTTTACGCCACCTTTAAGCTGCACAATACTTCCTAACGGCAAAAACTCTATATTTTCCTGTTCCATCTTTTTATCCTCCTGCTTATTTTTCTTTATTCTTCTCTGTCTTCACATTTCGGTATGCGGATACGCACATATGCTCCATTATGGAAAAGCAGACCATCACTTAACTGCGGCAATTCCTTTGCTGCAACTGTTCCAAAAATTCCTGTAGAACCAGGGTTGCCCACCAGCAGACCATCCGTAGTTGCTTTTGCAAATTTGGTAATCTCATCAAATCCTTTTAATTTACCGGAATTGGCTGTAAGAATAAATCGGATTCCACTGGACAATGCCCCACTCAATATCGGTGCCAACAATACAGCTTTTAATTTCGTTGCCTCTACAAAGTCATCCCACTCATCTACCACGACATAACATGCATCCAGTTCCTGAACCAGACGGCGTGGTAACTGTTCCGGATGTTCCTTCATCTTCTGCTGCAGCTGCTGATTTCGTGCAGTCACCAGTCCCCCCAGTTCCATAAGAAACGCATCTATTCCATCTGCTCCGATATAATGAATCTCATCTCCGGACCTGTAATGATATAGTTCCATATCTTTCGAGTCTAATAAATATACTTTTCCTCTTCCTGTTATCTGTTCTAAAATAACCTTTAATGCATTCGTCTTTCCTCTTGCAGTCTCACCCAGAATTACAAATGGTGTTGTAAGACCTGCCGGAATACATTCCGGCAATACACTCTCTTTATTCAGTCCCAGCCAGATTGCCTTCTCTGCAGCGTTTTCTTCTGCTGTATGCTGTTTCTTTCTCATTTCCATAAATGTTCTGATATTTAACTCATCCGGCAATACCGGGATTCTCGGTGCTACAGTATCCGGATAGCATGCATTTATCTGCTCAATACAGGCTTCTATACCCTGGTTATACTCCAGTTCATCTGTAAATGCAGTCATGACATAGACCTGCATGACACTTACCAGTCCATTGTATTTTATAAGTGTCCGTCCCTTTATCTCTGACTGTGAATAAGAACTTCGTCCCACAATTACATGCAAGTCTGATTCATCGAAAAGATAACCTGCCACTTTATTCTTAAAATTGTTATATGTAGAATACTTCATGGCATTACTTCGTGTTGCTGTTGCTGCCATATATATGCCAAGTCCGGTACCATCTCTGGATAATTTCTGGAAAAATTCTTCCGCTTCATATCCCAGTTCTTTGACCACATCATAATTGTCAATAGCAATTACTATTGCTTTTAATGTCTTTTCTGCCACCTGATTGTATACTTCAAAATTCTGTACCATCCGTTCTGCCAGTAATTTTTTACGCCGTTTTATCTCTGCCTGTATAAGATTGCAGAATTTACGGAATCGTTCTGTATCATCAAAACTGATATAGTCTGCCGTATGATGCAGGCGGTTCAATGGAATCAATCCACTGTTTCCAAAATCCAATATATAGAAGTTCAGATTCTCTACCCGGTTATGCATTGCCAGTGACAACAACACGGTTGTAAGAAATGCTGTTTTTCCATAACCTGCGGAAGCAATATATAAGAGATTTCCGTCTGTGGCAAAATCAAGCTGGTACTCCACCTGCTGCTGTTCTTCCGGAATATCTATCTTTCCAATCCGTGCAATCAGATTTAATGCATTTCCTTTCTCTGCCTGCTGGTCCGATACAATCTGTTCCGGCAACGGTGGCATCCACGGCCGTTTTACTTCCACGGTATCCATTGCCTCATATACTCTATGGATATAATCTACCGTAGCATTCAGCTGCGTCATCATATTGCCGCCGGAAGCATGTTCATCACTTAAATCTTCATTTATCAGTTCACCCTGTCCAAGGTCATTCACCAGATAAACTCTGTCATCTACTTTTTCCTCTTCCTTTTCACTTACATAAGAAGCTCCACTCCATGCCGACTGGAATAATTCATAGATTTCATTATTTCCAACCTGAAGATAAGCTCTTCCGGGGATTGTAATATTGGCGGCATCCGGTGTCTTTAATATTTCTTTACTGTCTGCCTCATTCTGTACCATAAGTGCCAGTTTAAACTTGGAGTTTGTCCAGATCTGGTCATCTACAACTCCGGTTGGTTTCTGTGTTGCCAGTATCAGATGCACACCAAGGCTTCGTCCGATTCGCGCCGCCGATACCAGTTCCGTCATAAAATCCGGCTGTTCCTTTTTCAGCTCTGCAAACTCATCACTGATAATGAATAAATGCGGCAGTGGTTCCTTTGCCTCTCCATTCTGGAACAGCTTATGATATGCATTGATATGATTCACATCATAGCTGCTGAATATTTTCTGTCTTCTTGCCAGTTCACTCTTAATTGATGCCATGGCACGCATACTCTGTGCTCCATCCAGATTGGTGATTGTTCCCAGCAGATGCGGCAGATTCCGGAATAATCCTGCCATTCCACCACCTTTATAATCAATCAGTAAAAATGCCACCTCATACGGATGATAATTGACTGCCAGGGACAGTATATAAGACTGGATAATTTCCGATTTACCGGAACCTGTCGTTCCTGCTACAAGTCCATGGGGACCATGGGCTTTTTCATGCAGATTAAGATTGACATAATCTTCCTTGGCTCTTACCCCAAGCGGAACAGCCAGGGACTTTGCTGCATGATTTTTCTTCCATCGTTTTGCAATATCCAGTTCCTCCGGATGCTCCACCTGATACATTTCAAAAAATGTAATACTCTCCGGTATCTGTGCACTGATTCCCTGCATATGCTCCAGTGTACTTAAATTTCTTGCCATCCATTCCAAATTTATACCGCTGGTATCTGACAATTCAAAGGAAAGATTTTTCTCTTCCTTCTCTTCCATCAGAAGTGTTGCCTGACCGGAATTATGAAGCATAACTATTGTACCGATATTCTCAGGCAGATTTGCTCTCATATTTGTGGTGTAAATAATAGAAAATCCAAGGTTATCCCCTTCTTTATCCAGATATTCCATAATAGAATGGTCCATAATTAACTTTGGCTCATCTATAATAAATATAAGATGCGGCAGAAAACGGCTTTCCTTCTTACTTTCTTCTAATTTGTTTTTCCGGTTCTTAATCATCTGATGCAGGCTTCCAAGAATCTGGTCTCTCTTCCGCTCTGAATTTACAGTTCCCACTACATTTACCGCATGTATCCGTAAATGTGGATACCAACGCATCCACTGGAAATCAGCATCAAATCTGTTATTATAAATTGTTACGATTTCAAGGTCATGATAACTCTGAAAAAAAGTAAGCTGCGCCACAAGTAATTTCAATTGCTCATGAATAACGCTTTTCTCTCCCACCAGTCCCAGATGTGCTTTCTTTAAATCTACTACAACAGGCTGTTTCATCTTTGAAAATTCCCGCTTCAATTCCTGTGCTTCCAGTTCCAGCTCATCCGGTTTATCCTTTAATTCATCCGTAGAAAGGCGAATACGGAAATGACAATCTGCCATTACCTGTCCCAAAGATACATTCAGGAAATCATCATCATTAGAGCTTCTCTCATAGATTCTTGGACTGTACTGCCCAACCATCCGGGCAAGCTCCTTTACCTCCGGATAATTATAGTGATTTGCCTCTTCTTCATTCTGATATGCTGCATATATTTCCTTTCTTTTCTTTAACAGATATTCCCGATATGTTTTCTCCCGGAGCCTTTTATTCTCCTGACCTTCCTTACGGTCTGTTATATATTTAACCACCGTAAATATTGTTGTCATCACTGTGCCTGCTGCTGACATCAGCACATATAAACCACGCTTCATTAAAATACTGATTCCTACTGTCACACACAGCATCACAAGAGGCGGCACAATAAGTTGTACCAGACTCTCTTTCTTTCCATTCTGCTGTTCTTTTGGGCTGGTCAGACTAATTTCCAAATCCGGTATTCTTTTAATGATTCGAGGAGAACGTTTATACTTCGGATATCCTTCAAATGGAATTTCTTTTTCTTCCAGTTCCAATAATCCATCGGTATTGATATTCACCGTATCTTCGCATTCCACCTGTACACTTTTTTCCAGGAAGATAATTTTTCCCCGGGAAAAGCTTAATTCATCTCCATTGTTTATCTTTCCTTTACAGGCGGCTTCCCTTCCGTTCCAGTATATGTTCTCATAACCTTCTATTGTTACCTCATCATTCCTGACCCATAGCCTTGCCGGAAATCCTTCAATTCCAAGATTTCCATTTTTTCCGTCTATTGTAAAATTCTCTGTTCTCTGAAAGCTTCTCTTCATGCTATTCTTCCTCGGTATCGTATTTTTCCATCAATGGCTGCATCTTCTGTGCAATTTTCTCCAGCTCCTGTGTTTTCTCTTCTCCACTGAGACTGCTGTCTGTCTCTATCATGGATTTCTGTTTCATATAAGCATAAAGCAGCATTTCATCATCGGACTGCTGCATGGCAATATCAATTGCCTCTGAAATGTCATTTCTTCCAAGATATATCCAGTACTCCAATCTGGCTGGCGTCTCCTTTAAAGAAAGATTGCTTATAATATTCTCTTTCTGCTGCTGTGTCAGATTCTCACTTCTCACATAGGAATTGGCAAGAATATATTTCTGATATATATCCATATCTTTTACCGATATTTCCTGCATAGCATCCACACAGGATACATAATCAGCGGAAATATAGGCATTTTCTGCCGCAATTACTGCATCCTTATATGGCTCAGTACGGATGAAATCAACCAATGCATAGACCGCCAGTACTATTGCCAACAGCAATACCACAACAAACGATGCCTGCAATGTACGATACCGTCTTCGGTTCAGAAAAATCATTTTCACAGACCGTTCTGTCTCTATCTCCTGCTTACGCTGTTCCAACAGTCTGACCAGCTCTTCTACGGATTCCACCTGCCGTACCTTTTGCAGTATGCCACCCTTTAAAAGCTGCATTCCTCCCTGTACATAATCCGCATAACTGTACTGTTTCTGTAATGCATAGCCAATGAGTGCTTTATATTCTTCCATCCATTTCTGTTCATCATATTCTCTGTCTTCCCCGCAGATATCTCTCTGTTTTACATAGACCAGATGATTCCTGTCGTAATAAAGATTTTCCGGCTCTAATGTAAAGTAATATGATTTCCGGCATGCTGCCAGTAATTCTATATTTTCCAATACCGCCAGTCTTGTGGTAATATCTTCTTTTCGTATCTCTGTCATCGGTGTCAGTGCTTCCAGATTATAGGTTAAAAGCAGTTCCTCCCCTTCTTCCTCTATTTTCACTGCAATAAGACCTGTATCCGGATACATTAATTTCTGATAATCAAATATGCCTTCCGCCTGTAATGCTGATTTCTTTATTCTTTCTTCCATCTTTTCTCTCCCGTATCTTATTTTCTTCTGTCCTCTGTCTGCCTCTACTGTATGCAGAGAATATCTCCATCATAAATACTCTGCTGTTCATAGTTCTTATTCATGTCCAGAAATCTTCCCCTGCGTTCAGATTTCATTTCTTGTACCTCTTCCTGTGGCAGTTTTCCCGCTTCCTTTAAAATAAGCATGGTATCTATTATTTTCTGCTGTGGATTAACCTGTATATCTTCCTGCCAGCTTCCTTCACGATTCATAATTGTAAGTGTGAGCAACATTTTTCTTCCACCTTCCCTGTCTTCTCTTCCGATATTGCAGCAACAGCAGAATTCCCACTGCCAGCAGAATTCCGCATGCCGGAATCCAATACGCATCCAATGATGCGGTTACTTCTGCCTGCTGCTGCAGCTGCTGACTTCCTGTTGTTAAAAATAATTGTTCTTTTACAGCCTCTTCTTTTCCGGCATTTTCATCCATTTTCTTTATAAATACCTGTTCCTTTGTATCCTCATAGCTGCGTTGTTCCTTCTGCTGGTAATCTTTTACTTTTTCTTCATAATCATCCGTAAATACATCTGCTCCGTTTACATCCGTCAGCGACTGATAGGTCTGCGACCGGTTCTGCAGTACCGAAGGATTAATCTCTATTTTAGAATTATCTGTCACTTTACTTCTCCTGTTTCTGACAAAAGTATGGTCTTAAGGGATAGAAGAATCGGAAAGTCACAGGATGTGGCTTTCCGATTCTCTATTACATTACTCCAATCTTTCCGGCAATTTCACGGTCAATGTTCTGCATAGATGTAGATACATCACGTAACTGCTGTGCAATGGATGTAATTAATTCTGCAGTTGCAGAAAAGCTAGGCTCTAAGGAACTGAACTGATCATAAAATGCCTGACTGCTCTGTCCTGCCCATTCATCGCAAAGTGTAGAAACCATATTACGCATGGTACTTACTACCTGCTGGAATTCCTCACATCTTGCATCAAATTCATTTGCCTTTGTCTCCATCTGCTCCGGACTAATCCGGATGTTGTTTACATCTGCCATTTCTTTTGTCTCCTTTACTTTATATTGCAACGTCTTTCGACGGGTTGCTCTGTTCCTTGATTCTTCTGTGATAACTTCTGGCATGGCTTCCTAATATTCCCACCGCCAGAATTCCTAATATTCCATACAAAAGATATTCCACCCAACGTGAACTCTTCTGTTGTTCCCTGCTGCCGGTAACACTTTTCTGTGATACGGTATGATCCACCTCATCCTTTAAACGCTGGTAATCGCTGACCTGCAGCATCTGCGTTGGTTGTGCCACAAATTCATATACCTGTGTATATTCCATGCTTCCTACTCTTGTATAGGGAAGCTTTGCTGCAAAATCTGCCAATGCCATCTGATTCTGACTGCTTGTAGTATTCTTCACTTCCTTTGCCGAAGCCAGTGCATCTGTAACTGCCTGATTGGAAGTTTCTTTCGCTTCTTCCATGTGCTGCTGCAATGTCAATATATTTTCTGAAGTAGTCTGATACAATTTATCTGCATAATCCACATAAGACTGATTGCTGGTATTGATTTCCTGCTGCATAAGTGCAGCATTCTCTCTCATGCTGCTCACGCTGTCATTCATCACTGTGGTATCCTGCCTTGGATGAAATCCATTTACGCTTCTTTGATAAGCATTAACTGCATCCTGTTCTTCTTTCTGGCTATTTTCTATCTCCTTTTTCACGAAATCTGTGCGGTCTGCCAATGGCTGTATACAACCACTCTGAACCAGACCCGTAATGCCATCCACATCAACATTCTTCTGTGCCGCCACATCTGTCTGCATCGCATTACATAAAAGCCCGGTATCTCCCAGCAAATCACGAAATCCCATTCTGCTGCCATCCCCGGTCTGCCAGCTTCCATCAAATGCCGGTAATGTATAATCTTCTGTCGTAATCTGTTCCAGTGATGCCTTAAGATATTCTCCCAATGCATCCACATCTCCCGTTACCTTTAGCTGCGTCTCTGTCTGTGCAACCGGCACTTCTCCATCCAGATATGCCTTTAAAAATTCCTTTGTAGAGGCATACCCCTGTTCTGTCAGAAATTCCATGATTTCTGTATCTGCATCACACTGCTCAAATATTTTTTCTACCGTAACCGCTGCTTCCGGTTCTTCTCCAGTATCTTCGCCTTCGCCTGATTCCGGTTCGTTTTTCTCTCCTTCTTCTGTTTTGACTTCTTCTGTTTTGTCTTCTCCGGTTTTCTCTTCTCCGTTTTTGTCTTCTCCGGTTTTCTCTTCTCCGTTTTTGTCTTCTTCTGTTTTCTCTCCTTCTCCGGTTTTATCCTCTTCTCCGTCCCCGCCATCTGAATCTTCCGGCAGCAGAAATGCCTTTAATATTTTGTCGATACAATTCTTGTTCTTTACATTTTCTTCAATTGCATTCTGTTCCAGTGCAATGGTAATAACCGGCGGTTCTTCCATTCCTTCTACCTGACTGCAGGTCAGTTCATATGCTACTGTTCCATCTTCTGCCTCTGCTTCCTTCCATTGCAGTTTCGGCAGCTGAGCCTTCATTTCTCTGCCATAGGAATTCAGGTTCTGTATTCCTGCTGCTTCAATTCTCTGATTATAGTTTTCAATGCATTGCTGCAAATTCGTATCCAGTTGTTCTGTCACATTTTGAATCTGTGCAATCTGGGCAAGACGGCTGTTTTGTTCAGCAGTCTTTTCTCCGTTATATGCAAGCAATGTATCCTGCAGATTTCGAATCCCATCCCGATATAAAAGTTGCCCGTCTGCATCCGAAAGTAAATTGATTTTTCCTACGCCTTCTGATATTTCTTTTAAGGAACTGACCAGTTCATTTCCTGCTGTCCGCAAATCACTTAACTGTGCAGAAGCATCTGACAGATTTTCCCGATATGCACTGTCTACTGCCTGAATCAACTGCACATTTTCCTCTGTATAATCCGAAATATCTAACGGTATTGTAGTATCTTCCTGCTGTTTTAATTCCGGAACCGGAACCATGCTTACCAGATCAGATGCCTGTATTCCCTGTATTGCTTCTTTATCTGTAATGTCATTATTCATAACCATTGCAGATTCATCCTGCGCCGCATGAAATTCATCCATTATGTTACATAGATACATATATGTCATCTGACTGTTCAGTTGCTCCCCAAACTGAAGGACATCACCTAAAAGTTCTTCTCTTGCATCCGCTGATACATCTTCACTGACTGCATACTGTAACTGCGATGCCGCCGGAACTGTATTTAAGCTTTCAACATTTTCCGAAAAGTCTGATGGAATTATAATATAAGCACCATATCGCCCTTCTTCTATTCCATTTCTGGCATCTTCTAATGAGGTATATATGAAATTATCATTTGGAAAATTTATGATCTGCTCCCCATAATAGACTTGTGTATTACCATCCGATATGCCGGTATCCAGATTCACCACTGCCACTCCCTGTGACTCCACTGTTCTTTCTACTGCTGTATTACCTGTCTGTAATGTAGTGTTTCCATTTATCTTACCGATTCGATATCCGGTAAAACCGCTTGTTCCCAGCAGCGTAATGCACAAAAGAACAGTTATTACTTTCTTCCGTTTCATATCCTCTCTCCCTTTTCTTTTGTCTTTATCGTATAGATTTTTTCTCTTTTTTTCGTAAATGTCAACCAAAAATATTCGACCTCATTTTCCCTTTATCTGTTCCTCTTTTTTTCTCTCCTGATTTTTCATTTTTCCTTATTTTCCGGGCATTTCAGCATACTTTTTCTAAAATTAGCAGATGATTAATTTCTATATCATTTTAAACTTAATTTAATCTGGTCGAATAAAAGTCGAAACAGTTTTCTCTGAACATCAAAGCAGTTTTTCCTTTTTTGTGTAATCTGCCATCTTGCTACTCGCGTAAACTACGAGAAACACGCTTTGCGAGTTTCTCGAGTTATCGCGGTGCTCGCCAAATCTGCATGCAAGCATGCGATTTTTCTCGCTACTCGCGTAAATAAAAGAAACGCATTGCTTCCATAGCACCAAGTGCTATGGAAACAATGCGTTTAAAAATTATCCTACTTAACATATCTTTTGATTTTTAGCGTTCCAATGAAATGGAGGCGTGATATTAAAATCAATTCTTAATACATCTACTTGTACCTGTTTACCGTCTAAATTTACTAACTAATCCTTTGGCTACTATACGCAGACAATTTTTGATATATATATCCGCCCCTTCTCCACTCAATAAATTTTCTCTATCTTGACTATCATATGCTTGTGCAAAGAAACTTCCGCAGGGATATTTCCCCATATCCGGATCCTTTTATACAAATAATATATTTCTATATCAAGGATTATATTTTTTTATATACTACCAGTATGAATGCAGGAATACTTATTATACTTAAAAGTATTTGGTTTTTATTATCAGTAATAGAAACTACTGTCAGTATTATTTGTAATTGTCTGTGTTTATGAGACCTATGCGTTTTTATTTCTCTAATGCTCATAAATCATCTGAAAGTGAAACTTAATTACGAATTAAATCTTGAAAACACTGGTATTCTTACGGATTTCATTGAGCATCTGACAGTTACGGAAAACAAACTCAATGAAGCCTATAGTTTATGATATGGATACAGATAAATGGATTTTTTTGCTGGAAACCTCGTAACGAAATTGAAGGGCAATTTTTAATACATTTTTCTCAAATCTATCGAATATGAGATTTCCCAGCTTTATCAAAACATCAGTTCTGCGGAAAGCATATTTTTCTTTATCAACGGAAATAATGATACTGTAAGGCTTTCCTACATTGTACGAAAACTTTGTCCGACATTTTGGTCTGGATAAAATGATTAGGATACACAGAACTACAACCCTTTCAATTACCGCAAAAAAGATGAAAATGTCCAATTAAATTACCGCTTTTTTGACCGATTTTTATAATATAAATACCGCTATTCAATGCAAAAACACATCATCTCCACAGCACCAATTGCTATGAAAACAATGCATTTTAAGTCTAAAAATACAATGTTCAGTTTTGATTTCAGATGTCCTTATGTGGAGACATAATTAAAATAATATATTACCATTTTTGACATTCTTTGCTATAAAACAAATCCACATCAGATGCCGCATCGTACAACGCTTTTATAGATGCCAAACTGTCATATTCTGAAATCCCTCTCATTGTACCAATAAGTCCACCTTTAGAAGCAGGTAATGTACCATCCCGTAATTTTTTTATTACGACTTCAATTCTATTTTCATAATTATTTAAGTATTGACTTTTTTCATCATCTACCATTTTCTTGGCTTTATCAATTTCTTGTACTAATAGTTCCAATTTTTTTAATAATTCTTGTCTTTTATCCATAATAGCAATCTCCTTTAATTTGAAAAACTTCTAATCTCTGTTATCCAATCTGTATCAAATTGATTAAATAAATATTGAACTCCACCACCTGGTCTAGGGTCTGCAATCAATAATTGTTCTCTCGCAGTTCCTACAGCATACTTAACCTCCGTTCCAGCAGGAATTCTCGCAACTTTTACAGTATTTCTGTTTCCCCAATCTTTTGATAAAGCCAACTTATCCATATAATCATTCAATGTTGTAATTCCATTTGCTTCATCAACCGTTGTCCAGTAACATAAGGATGCATCTGGTGCGTCAGAACTATACTGCACTAATATTAAATCTTTATCTACTGTTGTCCTTATTTCATAACCATCATTAAAATTGGCTAATTCCCTATCAAATTTATAAGAATAATCTATTGTCGTTGCTGTGTTTCTACCACTCTCTCCAACATTCCCCAACTGCTGCGGTCTTTTTACATTATTTACTACTTCCAGCTCTGCCTCACTGAGCGTTCCATATGTTGCTATTCCGGTTAGTGAACCAACTACAAAGCCTGCCAGTGGACTGTTGGTTGCTTCTGTCATGTTCTTTTCCACATAGCTGCTGGCTGCCACCGTCAGTCCCTGCTTTGCATACTCTGTTACTACAGCCCTGCCGATGGATGTTCCTGCACTTACTGCTGCATTTGCTGCCATTCCTCCGGTCAGTATCATAGAAGCTGAGATTGTCAACGCATTTCCTATTA
>OJAL01001552.1_pt1 | contig 12435 bp, 8 predicted proteins | sample 1589301 | NCBI WGS metagenome assembly OJAL01 (sample SAMN03283261) | human gut metagenome | biome: human-associated habitat; material: feces | host: Homo sapiens | place: USA | collected 2013
CGTCCTCGAACTCCTGCGGGTTCTCGGCGGAGACGAAGGTGGTGGTGATGCCGTCGCGCGGCAGGGTGTGGCGCAGCAGGTTGAAGGTGCCGCCGTACACGTTCTTGGCTGCGACGATGTGGTCGCCGGACTGGGTGATGTTGCGCACCGCGTATTCCACGGCGGCCGCGCCGGACGCGACGGCCAGGCCCGCGGTGCCGCCTTCGAGGGCCGCGATGCGGTCTTCGAACACGCCCTGGGTGGAGTTGGTCAGACGGCCGTAGATGTTGCCCGGGTCAGCGAGACCGAAGCGAGCCTCGGCGTGGTCGAAGTTGTGGAAGACGTAGGAGGTGGTCTGGTAGATCGGCACCGCGCGGGAGTCGGTGGCCGGGTCGGCCTGCTCCTGGCCGACGTGCAGCTGCAGGGTTTCAAAACGGTACTTCTTGTTGTTCTCGGCCATGGTATTCTCCTTGGTTGTGCTAGGTCGCGAGGATTTTTCCTTGCCACCCGCCTGCCGTGTTCGGGCGGTTGGCGAGGTGTTGGTTATGAAGTTACGACGCTTGGGCCGCGCGGCGCAAGCTGAACGTTATCGGACTTGCCTATAAGGGCTTATAAAGCCTTGGAATCATTGACGTGAGCGACTGTCAGAAGTCACGAAAAAGTCGTTGAAATTATCGCGACACGCCGGGCCGCACGCATGCGCTTTCAAGGTCGACTGCGGTCACGGTGATATCGCTGCCATGCCTTTCGCGCATGGCTCAAGTGTCCGTGATGATTGCTTGTTCCACCCGTCACCAAGACGGTTTGCCCGCTCGGTGATGACGTCTGTTTCATTTTTCTGCCGCCCGGTTACATGGTTTACATGACGAACGACTACAGTCAAACATCGCCAATGAATTATTCCGCCAACATGGTGAAGGGATTCGAACAGACATGACCGATGTAACTCTGTATGACCGTGATCCGAACTATATTCCGCGCGTGGCCGCCGTGCACGACATGTGCGGCTACGGCAAGTGCTCGCTGACCGCCGCGATTCCGATTCTCTCGGTCGCCGGCTGCGATGTGTGCCCGGTGCCGACCGCCCTGTTCTCGGCGCACACACGCTATGCAGTGTTCACGTTCCATGACACCACGGATATTCTCTCCGGTTACTTGGATGCCTGGCAGAAGGAAGACGTGGAGCTGGATGGCGTGTATTCAGGCTTCCTCGGCTCCCCCGATCAGGTGGCGATCATTCAGCGTCTCTACCGCGAATATCCGAACGCGCTGCGTCTGGTTGACCCGGTGATGGGAGACGCCGGCGAAATGTACCCCACGTACACACCGGAGCTGTGCGAGGCAATGGGCGCGCTGGCCGATGGTGCCGACGTGTTGATGCCGAACCTCACCGAAGCGAGCATTCTCACCAAGCGTGACTATCCTGGCCAAGATATTGATGAGGCCACGGTTAACGAGCTGCTTGGTGCTCTGCTGGAGTTGGGTGCCAAGAACGTGGTGCTGAAGGGCATTGACCATGGCGATGGCAAAATCGTCAACTATGTGGCCAGCGCTTCCACCGGTGTTGCCGGCAAGATCGAGCTGGCTCATGAGAAGTTGCCATACATGATTCATGGCACGGGTGACGCCTTCGCCTCTGCCCTGTGCGGCGCGGTGATGGCCGGCCGCGGCCTGGCCGAGTCGGCCGAAATCGCCGGTGAGTTCGTGCGTCACGCCATGGTCAGCACCCGTAACCAGCCGCATTTCGAGGATCGTGGCGTCAGTTTCGAACTGAACCTTGGCGAACTCACCGATTTGGTGAAGTGACCGCACCTTGGCTCCCCTCTCCGCTCACTGGGTCTGACGTATTCAGCGAACAATCCGATGGGTTGTTTTTTCGTCACAGGGAAGTCGACTGGTGAGCCTTGGTAAACCTTCTGAACTAATGGTGGATAACCGAGTTTTCATCCACACGTTATCCACAACACGCCAAACCGCGTCATAGTATCCACATTTGCCGGTTGCGCTTGTGCTCTTACATAAGTAACCCGCACAGTGGAATCATGAACGCTTTACCACCTACTCAGCCGACGACGAAGTCCGGCATCGACGCCGGTCTTGCCTTTCACCAGCCCATGCTGGCTTCACCTGATCCGCAGGCAATGCTGCCTTCGGAACGGATTGCGGCCACGATGGGCGACCGCAATCTGACGCCCAAACAGTTCGGCGCGCTCGGCGAGCAGTATGCCGCCGCGTGGCTGGAGGAACACGGTTGGACGACCTTGAGCCGCAATTGGCATACCCGTTACGGCGAATTGGACATCGTGATGCTCAATCCCGAGTACACGGTGGTGTTCGTCGAAGTGAAATCACGCCGGTCCATGCATTACGGATATCCGCAAGAGGCCATTACGCCGGCGAAACAGCACAATCTCAGGAAAGCCGCCTGCGATTGGCTACTTGACCGGCGTAATCGGGTGCCGCATTCGGCGGTCCGTTTCGATGTCGTCACCATCGTGCTTCGGGTGGGCAGGCCGCTCGTGCATCACATTGAAAATGCCTTCTGAAGCCCCCCCCCAAAAAAAACAGCCACGTTGCGAAACACATTGTGAAAGGAGTAGACATGGCTATCGGCAGCGCCCTCTCAGTCGGACTGATCGGCCTTAAGGCCTTCATCGTCCAAGTGCAGGCTTTCATCAGCCCTGGCTTGCCATACTTCAGCATCATCGGATTGCCGGATGCATCGTTGTCCGAAGCCCGCGAGCGCGTGAAATCAGCGTGTCAAGCCACTGGATTCGGTTGGCCGCAAACCCGTGTGACCGTGAACATGAGCCCTGCGGCCATGCCCAAACGCGGTTCGTCGCATGATCTGGCCATCGCGGCCAGCGTCCTATGTGCGGCGGGTGCCATAGGGCATGATTGCCTAGAAGATACCATTGTGCTCGGCGAAGTGAATCTTGACGGCTCGGTGCTGCCGATTCATGGGCTGCTCCCGATCATGCTGCATGCCGAGGAACGTGGCGTGCGCAAAATGATTGTTCCCCATCGCAATCTTGACGAGGCTTCGATGGTGGATGGACTGGATGTAGTGGGCGTGAGGCATGTGGGTGAGCTCATCGAACTGATGGGCGGCGATGCCACCTATACGATTCCCGATACACCGGTTACCGACGAGACCACCACGGATCAATCGCCCACAAGTCATCCCAACGATTGTGGCGATATGAACGAGGTTCTGGGTCAGGAGCATGCCAAATGGGCACTGCAAGTGGCGGCGGCAGGCGGGCATAATCTCATCATGACCGGCCCGCCAGGCAGCGGCAAAACCATGTTGGCCTCACGTATGCCCGGCATCATGTGCCCGTTGAACGAGGCGGAACAGCTGGAGGTGGCATCGATTCGATCGCTGTGCGGCATACTGCCTCAGTACGGCATCACCGACATGCCGCCGTTCGAGGCACCGCACCACACCGCCAGCACGGCGGCCTTGGTGGGTGGTGGCAGCGGCATCGCCGTTCCCGGCGCAATCACACGCGCGCATCGAGGCATTCTGTTTCTGGACGAGGCACCGGAATTCAGCGCACGCGCCCTGCAGACGTTGCGCGAACCATTGGAATCCGGGTATGTGGCGCTTTCCCGTTCAAAAGGCAGCACCTACTACCCGGCCTCATTCCAACTCATCATGGCGGCCAACCCCTGTCCGTGCGGATACTATTACGGCACCGGCGAACGTTGCGCTTGCCGGGAAAAAGACCGTATACGTTATTTCTCGCGATTGTCCGGACCGATACTGGATCGTGTGGATATTCAGATGGCGGTGCCACCAGTCTCGCGCATTGCCGCGCAAAGCGAGCCAATCGGCGAGTCCAGTGCCGGGATACAAGCTCGTGTGATTCGTGCCCGTCAAGTGGCCAAAGACCGGTTCAGACAGTATGGATGGGTGTGCAACGCGCAAGCTTCGGGCAAATGGCTGCACGCCAATACATCGCTGAAAGCGATGGAATTGGTCAATCGGGCCCTGTCCAATCATCAACTCACATTGCGCGGGGCTGATCGCGCCATGCGTCTGTCTTGGACGCTCGCCGATCTGGCCGGCCGCGTATCCCCCACTGAACAGGACGTCCATCAGGGCATCGAAATGAGAACGAGGATGACATGAGTAACGCTACTGATATCCGGCAATCTGGCGGCACCGCAGGAAGTGTGGATCACACCGATACGAGTCTCGCCGTTTCGCGCACTATTCCCGTACCTCCCACGGATACGTTGTATCGTGCCGCGCTCACGTTCTGTCTTGATGGCGCGGATGTGATGATGTACGCCACGCTCAAAGGCGCGGAAAACGCCGAATCCCTCTGGCATGCGTTGGCGCAATCCCATCCAAGCCAGCCATCTGAAATCTGCGGCCCGGCGCTGTCACGTATTGACCGCATGTTCGTGGACGGCCTCACTCGATGGGGCCGCAAGGCGTCGGCGAACGCGATGCGCTCCTTCCGCAATGCACTGGCCTGCTGGCATAACCGCATGATGGACCTGCCCTCGCAAGACATCATCCAACTGGCCGACTGGTTCACTATGGATGGCACGCAATGGATTATCGGCCCTGGCCATCCATGTTGGCCCTCGCAGTTGGCCGACCTGTCCATTCGCTCCGATTGGGCGCCACCGCTGTGTTTGTGGATCAAAGGCGATCCACGCGCATTGACCAGTTGCGCCAAACCGGTCGGCATCGTCGGTTCACGGGACGTGACCGAATATGGCCGGTATGTGGCACACACCGTAGCCGAACAGGCAGCCGTTGCCGGGCATCTGGTCGTGTCCGGAGGCGCGATGGGCACGGATGCGGCGGCACATTGGGGAGCGTTGAATGCGCTGCACGGCAGAATGCCCGCCAATGTGGGCAAAACCGTTGCCGTATTCGCCGGCGGGCTCAACCATATCGGACCGATGCGTAACCGCACGCTGTTCGAACGCATCGAGGCGCAGGGTGGTGCACTGATCAGTGAACTGTGCCCCGGGACGATTCCCGAAGCCCGTCGTTTTCTGCTTCGCAACCGCATTATCGCGGCCATGTCTTCCACATTGATTGTGACGCAAGCCCGGTTGCGTTCCGGAGCGCTCAACACCGCGGGATGGGCATGCGAATTGCTGCGCGAAGTGTATGCGGTTCCCGGTGACATCAATCAGCCTTGCAACGCCGGGTGCAATAAGATGATCGGCGACCACCGAGCGATGATTCTGTGTGCCGCCACATCCACCGAGGATATATGCCATGAACGGCATAAGCCCGTTATGGCAGCATGCCCAGGCATATCGAAATCCACAGGTCAGGACTCGTCCGAAAACGAGGAGGCCATGGAAGTGCCGGCAACGACTCCGTTATCGCCAGCATCCTCGGAATCATCGGCGTCACAGGAGTCGTCACAAGATTCAGGTCATTCGAAACGTTCGAAGACCAAGCATACTCAGCCTACGCGCACTCAATCCAAGGATGGGCCGGCGAGCGCAACTGCCGATTCCGGTAACGACAAAAGCAAGGGTGAAGAGCTTCCCTCGTCGCATCAGATGCCGGATCTTCGTGTCAAGCCGAAGCCCGATCCCGAGAAGGAAGCCCAACAACGTATCATTATCGCCAAGCTGCCGGAAATGGAACGCACATTAGTGGCATTGATTCGTGAATGCCGTAAACGACATCTCATCGTCACCCCGGACGCACTATTGCGTGTGGCGCGAGAGACGGTACCCGACGAGATTCCCAATATCGGCACCATACTTGAGCTACTCGGCGCATTGGAGCTGAAGGGAGTGATCGAGCGGGATGCCGGCATACTCAAGCTGAGCAGCCGTGTCGGCTAATCGGCTTCCATGACACGGCTCGAAGGCTGTTCGGCGGGTGTGCGAGAATCGAACCCATGAGTCCGAAACGTTTGGAAGATATGTATGATGCGGTGATCGTCGGCGCCGGAGCGGCCGGCCTGTCGGCGGCGTTGGGACTGCTGCGCTCCCCCGAGATCACCGAGCTCAAGGAACAAGGCGTGGACCCGAAGATCCTCGTGGTCTCCAAACTGCAGCCGCTGCGTTCGCACACCGGTTCAGCCGAGGGCGGCATCGCCGCGAGCCTGGGCAATGTGGAGTCCGATGACTGGCACTGGCATTACTACGACACCATCAAGGGCGGCGACTGGCTGGTGGACCAGGATGCGGCCAAACTGCTCGCCGAATACGCGCCGCAGACCGTGATCAACCTGGAGCGTCAGGGCGTGGCCTTCTCCCGTACCGAGGACGGGCATATCGCCCAGCGCCGGTTCGGCGGCCACACGCGCGAGTTCGGCGGCGCCCCGGTCAAGCGCGCCGCCTATGCGGCCGACCGCATCGGCCACCAGATTCTGCACGCCTTGTGGCAGCAGTGCGTGGCCGCCGGCGTCGAGTTCGCCGAGGAATGGTATGTGACCGACCTGGTGCTCGCCGACGACGGCAAGCAGGCGGCCGGCATCGTGGCCTTTGACACGCATTCGGGCAAGATTCAGGCCATCCACGCGCGCAACGTGCTGCTTGCCACCGGTGGCGCGGGCCGACTGTTCCACACCACGTCAAATTCCTGGGATCTGACCGGCGACGGCATGGCCTTGACCTTGGCCGCCGGTCTGCAGCTGGAGGACATCGAATTTGTGCAGTTCCACCCCACCGGGCTCGCGCACACCGGCATCCTGCTGTCCGAGGCGGCCCGCGCCGAGGGCGGCATTCTGAGGAACGCCGACGGTGAGCCGTTTATGGAACGCTACGCTCCGGAGCATAAGGATCTGGCCGCACGAGACGTGGTCTCCCGCTCCATCATGGCGGAGATCGACGCCGGTCGCGGCGTCGCCGACCCGAAGGACCCGGATGGTCCGAAGGACTGCGTCTGGCTGGATATGACCGGCATCGACCCCGAACGTATGAAGGAAGTGCTGCCGCAGGTGGTCGAAACCATCGAGCAGTACGCGAACCTCGATCCGGCCAAGGACCTAGTACCCATCAAGCCCACTGCACACTACACGATGGGCGGCATCCCCATCACCACCGACGGCGAGGTGTACCGTTGGGCCGACGGTGCCGTGCAGGTAGTCGATGGACTGTTCGCCGCTGGCGAATGCTCTTGTGTCTCCGTACATGGTGCGAATCGTCTGGGCGGCAATTCTCTGCTCGACGCCTGCCTGTTCGGCACACGCGCTGGTCAGACGATGGCCGCACGCATCGCCGAGAACCCGGTTGACTCCCCCATGGCCGATGATTCGGCCGATGACATGCTGACCGATGCCGCCGATCAGGCTGCCGATTCTCGCAAAGCGGAGCTTGACGAACTGCTCGCCGGGCCAATAGATGATTCAGACGATGGAGTGCCCACCGCCAATCCTTATCAGCTCATGGCCCAACTCGGATCAGTGATGGAGCAGGCTCTGGCCGTACGTTGCACCGCTCAGACCATCGATACGGCGTTGACCCAGATCAACGGTGACATCACACCGGTTGCCGATACCTTGCGGGCCCATGACAAGACCGCCGCTTTCAATCAGGAGGTCACCGCCATCTGGGAAGTCCGTCATCTGATCGAACTGGCCGAGGTCATGCTGCACGCTTCCGAATCCCGTCAGGAATCTCGCGGATCCATGCAACGCCTTGATTTCCCCGAACGCGACGATGAGCATTTCCTTGCTCACTCGATGGTCGCCGATGATGGTTCGGTAAGTTTCAAGCCGGTGCACATCACCGACTATCCGCCCAAGAAGCGCGAGTACTGATCCGCTGGTGGTAATACCCAAGCCGCCTAGGGCTTGTGGCACAATAGGTTGGCTAATATTGGACTTGACATCCCACTGTTTCATGGAGGCAGAACATGGCTGAGGCGAGCAACACGACGGTTACCCTGCAAGTGCATCGTTTCACGCCGCGACCCGAGCGTGCCGAACGTGCACGCGGTGGCAGCCCGTTTGCCAAGAAAGGCTCCCCGTTCGGCGGCGGCTCGGATTCGGCGGCGCGCCGTCGTCCGCGCGGCAAGCAGTGGGTGCAGGAGTACACGATTCCCGCGCGCCCTTCGGATACTGTGTTGGATTGTCTGCTGACCATCAAACGCACCGTCGACCCGACGCTGGCCTTCCGTTATTCGTGCGGTCATGGCATGTGCGGTTCGGACGCCGTGGCCATCAACGGCACCCCCACCCTGCTGTGCACAGCCACCATCCGCGATTGGGCCAAGCAACCCGGCGCCATGCCCGAAGTCGATGACGAAGGGTTCCGACACACCGGCACCGAGGCTGAGGAATCCGACGATTCCGCGGAAAACGTCGCAAACGCGGCGGCCGCCCAGAACTCAGCCGCAAACGGTTCGCTGGGAGTCATCGAACTGGCGTCCCTGCCCGGCTTCCCGCCGCAGCGCGACCTCATCGCCGACATCGACCCTATGCTCAACCAGATCAGGAAGCTCACCCCGTATCTTCAGGCGGACGGCGTGCTCGCCACCACCGCCGAAGGCAAGGTGGACGTGTTCGAATACCTGCAGAACCCCGAACAACTCGCCAAATACGAGCTGCTGAGCAACTGCATCGCCTGCGGCGTGTGCGAAGGCGCCTGCCCGGTGTACGCCGGCGGCGACGCCTTCATCGGCCCGGCCGCGCTGATTTGGGCCTCCCGTTTCGTCAACGATTCGCGCGACACCAAGGCCATGGAGCGTATGGACGCCATCGACACCGCCGACGGCGTGGCCGCCTGCCAGTCCGTGCGCGCCTGCTCCCGCCACTGCCCGCGCGGCATCGATGTGGGCGAGGAGATGTGGCAGATCGTGGCTAAGGTCCGCGAGCGCTAAGCCGCGCCGCGGCTGGCTGCGGCGATCGCCTAAGCACATGCGTCGATGCATCCGCTGGGTGCCCGCACGAGAGAAGACATGAAAGAACGAATTATGGACAGAACGCAGTACACCAACCTCGCCAAGGCATGGGAATTCACCGAGGAACACGCGCGCGAACGTGAATCCGATGCGTTGACCGACACCCGTACGGCCGCCGACGAGTCCGGCCAGTTGCAGGGTTCGGCGGCGCAGGCCCGTCTGCTGGGCATGCTGGTGCGCATCACCGGCGCCGCTTCGGTGATTGCCGTGGGCACCGGCTCGCTGGTGGAGACCTTGCAGCTCGCCCATGCACTGGATAACAAGGGCCTGCTGACTGCGGTCGATTCCACCGCCCAGGGCATCGCGCTGATTCGCAAGGCGTTCGCCGAGCTGCAGGACGAGACCGACACCACGTTGCGTGCGGTGAACGCCCCGGCCAGCGTGTTTCTGCCGCGCCTCAACGCCAATGATTACGATCTGATCGTGGTGGCGGGCGACGCCGAGAACTATGCCGCCACGTTCGCCCAGGCCTCCCGTCTGCTGCGCGTGCACGGCGTGATCGTGTTCACCGATGTGCTGGCGTTGGAGGACGGTCAGGGCGGCGTGATCAATCCGGCCGACCGCAGCGACAAGGCCATCGCCATGCGTGAGCTGCTCACCACCGTCGAAGATGACGAAGGTTTCGAGTCCACGCTCACCCCTGACGGCACCGGCCTGCTCATCGCCTACAAAAAGTAACTCTGTCCTTGGCTCCCCTCGGAGAGGGGAGCCACTCTATCTCGCTTACCTCACAATTGCGCTGACGGCCACGTCCACGGCTTCGTCGGCGTCATCGGTTACGGTGACCAGTTTCGGGTCGATCGTCGAGATCATGCCATGCTCGGCCACCGGACCGTTGAGCCAGTCAAAGAGCCCCTGCCAGTATTCCTTGCCGTAGAGCACCACCGGAATATTCGCCACCTTGTGGGTCTGAACCAAGGTCAATAATTCGAACATCTCATCCAGTGTGCCGAAGCCTCCCGGGCATACGATCACGCCGGAGGAATACTTGATGAACATGGTTTTTCGCACAAAGAAGTACCGGAAGCTCATGCCAAGGTTCACCCACTGGTTCAACCCCTGCTCGTGCGGCAATTCGATGCCAAGTCCCACCGATTTGCCGCCGGCCAGTGCCGCTCCCCTATTCGCGGCTTCCATGATGCCGGGACCACCGCCGGTGATGACGGCGATGTTGCGCTTGGCTATCTGGCTACCCATGCGCCGTGCTGCCTTGTAGATCGATTCGGTGCGCTGGGTGCGTGCGGAGCCGAAAATAGAGACCGCAGGTCCGAGCTCGGCGAGCGCCCCGAAACCGTCCACGAATTCCGATTGGATGCGCAGCACACGCCATGGGTCCATGTGCAGCCAGTCGGTGTCCTGATCGGGTTTCAGCAGGTTGGCGGTGGTGTTGTCCGAGGGAATCATCTGGCCGCGTAGAATCACCGGGCCGCGATGATAGGTATCGCCCAGCGGCGAGGCGTCCTCCAGATCGACCGGGTTCACCGGTGTGGCCGCAGCCTCAGTTGCCGTCTCAGCCTCCAACGCCGCCGCATCATTCGCGGCTGTGGCTTCCAATGGTTCCATATCGTCCACGACTGCGGACTTGGATGCGGCCTCGGCTAGATTCTTTGCTTCAGCGGCCTTTTTGCCGTCGTTCTTCTTGGATTTCTTCTGCTTCTTTGCCATCCAATGTCCTCCTGTACGGCGCTATCGACTCTTCGCATTCTAGCGCCTGAAGCTCTGCGTACGTTTTCCGCGAAATCATCCTTGACTTCGTGAAGAACGTACGGTGAGTGACACTGAGCGTACGTTTTCCGCGAAATAAGGCCTCATCTCGTGAAGAACGTACACTGAGCGCGTCTCAGCGTACGGTTTTCACGAAACAAGGCCAATAATGGAGTAGGGACCGTCTAAGCCATCAGTGGCGGAAGTCGATTTCCACACTGGCGGTGCCGTCGGCGAGGGTGCCGGGGTGTTCCGTGGGCGTGGTGGGCTCTGTGGTGTGGCTTGGCTGCCCGATGCCATCACCATCAATCGATTCGTCATCCTCCGCATCAGCCGCTGCTGCGGCTGCGGTCTTCTCGAATCGCTTGGACTGACGGCTCAGCAGCACACCGGAAATCGCGGCGGCGATCAGGGAGGCCACCAGCACGCCGAAGCGCGCCTCAGCGGAAAGTTCCGCGTTCTTGTACGCCAGCGAAGCGATGAGGAAGGACACAGTGAAGCCAATGCCGCAGGCGACGGCAGCGGGAATCATGTCGCGCACACGCAGCCCCTTGGCCATCTTGAGCCCGCCCACATGCGTGGACAGCCATGCGGTGGTGATGATACCCAGAGGTTTGCCGACCACCAAAGCCACAATCAGTGCGATGACCAGCGGCGAGGCCAACAATAGCGGGCTCATCGACTCGAAGTGTACGCCGGTGGCGAACAAGGCGAAGATGGGCAGGGCCAGCAGTGCGGAGAATGGCTGGAGCTTGTTGGCATAGCGTTCGGCACGCGGCGAGAGTTCGCCGTGCATTTCACGAGAGGGGGTCAGCAGGCCAACCAGCACGCCGGCCAGTGTGGGGTGCACGCCTGCCTCGAACATCATGATCCAAGCGAGGATACCGACGATGCCAACCGCGATCCACGGCACTTTTTTCAGTCGTACGAGGTATGCCCAGATGGCGGCGCATACGGCGATCCCGATGAACCAATACCAGGCGTTAATCGAGGAGAAGAATACGGCGATCAGAATAATGGCCAGCAGGTCGTCGACGGTGGCAAGCGTCATCAGGAACGCGCGGATCGAACCGGGCAGGGCCTTGGCGAACAGGGCGAGCACGGCCAGCGAGAACGCGATATCCGTGGCGGTGGGCACTGCCCAGCCGTGCGACATCTCCGAGAACGGGATGCTGCTGCCGGTGGTGGTCAGAATCAGCGTGCCGGGTTCACCAGGCCCGATCTGAGAGAACAATGCCGTGACGGCCAGGAACAGGATGGGCGGGGCGATCATGCCGCCCACCGCGCACAGCATCGGCACGGCGGCCGCTTTCGGATTGGCAAGCGAGCCGGTGGTGAGTTCCTGCTTCAGTTCGAGGCCCACGGTCAGGAAGAAGATGGTAAGCAGACCATCCTGGGCCCAGTGGCCAATAGGCAGGTCGAGATTGGTGTAGGGGATGAACAGATGCGTTTCCGCTACGGTCTCGAACGCATGCGCGGTGGCGGGCAGATTCGCGAGCACCAGGCCGGTGAGCGCGAAGCCAAGCATGATGAGTCCGGAAATACGGTCTGAGGCGGCGATTCGCCTGATGGTGGACCAAAGTCCCTTCTTCGCGCCGGCGGTCGTGGCCATCGCGTCTCCTTGCTGCACTCTCTTGGATGAACCGTATGTAATAGTACGGAATATCTCAGGACGTTCCGCTCCGGGCTGAGTCGCGAAGGGCAACCTTAGCCCAACCCTGTGTGGCCGACTCAACCGACTCAAACGGGCCAATACAATTGGAAAAGCCTCGGAAGCATTTCGCTTTCGAGGCTTACTGTGCGCCAGACAGGATTCGAACCTGCGACCTGCTGATCCGTAGTCAGCTGCTCTA
>OJAL01001568.1_pt1 | contig 12377 bp, 12 predicted proteins | sample 1589301 | NCBI WGS metagenome assembly OJAL01 (sample SAMN03283261) | human gut metagenome | biome: human-associated habitat; material: feces | host: Homo sapiens | place: USA | collected 2013
TGCGTGACCTGCAATCTGTCGATGCGGTCTACCCGGAACTTCGCAATCTGCTGCCTGTGTTCGTGGAAGCCCACAAGATAGTAGCTGTCGTTGTTCCAGAGCAGGGCATATGGGGAGACGGAATAGACTTTCCCGCCGTTTCGATGCACGCGCTCCTTGGCGGGAGAGTAATCGAAGTAGCGGAAGGCGATTTTCCTTCGCTCTGCAATAGCGGTCTGGATGCGGTCTACGCTGATATAGACGCTCTCGTTGACAGCTTTTACGCGGCTGTCGATGTACAGATGCCGTTCCAGCAGCGCGGCGTCTCCGGGAGCAACAAAGGTCGTCAGCCGTTTGACCAGCTCCTTGCTTTTTCCCGGCGTGATGAACCGCGCAGATTGCACCGCGTCGATGAGCAGCTTGACCTCCGGGGCTTCAAAGTGCCGGGTTGCCACATGGTAGAGGTTCTGCACTCTGCGTTCTTTGACGATATCCACGCCGAACTCCACAAGCTGTTCAATGTCGTTGCGGAGCGTGCGCGGGTCGGCGGTGATACCGTGTTCCTTCAAATGGGCGGAGATATCCGCAAGGGAGACCGGGTGCGCTTCGTCCGTGGCCTCCCAGAAGTATTTGAACAGGATGAGCGTGCGGTTTGTAAGTGCCATATTTTCCTCCTTTGCTGGAGCTTGTTCCTGTAAATTATAGGTCAGCTGCAATGAAGTGGATTGATGTCCATATTGTCTCCAGCAGTGGAAGGTCTTTCCCATAACTTATTTGCTGGCTCTATAATACAGTAACGGATGTTCCAATGGACTCCAAGAGAAGATTAAGCGGACGATCGCAGAAAAGACAGAATATCTGACCAAACGGCATCGGATTATTGTGGAAGGACTTTGACCGAATCGCCAAAGGATGCACATACCAGTGTCCTGACCATCATAAGTATTTATACCAAAATCTGTCCAGCAGATACCCAAGCAGCAGGCCAAGCAAAGACGATGAAAAAACCACAAGCAAGGTGTTCCAATTTGAAAATTCTGCGGGCAAATTCGGCGCGATAATCGAAAATGACGCAAAATCGGCTGACCCTGAAATATAAAAGCAAAGTAGGAGATATGCTACAACAGGGATGCAGCCTATCGTCACATTTTTAAGCAGCATGATCATGAAATAGAGGAAATTGATTATAATACTAAACTGCAATGCAAGACGCATATATTCCAGCCAGGATAGATGGAACATGATTACTGCAAATGCAATTGTGGGAAAGACCATCAGCAAATAAGCTGAACAAAGCAAAAGCAATTCGCCAACACAAGTTTTGTGGTATTTTGTGCAGGCACGAAGCGCTTCACACCCGTCGCCTTCTACCCAGACATGGAGATATCCCATCGGCCAAAGCAGTCCACATAAGGGAATAAACACTTGTGCCATGTAAATAAAAGTGCTGCGCGCCTCTGAGGGATCAACATAAAAATACTTGATAGCAGACACGCCCGGCAGCAGGCAGTATGCGATAATGATAGGAATGAAGAACAGGGGCTTACAATTACGCATAATAATGCGTAACAATTTCAAGCGCAGCCTCATCGTATCCCCCTTATTATATTTATATATCCATCTTCAAGTGTCGGTTGAATCGATTTGCCGGGTTGTTCTTCGTTGGAAAGCACACGCAGGTATGCTTCCCCATCAATTTGCTCCCTGCGCAGGATGTAGTATGGAGAAGTCAGTTCTTTCTGCCTTTTCTCTGAAACATGCCACACATGCTTCATTGCAGCCTTCCGTATATTTTCCGGCGTGTCCTGGCAAATACTTTTCCCGTGTGACAGTATGATTATATGGTCGCAAAGAGCTTCAACATCTTCCACGATATGTGTTGAAATCAAAATCGTGCAGTCCTCTCGGTGTTGAGAAATCAGATTTTTGAAGCGCAGTCTTTCTTCAGGATCAAGTCCTGCGGTAGGTTCATCAACAAGGATTAGTTCGGGATTCCCAAGCAGGGCTTGTGCAACACCAAGCCGCCGGATCATTCCGCCGGACAGTGTTTTTACCTTATCAGAATGGCGCTCCCAAAGATTTACATCTTCCAGGCAGTTATGAATGTTCTCTCCTTGGCGATTGGAGGGTATTCCTTTCAATTCTGCAAAATACTCCAGAACCTCATAAACCGTGAGTTCCCGAAATGCTCCAAATTTTTGAGGAAGATACCCCACGTTGGAAGGTGTAATGATTCTTCCATTATAACGGTAAATTCCTGCAACGCACCGCATAAAGGTTGTTTTCCCGGAACCGTTTGGGCCAAGCAAGCCATAAACTCCATGCGTTAGCTGAACAGAAATATTATCAAGAACGGTTTTCTTACCGAAGCTCTTGGAAAGGTTATCAACTGTTAGCATTCTTATTCCCCCAATCTATAAAGAAATTCTATTTGGTTGCATTCTGGAGCCGTTTTTTTCAGATACTGATAAACTGTTTTCAAGACGAAGTCTTCTCCTAACAGGTTGGCTTTATAGCTGAACAGTTCAGAAAAGAGATTGCTGGCTTCTATGTACCCTGACCATTCCTCCAAATCTTCTATTTCATTGGCAGAATCATATCGAGTAAGAATTTCAATGCTCGACCACGGGATTTCAGTAGCCTCACGGCTGCCGCCAAAAATCAGATAATCCGAGAACACGTTATACAGCAGCATTGTGCTTTTCTCCTTGGGCATCGTTGCAAGTAAATGCTGTTTGCAAAGAGAATCTGCCGTAACCGACCAGTCTGCCGTTATAATATGATCGCTGAATTCGACATATCCTTCCTGACCAGAGTTGGCAGCCATAATTGTTACCGGCTGCATGAAAATGGTCTTTCCAATCAGGTCGAATGCTGCTGTTTCACCAACTTGATCGGCGAGTCTTTTCCAAGCCTCCTGATATCCGCTGATTTTGATACTCCGGGCACCGATGGGGCTATACCAGCATACGATACCCTCTTTCTCTTCGGGAACAATCATTCCTCCGTATAACGACACCGCATCAGCATTTCCAGAGAAGGTATTATCGTCGGTCTTGGGGAGATTAGATGCTACAGCCATGTTTGAATCTACATAAACTTCATAGTCTGTGGGTTCAAGATCAGTATTCACGACTATCTGCCCAGCTTCATAAAATTTCACAAAGCCGGGAACGGGGTAATACGGCAAATAGCCCGGCAGCGCAATGCCTTGATAATTGGAAAAATACTTTCCTGCACTTCCGGAATAGGAAAAGTTCAGTTCTTTCGTTCCCATAGGCGCATATACTGTAACATAATCGCCATTTTGGTCGAAATTCAACTTGTCTCCGTTTCCGTCTTTAATGGAGTTTATAACATAACCATGGTATAAGGTAAAACGATATTCGTTCCGGTCGTTCTCTTTTAACTCAATACGAACAGTTGCCTTCGTATTGTTCCGAACAGTAAGCTCAATACAATATTTTGAAACATGAAAATCAGCCGGCAGTTCTTGCTGCTCAGGATATTTTTGGCGGTAAGTGAATTCATGTTGTAATGTCCCATAGGGTCTGTAATCTTTTCGTATAATGCTATCATTGCTGCGGCAAACGAACCGCACGCCGCAAAGTAAAGAAAGAACAATAAGAACAGAAGCCATCATATAGGTTTTTCTATTTCGTTTGGCTGTTGCGAAAACTATAGCCGCAGTCAATAACAGAATCCAGAATGCTGCAAGAACCCAACGATATGCTTCAATAGATGCCCCATATATGTCGTCTGCGACCCAACTTGTATTTGGGGCAAGAATAGAAAACCAATCGAAAAACGTCAATACCGGATATCCTAATATCGATTCGCTTGCAAATATCCCTGAGGGAACAGGACTACAAACCAGCGCAGAAACAATGATAATGCAGTATGCGACTTCACGAACAGTTTTTTGTGACAAGAGCGCCCCAACTAATATGGCAATTACTCCGGGCAAGAAGAAGTCAATAAAGATGCTGGGAATGGAATTAAGGAAGAACGCTGGGTAGTGAATTTGCAATTGCACATATTTTCCGAGTATCCAACCAAAGATGTTGATGCTCCAGATCAACAGCAGCGAGATCAAAACCAGACTTTGAGAGCAAAGAAGTTTCGACCTTGAAGAAGGAATAATTTCTAATGCCTCTTGTAAGGCAGATGTCCGGGGCAGGTTGGTGTATTCGTAACTTAAGAAGGAAAACACTATGTAGCCGACGATGCCGAGCTTCAAGCTGGCTACATGGAATTCTGCCAAATAATTGGAAGCATTGAAAAATCGCATCAGAAAGAAATTGGACAGCAGAAAAAGGACGGCGCAAATCGCCAAATAGATAATGGAGCGAAAAAAGATTTTTATAGAAACGCTCATAGAGATGCGCATATAATCCCTCCCTCTAAGAAAACGGAATTTATTCAAAAGGGCAGGGGGGTAAGCCAAGAGATTATCCCCCGCCCTCAGGGTCCAGTGTAAATAAGTTCATCGTATGTTAGTTCATGCCCCGGTTACTCCCTGCTTTTAGGGTTCTGTGAGCGTGTTAGTCCGTTACGGTCAGTGTTCCGGTTGCGCTGCATCCACTAGATGGCAAACCGGGAACCCAAAGTTTTGCTCTGCAAAGGTAGACATAGTCGCTGTGTCCCCAAGCCCCGGTGTTTCCCGAAGCCGCAGGAGCTAAAGTGAAAGTACCATAGTTACTCCAACCGCTCCCGGAAGACAATTGCAAAGCAGCACTTACGTTATGCTGAGATGACGCACTATTGGTAGCGGAAACTTTTGCGTGATGGCACGAGAGGCTGCCGGAAGTAGCCTCATTCTGCGTAGTTTTCAAAGTCACACTCTCACTACCACTATAGGCCATCGCTGTAACAGATAGGCAGAAAACCAAAACCAGCACAACGGGAATTGCACGTAGAATTGTACGTAGAATCTTTTTCATCATTTTCACCTCCTCTATCCTTTGTGGTTTGCTTCTATTCTGAACACATAATAGAAAAGCGCACAAGCCGAAAAGAAGCTGTCCGACTCATGCGCACAAGATTACACCCCTGATACGACCTCTCCAGAATTGGGAGCCGCACCAATAGCGCCAATATGCAAAGCCGAAGCCTGTGTCGCAGGGTCGATACATGGTGTTACCTCCAATCGTTGTAGATAGACGCTTTCACATCTTCATGAATAGTATACCATATCCTAAAGGCAGTCTCAACGTCTTGATCGCTCACTTTGGGACATTTTCTTGTAAATGTGGCATAAGAACCGAGATAAATTCTCTCTTTATAAGAGGGGGAGCAAACGCAGGAAATCAAATAGCCACAGCCGCAGAGAGTTTCTGCGGTTTTTTTACGCCCATTTTCAAAATAAGTTGTTCGCGTCTTTGGAAAAACACGCTTGCCCGGCGTTGTAGGCAGCAGAGGGAAAATTGCAAAGCTACTGTGGAGAGAGTACGTGGAAGGCTCAGAGCAAACCAACAGAGGAGACGGATGCCGTCCTCCCTACGGAACGCCTTCCTTTGCTTTCGCCGGCAACCCGTTTCCATGACTCCGGCATTCAAATCCCGTTTCACCAGCTCAATGCCACGTTTGTCGTGGATATTCTTTCGCAGAAGATTCATCAGCGATTCGTGATTCAGGGTGACGAAATACTTACTCAGATTCACTGGTACTGCGCTGGCACCACGGTCACATTTTTGGGAATGGCTCCTTAAACGCAGAATCAGATAAAAAATACAGATCTTGCGTTTTTATATGGTGCAGGTGCCGACTAAACATTGGCCGAGGAAGACCCATAAAACTCCCGCTTGAGGCGGCTTTGCTTTTCTATTTACGCGCAACGCTGCCCGTCATTCGCAATGCCCACTTATAAGAAAAAAATATATTTGCATATAATGCATATTTATGCATTCACGGTGTTGACAGATATTGCCACAATTGTGTACAATAATGGCATGAGAAGGACAGCATATTCGCTGAACATAGGTATTGCTTGACTATGCAGAACGGTTCTTCGCATACTGTTTTCCAAATTAAGAGAGCGCATAAATATACATTTTGCAGTTATGCGCAGTATCCTTCGTAACTCATACCAGAAGCCGTCGTGAACTTGACACAGGACGCGGCTGCGCAGCAACACCATCTATGAATTTGCAGCTCAGTTTACTAACGCAAGTTATATGGTTGCAAACAGATATAGCTTCAACCCAACACCTAACAACCAAAAGAATGGAACACCAAAGGAGAAAAAACATGAACACCAACCAGACAAAAACAAACATGACAAACAAAAGCTCGAAGCTCATCGCAATCCTGATGCTGATATGCATTATGATTTCTTCATTGTGCATGGGCTGTCAAAAAGAGGTTGACGGCATTGCGGTCAAAGATTCAACAGCAAGGAAAATTTTGCTTGCAATAAGGGAAAACAACTTTTCTGAAGCGAATTCCCTGTACAATGGAGGACGCATTTCGGACAGAACTGCCGATGCGCTCAGCGAAGCTTTACCTGAAATGCTGGATGATTTCATAACCGAATACAATGCCGGTGAGAAGGATTACAACACTTGTATTAAATTCTGTGATCTTTTATCTGAATGGACGTCGATGGATTTTGATTCATCCAAATACAAAGGAGTCAGGATAAGCTCTGATCTGATATATGAGGCTCGTGACACCTTAAAGCGGCTCGAAAAGTCGAAGAAGACGTACAACAAAGGCATCGAAAGGTACAATGACGGCAAGTGGCTTGAAGCAATAATGAACTTCGATTCCGTGGACAAAGAGGATGCGAATTATACCGATGCCGTTACAAAGTACATTGAGTGCTTTGAAAAAATCAATGCTTCAATCGAGCAGCTCATTACAAAAGGCGACTTTGAACAGGCACAAGACCTTGCGAACGAAATGATTCGGTATTTTCAGCAGCATGCTCTGTATGCTTCTTCCGATGGCATACCTTCGGACTACAATTATCAGACATACAAGGATAAATTCGATGAAATTGTTGCCGCAAAAGAGGCTCAGGCTGTCATTGACGAAGCAATGGACAAATATAACGAGGGTAATTACATGGATGCTTTCAGTATTATGAACAATTATACGAAAGAACACGGCAGCAATGATGCCATCGAAAATACCCTTAACGAATTAACAGAAGAGTATATTACGATGGTTGTCCAAAAATCCAGTGAGGCAATTGAAGCAAAGGAATACCTACGAGCGCTTGAAATGATCAAAACAGCAATGGCCATTGTCTCTGATGAAAGGTTAAACGCAAAGCTTGATGACCTCAATGCGTTAAAACCCACCTATCTGTGTGAGCTTTCCTGTGCAGAGTACGATAATTATAGGCAAGCAAAATACGGTGAAACCTATACAGATGTTCTTGGAAATACGTATGATTATCGATATGGAAACCTCTTCATACTTGAGGATGGTTGGGGTGGAAGTGCGAATGCATCATATTGCTTAAACTACAATTACGAAAAGTTTACCTGCACGCTTACAATTGGCGATAGTAGTGGTAACTTTGATAAAGAATTCCAGATTCTCGGAGACGGCATTGTGCTTTACAGTGTAAAGATCACAAGAAAATTCAGTCCGACGGTAATCGAGCTTGATGTATCGAATGTTAACTGGCTTGAGTTTAAGGTAGACGGCGGAGAATCCTGGTACACTCGTTTTTCAGTGATTATCGATGGCGCACAATTAACGAAGTGACTGTACATGATTTGACAGGGGTTATCCGAATCAAATGCACTATTGCGGTAAATGAGAAGAGAAGTGGAACTGTTAGAAACCGGTGCCTTTCAATGCATACTCACAATTCCGCAATGCAAATTCCAATAGCGTTGGTTTAGGACAACCCCTTGCTCTTTAAGCCGGTTCCACTGCTCCGTAGAGATGTGTTGTCCGAAGCCATTCTATAACCTCTTGAGAAGGAGGCTAAACTACCAAATTCATCTTTGAAAGGATTCTCTATGAAACGAAAACTGAAGGCGCTTGCCGCTATCTTGCTGGTACTCGTCATGCTTGGCTCGGCTATGCCAATGCAACTGGCCGCCGAGGCCATGACACCTCCCACTACCCGTTATGCAACACCGCACGGGTACAACGACCATGATTATCAGAAAATGGTTGCGTTCTTTGAGCAGACGGATGAAAACGGTGTCAGGAACGGTGAGAAGCTGAGTGAAGATTATGATCCTACGGATCCCGAAACTTGGTGGGAGTATGATGGTGATTATTGCCGAGGGATTGTCGCATGGACAACTGTTGCCGGCGAGTACCGCCTTTATAATATTTTCTTTGGCGGTATTGGCAATGATGCTCTCCCATTAGAATTGGTTGGTTTCCTTGATGTTAGCGGGTGCACCGCACTCACAGAAGTACGTTGCAAGTCATGGGGCGATATCCAACTGACCGGGCTGGATGTCAGCGGATGCACATCACTTGTGGAACTGTATTGTTTAGAAAACAAATTGACAGAGCTTGATGTCAGCGGATGTGCGGCACTTGAAATTTTGGATTGCTACGGAAACGACTTGACAGAGCTTGATGTCAGCGAGTGTGCGGCACTTGAAGAGTTGGATTGCGATTATAATCATATGACGGAGCTTGATGTCAGTGCGAATACAGAACTGAGGCGTTTGTATTGCTCCGGGAATCAGCTTACGGAGCTTGATGTCAGCCGATGTGCGGCGCTTGAAGTGTTGTATTGCGACGGAAACGAATTGACAGAACTTGATGTCAGTGCGAATACAGAACTTGAAATCCTGGGTTGCTCCGAAAATCATCTGACGGAATTGGATTTATCGAATAATCCGCGAATCGATATTGACACTATCAGCACAGATGGATATGGCTTTATAGGAGTAAGTACTAAGTTAGATGAAAACTCTGAAAGCTACTGTTGTATAGAAGCGGCTTCCGTCCCGGGAAACTCATTCTGTGGTTGGTATGCTGTGGATGGCACGTTGCTTTCAACAAACATAGAAATCAACAGAAATGATTTCGATGGAGTGAATGATTTTATTGCGAAGTTTACCGCCTCAACTCCCGGCGGCATAGGAGATGTGGACGGTGACGGAGCTGTCAGGGTTTCGGATGCTGTTCTGATTATGCGTTATGCTCTTGGCCTGATTGAATTCACTCCTGAGCAGATCCTTTGCGGCGATGTGGACGGCGATGGATTCGTTAAGGTAGCAGATGCAGTTATGGTAATACGTATCGCACTCGGCTTGGGTTGATCATCGACTTCGATTTTGTGCGATAAACAGCGATAGTATTGGTCAAGGTCAGCCTCTATTTGGTTTCTTTCATTGCTCCGTAGATCTGTGTTGACCGAAGCCGTTCTACTTGCGAAGAAAGCTAAATTATCATAAGTATCGTTCTGTTATAAAATCGAATTTTGCACAGGCTTTGTGAAAGAGCCCTTGTAACAATTCGTTTCCCTTGCTTGTTTTGGCTTCCGCATGTAAACAGGGAACAACGCTCTCCCCGAGTAATGTGAGGTTCCCGACAAACGTGGCAAGCAAGGTCTTTTGGAGCCAAAAGACACCAGGCGGAGACTCTGACGAGTCCCCGCCTTTTGCTTGATGGGGCGTTCCCCATACCCCCTGCAACACAGATTTCATCTGTGGCTGCGCGATGTGCCATCGCTATTTTTCCTCGCGCTGCCGCTCGGTGGTCTGCCGGTTCTGTTCATCCAGCCCCAGCAGACAGGCGGCGTTGGCCTTGTGGATCAGCAGCTCCCGCATCTGCTCCTGCGCCCGGTGGTACTCGGCGTAGGCCGCCTTTTTCTCTGCCAGCAGCCTTGCAAATTCTTCGTTCAGGCTCCTGACCGTGGGCAGCTTTTTCAGACCGAACGCATCAAAGGCTTTCTTCGCCGCCTTGTGGATGAGGATATCCCCCTCATGCTCCGCAAGGTATTTTTTCGAGTACCCCGCCTTGCGGTAGCCGGTGTAAACGCTGCGGGTTCTGGAATAGTTCATAATGTGCGTCCGCAGGGTCTGTATCTCGCCCATACGCGCTTCCGCCGCCTTTATGGCCGCCCTCAAATCATAGAACCGCTTCTCCGCATCGGCGGCTGCATTGGCAAGTGTGTCGAAATCGGCAAAGCCCTTTTCCTCCAGATATATCAGCGTCTTTGCCATCTGCTTGAGCTTTACCACCTTCATCGCCTGATCGTAGCGGTAGCCTTTTCCTGCGTTGAGCTTCGCCTCAATGTCGGAAATCAGTGTGGCGCGCTCCCTGCGCTTCGGATATTTTTTCCTGACAAAGGGCTTGTGCGTCCTGCTTCCCGCAAGGACGGCGCGCAGCTCCTGCTCGGAATATCCCTCGCCCAGAGAATCCAGACGAATGCTCTGTTTCTGGTTTTCGTGCCGCAGCGACAGCCTGCCCTTGCGGGCGACGGAATAGCCGGAAGCCTTCAAAAGCGCCAGCAGCGCGTCGAAGTCCTTTGGCTGCTTTTCAAGCGCCGCGTCTATCGCCATGCGCAGAAGATCGCGGTTGGAGAGCTTGTCGTGACCGCCGCGCCATTTGTTGTAGCTCAGCCCGTGTTTCTGCGGATTCTCCACCACGGACAGCCGGTGCTCGGCGCAGATCAGGTCGGACAGCCTGCGGACAGCGCGGTAGCTCCCGATGAAGTTCTTGAACTTTTTCGTACAGTCCAGCGCCGTGGAGTTCCAGTAGATGTGGTTGTGAATGTGCTTTTTGTCGGTGTGGGTGCAGACGAGAAAAGCGTGCCGGCCCTTTAGGAAGCGTTTGGCAAATTCGTAGCCGATGCGGTTGGCCTCCTCCGGCGTAACCTCTCCCGGCTTAAAGGACTGCCGTACCTGATAGGCGATGACGTCGCTTTCCTGCACCCGTCCGGTAAGCTCCCGGTACTCCCGCTTGGACAGGGCAAATTCGGAAACGGCGGTCTCCGGCTCGCAGGCGAACGCGGAGATCAGCGCGCCACCCTCGGTCTTATCCGGATTCATGCCGTACTCCGTCCGGTCGGCAAGGCACTGTGCCAGCGTCTTGCCCTTGTTTAAGTGCATGGGTATGATTCGTGTGGTCGCCATATTCCCTCCATGGAAAAAGACGCAGGAACGCCCCTGCGCCTTTTCACATTCCGCATATTCCGTTTATCCGTAGATTCGCTCCTTGAGCAGTATTCTCATGCCGATAAACCGCGCTGTGAGCTTCACCGCCAAATAGTGCAGTCCGTAGGGGGAGAGCAGAAACGCAATGCCCAGACAGATGCAGCCGTTCTGCACGTTGCCGTCCATAAAGTAAAAAACACCTGAAAGCAGAAACAGGGCGGAGGCGATGACACAGACCACGGCGGAAGCCTTGAGCGCCAGCGTGAGCGCCCATTCCACGATCCACAAAACCAGCATAAGGGGCGCAAGCAGCAGTTTCAAAATGAATTTCATAGTCGTTTTCCGTCCTTTTTGATTTCATTATACAGAAAGAGCTGCCCTAAAACAAGGATGCCGGCAGCATGGGCTTATCGTATATTTCTGCCTGCTCACTGAATGGTGGACAGCTTCATAAGAATTTTGTTGGCAAGTCCCCATAGCTGCTTCTGCTTTTCCAGAATCTCCGCAAGGTCGGTGTCGTAGGCTCTGCCGCTCTCGTTGAGCCGTTTGGCGATCTGATTGATGTTGTTGCTCGTGTAGCGCAGAAGCGAGATCATCTGCTTCAGCTCCGGCAAATCCAGCCTGATCACCAGCCCGTCCAGCGCCATCTTCCGCAGGAACGCCTCCTGATTGGTCACGCCGATCCGCGCCATCTTTTCCTTCAGCAGCCGGTGCTCCTCCTCCGTCAGGCGAACGGAGATGCGGATGTTCCGGCGCATGAACTGCGCGCTCACAGGGACGGCTCCTTTGTCTTTTTGACTCCCTCCGCCGCCGCTTCGGGCGGTCTGCTTTTCAGTCTGCCGAGCACCGAGGGCCTGCGCTCATGCGCCCTTGCGTCCTCCCGCGCCAGCTTGGTAAACAGGTCAACCAGCCCGCTGTGGCTGTTCACCGCCAGATAGCAGTTCCGATCCGTCCCCCATGCGTCGGGGTTCTCCGAAACGGGAACGGTCTTTGCCCATTGCTTGTTGTCCGCTGAGAACCGCCCATCCCAATCCTTCTGCCGAATGGTAATCGCCAGCACATATAAAATGCGCTCATGCCCGAACTGCTCCGCTACCTGCGCGACGGCTTCCCTGTGCAGGACGTTATCGCAATAATGCTCGGAGATCGCCTTCTCAATGGCCTCCTTGCAGGCGGCGCTGGCCTTGTTGGAGGCGCGGTAAAGCTCCAGCTCGCCGTTTTCACGGGCGTGCTCGGCGGGAAATCTGTAAACGGGAATATCCTTCATATTGGTGCATCCTTCCTTTCATTAAGCTGTAGTGAAGCGGCTCC
>OJAL01001576.1_pt1 | contig 12359 bp, 9 predicted proteins | sample 1589301 | NCBI WGS metagenome assembly OJAL01 (sample SAMN03283261) | human gut metagenome | biome: human-associated habitat; material: feces | host: Homo sapiens | place: USA | collected 2013
ACGTCTCTTTTCTGAGTATGTCCTTTACGTGGCACGTTACTTCCCTCCTTAATCATGTTTTGCATCACAGGTCATTGTGCCTGTCATGTAGTATTTGTTTCGATTAATTCAACGGTACTCACATGTGTCTCTCTAAAATGTGTTCGTGCGGAAATATATCGTATGTGACAATAATTCCAACACTTACCTTTAGCTCTGTTTGTGATACTATTGGTGTGCGCTAAGCTTATTTAGCGTCTTTTGGTCTCTTAGCGCCGTATTTGGAACGAGCCTGTTTTCTGTTAGCGACTCCTGCTGTATCAAGAGTTCCACGGATAATATGGTATCTTGTACCTGGTAAGTCCTTAACACGACCACCACGGATAAGAACAACGCTATGTTCCTGTAAGTTGTGTCCCTCTCCTGGAATGTAGCTTGTTACTTCGATTCCGTTGGAAAGACGAACTCTGGCGATCTTTCTAAGAGCTGAGTTAGGTTTTTTAGGTGTAGCTGTCTTAACAGCGGTACAAACACCTCTCTTCTGAGGAGCAGAAGTATCAGTTGCTTTCTTCTTTAAAGAATTGTAGCCCTTCTGAAGTGCAGGTGCAGTAGACTTCTTAACAGATGTCTGACGTCCTTTTCTTACTAACTGGTTAAATGTTGGCATTATTTTCACCTCCTGTGCTATTATTTGATAAATGTGCATTTGTATGCACACTAATTCAGTATATAAGCCGATTCGCCACTTGTCAAGCAAATTTTTCGTGCAAGCTACGAGAAACGCAAAGAAAGTTTCAGCCAGCGACTGGATACTTGTATCCTAGTCGCTGGCTGAGGCTTTCTGATGATGTGGCGACAGCCACGACTGAGATGGAGCGCAGCGGAATCGAAGTTGCGGTTCTCGTTCTTATGCCTGAATCTTTCCGTTCATGTGGCGACAGCCACGACTGAGATGGAGCGTCAGCGGTATCGAAGTTGCGGTTCTCGTTCTTATGCCTGAATCTTTCCGTTCATGTGGTGACAGCCATACTTCCATGCAGCGTCAGCGGAATCGAAGTTCTCTGGCTCGCCGGCTAAATCTTTCCTTCCAACCTCACCGGCTTCCTTACCTCTATCAGATTTCTATCTAAATCATAGAAGCGCACTACCTTTTCTTTATACCACATTTTTTACTCCCGCTGCTCCACTACTCTGAGGCTGTCCTTTTCCACCTTGCACATAAGAAACAATACTTTTACGCCTGCTGCCCGCGCTTCTTCTAACGCATCTTTAAACTCCGGGTGTGTCTCTTCATTTGCCCGGACTTCCGCTACGCCTTCCATCTGAATCACAAATGCCACAGCACATTCATAACCGGCTTTTTTTGCTCCAATCAATTCCCGTAAATGCTTTACCCCTCGCTCTGTTGGTGCATCGGGAAAATAACCGATTCCCTGCCGTTCTAAGGTACAGCCCTTTACTTCCATCAGATATTCCTGCACCCCTTTCTTCATATAGAAATCAATTCTGGAATTTCCATATTTATACTCCGGTTTCACTACATCATAATTCTGTGTTTCAAGCCATTCCTTTGCCACCTTATTCGGTGCCTGACTGTCAATATTTATTAAGCCAAAATTTTCTTTATAGACCGCAATCAGATCATAGGCTGTCTTTCGTGCCGGATTGTCTGCCACTTCCAGATAAACTTCCGCATCCGGAAGCAGCAGTTCCCGGCACCGCCCGGTATTCTTTACATGTACTGTCTGAATCTCATCGTCAATCTTAACATGGGCTATAAAACGATTCGGGCGGTCTACAAAGCTTCCTTTTACTACTTTTTTATATTTCAATGTTCTGCCTCATTTCGTTTTTATAAGATATTCCATTTTTAGAAAGTCAGACGCATCTGGTTCCACACCACGTTTCCATGGGTAGATTCTGATACGCCTTCATTTTCAAAGCCAAATTTCGCATAGTAATGTATCAGCTTATCCTTGCAGGTCAGCACCAGCCCTTTTCTTCCCTGGGCTTTTGCATCTGCAATAGCTCTTTTTAATAGCTGCTCTGCCAGACCGCATCTTCGATATGCAGGAATGGTATTCACGCCGAAAATCATCTGCCAGTCACCCTGTTCCTCATGCAGTTCTGCTTTTACATACATTTCATCTGTAAGGTCTTTCTGATTACTCACCATGCCATCTACAAATGCCACCAGATGTCCCTCATCAAACATCAGCCAGAAATGGTCTTTATAATATTTTAGACGTTCTGCAAATTCTTCCCTTGTTGCTGCCTCTGCCGGCGGGAAACATTCTGTTTCCACTGCTGTAATTGCATCAATATCTTCCATCTGTGCGGTACGGATTGTCATTTTGAGTACTCCTTTTATAAGTTTTTATAACTTTTTATAACTTCTCACATTCACTGCAATTGTACCATAATTTTTTCTTAAATCAATGCGAACTTCTCCCGTTGTTATAATGCTTTCCAAATACATCGGATAAGAATATATTTTTTCACTATTCGCATAAGCTACAAGAAAAGCACAGCAGCCTTGCCCTCCTCAGGCAAATCCTGTTGTGCTTTTCTATAATATTTCCGTAAATACTTTTATTCCTTTGCCGGCACCAGACGGATATTCACTCCACTTACCTTTAAATCCACACCATCACTGAATTCCACATTTTTCACTTCAGAAGTATAAAGACCATTTCCGTCATCCACACCAAATATCTCATTCATTCCACCGTCAAGCAGATTGGATGAACTGACATTTCCGGTTCCGTCCACCGCTGTCACCGTATAGGTTCCTGCCGGAAAATCTGTTCCTGCGGTATAGTTTCCACCGCCTAATTCTACCGCCTGAGATTCATCATATTCTCTTCCGGTCATGCCACCAGTCACTTCTGTATAGCTGACCTGTACAACTACATCTCCGGAAATATGAAATACTACATTTTCTTTCATCTTAAGTCCGTTAAAGGATGATTCGTAAAGATCATTTCCATCATCCACGCCGAACATCTCATTGACTCCACCCTTCAGAAGATTGGAGCTGTTTATATTTCCATTTCCGCTGACTGCGGTAAGGTTACATTTCCAACCGGCAAATCAATACCTGCGGTGTAATAACCTGCTCCAAGGGTATATTCTGTTTCTACAGCGGATAAATCTTCTTCCGGTTCTGCATCTTTTGCATCGGAGTCCTTTGTCTTTGCGTCTTTGTTATCCATCTGCTCTGTACCGGCAACAGAATTCTTTTTCGAATCCTTTTTGTCACTTCCGCTGCCGCCTGCTGCAATTGCAAATACAACTACTACAATAATTACCCAGAACCACCATTTCTTATAAATCGGTTTCTTTACTTTTTCCATTTTCTTGCCTCCCGGTTTTTCATCATTCTTATGTATGAAATCATCATATACGAGTCGGAAGGCTTTGTGGTATGCCGGCAGCATACATTTTCAGCCGTGTTCAAAATCGGAGGCATCTTTCATAGCCCGATAACTTTCGATATTTTCTATTTCAGAGGCAGACCAAGTAAGGTTATTTTTACATAGTTTTCCAGCTTCATGCCAAAATAAAAGATAGTAAGTGCCAGTATAATCCGGATTATAATCCGTACCGGCTTCTGCAGGGAGCGGATTCCCGGCACTTTGGTGTCCCACAAAAGGAAATTAAATCCAACCCCGCAGGATATCCACGCATAGATGAATACCGCAATTGCTTCCAGGCAAAAAGTCAATGGAGTCTTACCATACAGCATCAGAAACTGTATGCTTCCCACAATCAGAAATAGATATACAAAAACTGCCACTATCTCTTTCCAGACAACTCCGGTCCGGAATCCCGGAAGAATCGTTTTCTTTTTTACAGCACCCGGATTTTCTAATTTTAATGCCTCCCGAAGTTCCCCGGCATTCTGATAGCGGTTCTGCGGGTCAATCTCTATACATCTTTTTATCACATTACAAAATGGTTTCCGGGCAGTCAGATGCACATTTGGCAGCGTCCCCTCCAGCATCACATTCATAAGAACGCCCAGTGCATAAATATCTGCGGTTGCATCTGTCTGAAGGAAGCCATACTGCTCCGGAGATGCAAATCCTACGGTTCCAAGAATTGTCGTGTCTGCATTCTGATTTCGCTTACGTCTCCTTGCAATATCAAAATCCAGTAATTTTACAACTCCATCCGTAGAAATGAGAACATTTTTCGGAGAAATATCACGGTGTACGATTCCCTGTGCATGAATCTGCTCCAATGCTTCCAGTAACTGTCGGATATAATATTTTACAAGCTCCGGCGGCATAACGCCCTGCCGGTGCAGCTTCTCATCCAGTGTCTCACCGCTGATATATTCTTCTGTTACCATGCCGATGTCCTGCTGCTCTTCACAGCTTATAATCCTGGCAAGATGTGGACTTTCTAATTGCTGCAGTTTCCGGTAAACCGGAATACTGTCTTTTTGTATTGCTTTTTGAACCAGAATCTTTCCTGTGGCAGCATCCTGTATCAACCGGGTCTGATAGGGCGGCTGGCCCCCCAGTACGGTAAGCGGTATCTGCCTCTGCCGCCGAAAATCCTGATATAATTTTTCACTCATTTGTTATCACTTTTTCCTTTTCTACTTGAATTTTCATTCCCACAATTCTATGATAATCAATATCACTATAGCAGAAATGAGAGGATTCGCCAAATGAAAAAATCAACCCAGGAACTTTTAGATATTTTGAAAAACACACCTGCTTTCTCCAACTATGCAGAGCAGGAGGAAGCTGAGCTGATCGAGGTCTCACTTTCGGATTATCTGAACCGGTTGATTCAGGCAAAAAATCAAGACCTGCCTTCTCTCATCCGAAAAAGCGGTCTTGACCGTACTTACTGTTATCAGATTTTTGATGGGCGCAAACGTCCTTCCCGTGACAAAGTGCTCGCCCTCTGCTTTGCCATGGACCTATCCTTTACGGAAGTGCAGCAGCTTTTAAAAGCTACCGGCTATCCGATTCTCTATGCCCGTATGGAGCGGGACAGTGCGATTATTTTCTGCCTGCAAAGAAACTGTGCTCTTTCCGATGCCAATGAGCTGCTCTATGAACTAGGGTACGAAGGGCTGGCATAGAAATTATTTTATATAACAGTTCCCAATCAGCCGGAATACCTGCTCTGCCGTATAGCTCATATTCTCATATGCCACTGTCTTCTGCATGGCTTCTTCCAATGTCATCACACCTGGTAAAATTGGAAATGCTCCATCTACAAGCTGCATTTCATCCTGCACTTTCCGGACGCCCTGTGGTTCAATGCTGCCGGCAAATACCAGTACCATGCAGCCCTTTTCTTTTGCCCGCTTTGCAATTCCAACCGGCGCTTTTCCCATAGCAGTCTGTCCGTCAAATCTTCCTTCTCCGGTCACTACGATATCAGCTTCACTTAATTCTTTCTCCGGCAATACCGCATCTAATACTATCTCTACGCCCGGACGTAAATCCCCGCCCAGATAAGATGCAAATGCGAAGCCCAGTCCGCCTGCTGCTCCGGCTCCCGGCATGTTCCGGTTGTCTACGCCTAAAGCCTTTTCTGTTACATCAGCAAAATGAGCTAATGCCGCATCCAGTTTTACTACCATGGTCTCGTCTGCGCCCTTCTGTGGTGCAAACACAGCACTGGCTCCTGTTGTGCCACATAACGAATTGGTCACATCACAGGCTATTTCAAAAGTACATTCTTTCAGCCTCTTATCCAACACCTCCGTATCTATCGTTTCCAGGTCTTTCAGTTCTGTTGCTCCAAATCCTATTTCGATTCCATCTTTTTTATAAAAATGACACCCCAAAGCCTGCAGCATTCCGACACCGCCATCATTGGTGGCACTGCCGCCAATTCCAACGATAAACTTACGGCAGCCTCTATCCATGGCATGGCTTATCAGTTCCCCCACACCATAAGTAGTGGTTTCCATTGGATTTCGTTTATCCACCGGCACCAGTGGCAGTCCGGCGGCTTCTGCCATTTCAATGACTGCTGTTTTATCAGGCAGGATACCATACGCTGCCTCGACCTTCTGTCCAAGGGGACCTGTTACCGCTACCTTTTCCAGACTGCCCTGCAATCCAGTGGTCAGGGCTGTTACTGTTCCTTCTCCACCATCTGCAACCGGCTTTATCATAACTTCTGCTGTTGGTATTGCTTTTTTAATACCATCTTCCACTGCTTTTCCTGCCTCTAAGGAACTTAAGCTGCCTTTTAATGAATCTATTGCTACGATTACTTTCATTGGATTTTCCTCGTTTATTTATTCTACCACCTGTATAAAAGCTTAAAAGAATCTCTAACTCGAAAGGGAAACTCCGGCCTATCAAGCCAGAGCTTCCCTTCCTGTATCTGCATCAGTTCTTCGAACCTTACATTATTCTTCTGTAGAAGCAGTTACTTCTTCTTTTGCTTCTGTCTCTTCGACTTCATCTGTCACAGGTGCCTCATCGAATCCGTCAAAATCATCAAAGGAGAGTTCTTCCTCTTCGTTTACATCTGTGTTCAGTTTGATGTTACGATAACGCTTCATACCAGTACCAGCCGGAATCAGCTTACCGATAATTACGTTCTCTTTCAGACCAATCAATGGGTCAATCTTGCCCTTGATAGCTGCTTCTGTCAGAACCTTAGTTGTCTCCTGGAAGGATGCTGCTGATAAGAAGGAGTTGGTTGCCAAAGATGCTTTGGTAATACCAAGTAATACCTGTTTACCTTCTGCTGGCTCTTTGCCTTCTTCCTCTAACTGCTCATTCATCTCTTCGTAATCCAGATTATCTACTAATGTTCCTGGCAGGAACTCAGAATCTCCGTTATTTTCAATACGAATCTTCTTTAACATCTGACGAACGATAACCTCGATATGTTTATCATTAATCTCAACACCCTGCAGACGGTATACACGCTGTACTTCCTGAATCAGGTAATCCTGTACGGCACGTACACCCTTAATCTTAAGGATATCATGTGGATTTACAGAACCTTCGGTCAGTTCATCACCAGCCTCCAATACTGCGCCATCCATAATCTTAATTCTGGAACCGTAAGGAATCAGATAAGTCTTAGTCTCACCTGTTTCATTGTTTGTTACAATGATCTCACGTTTCTTCTTGGTATCTTTAATGGTTGCAACACCACCAAATTCTGTGATAATTGCAAGTCCCTTAGGCTTTCTTGCCTCAAACAACTCCTCGACACGAGGAAGACCCTGTGTAATATCGTCACCGGCAACACCACCGTTGTGGAATGTTCTCATGGTAAGCTGTGTACCAGGTTCTCCGATAGACTGAGCTGCGATAATACCAACCGCTTCACCAACCTGTACTGCCTGACCGGTAGCCATATTGCTTCCGTAACATTTTGCACAGACTCCGATGTGGGAACGGCAGGTAAGAATCGTACGGATTTTAACCTTGGTTAATGGTTCTCCGTTCTCATCTACACCCTTGCTCATAATTGCTGCAGCACGTTTTGGTGTAATCATATGGTTTGCTTTTACAAGCACATTACCATCTTTATCGCAAATTGTCTCACAGGAGAATCTTCCTGTAATACGCTCTTCAAGACTTTCGATTTCTTCTTTTCCATCCATGAATGCTTTGACATACATACCAGGAATCTCTCTTCCTGTGCCTGCACAGCAATCAGATTCACGGACAATCAGATCCTGTGATACGTCTACCAGACGTCTGGTTAAGTAACCGGAATCGGCGGTACGTAACGCAGTATCGGACATACCTTTTCGGGCTCCATGTGCGGACATGAAGTACTCCAATACTTCAAGACCTTCACGGAAGTTTGATTTGATAGGCAGCTCGATTGTTCTACCGGTTGTATCAGCCATCAAACCACGCATACCTGCTAACTGTTTAATCTGTTTATCAGAACCACGGGCTCCGGAATCTGCCATCATGAAGATGTTGTTGTATTTATCCAGACCGGAGAGCAGTGCTTCTGTCAGCTCATCATCAGTCTCTTTCCATGTCTCAACAACTTCTTTGTAACGCTCTTCCTCGGTAATAAGACCACGTTTGTACTGTCTTGAAATGCGGTCTACCGTATCCTGAGCCTTTGCAATCATTTCCGGTTTCTGAGGCGGTACCGTCATATCTGAAATAGATACGGTCATAGCCGCTCTTGTAGAGTACTTGTAACCCATGGACTTAATATCGTCTAATACCTCAGCGGTCTTGGTTGCTCCGTGTGTATTAATAACTTTTTCCAGAATCTGTTTTAACTGTTTCTTTGCTACATGGAAATCGATTTCCAGTACCAGTTCATTTTCAGGCTTGCTTCTGTCTACGAAACCTAAATCCTGAGGAATGATTTCATTGAAGATAAATCTTCCCAGTGTGGACTCAACGACACCAGTCTTAACAGTTCCATCCGGCATTGTCTTATGAACACGCACATGGATTCTGGAATGTAAGGTCAGTGCCTGGTTCTCATATGCCAGAATTGCTTCGTTTACACTCTTATAGTATCCGCCTTCTCCTAGGGAACCTGGTCTTTCCTGTGTCAGATAGTAGATACCAAGAACCATATCCTGTGAAGGAACGGCTACAGGACCTCCATCAGAAGGTTTTAACAGGTTGTTCGGTGAAAGCAGCATGAAACGGCATTCTGCCTGTGCTTCCTGTGACAGTGGTAAATGGGCAGCCATCTGGTCTCCGTCGAAGTCGGCGTTGTATGCGGTACATACCAATGGGTGAAGCTTAATTGCTTTACCTTCTACCAGGATTGGCTCAAATGCCTGAATACCAAGTCTATGCAATGTAGGAGCACGGTTCAGCATAACCGGATGCTCCTTGATGACATCTTCTAAGACATCCCAGACTTCCGGCTGTAATCTTTCAACCATCTTCTTTGCACTCTTAATATTGTGTGCAGTTCCGTTTGCAACCAGCTCTTTCATAACAAACGGTTTAAATAGCTCGATTGCCATTTCTTTTGGCAGACCACACTGATAAATCTTAAGTTCCGGTCCTACGACGATAACGGAACGTCCAGAGTAGTCTACACGTTTTCCAAGAAGGTTCTGACGGAAACGTCCAGATTTACCTTTCAGCATATCGGACAGAGATTTCAGAGCACGGTTACCAGGTCCGGTTACCGGTCTTCCTCTTCTACCGTTGTCAATCAGGGCATCTACTGCTTCCTGCAGCATTCTCTTCTCGTTACGAACGATGATATCAGGTGCACCTAACTCTAACAATCTTCTCAGGCGGTTATTTCTATTGATAATTCTACGATATAAATCATTTAAATCGGATGTTGCAAAACGTCCACCATCCAGCTGTACCATAGGTCGTAAGTCTGGTGGAATAACCGGGATAACGGTCATAATCATCCACTCCGGTTTATTTCCGGATTCACGGAAGGATTCTACCACTTCCAGTCTCTTGATGATTCTTGCACGTTTCTGGCCGGTAGCATCTTTTAATTCTGCTTTCAGCTCTGCTGCATCTTTCTCCAGGTCAATTGCCTGTAATAACTCAAGAATGGCTTCCGCACCCATTCCAACACGGAAAGAGCTGCCATATTTTTCCCTTGCATCCTGATATTCCTGCTCGGATAATACCTGCTTTACAGATAAATCTGTAGAACCTGCATCCAGTACGATATAGGAAGCAAAGTACAGAACCTTCTCCAATGTTCTTGGAGAAAGATCTAAGATTAATCCCATACGGGATGGAATTCCTTTGAAGTACCAGATATGGGATACCGGAGCTGCAAGCTCGATATGTCCCATACGCTCTCTACGAACGCTGGCTTTGGTGATTTCAACACCACAGCGGTCGCAGACAACACCTTTATAACGAATCTTTTTGTACTTACCACAATGACATTCCCAGTCTTTGCTCGGTCCAAAAATCTTCTCACAGAATAATCCGTCTTTTTCCGGTTTCAAAGTTCTATAGTTAATGGTCTCAGGTTTCTTAACTTCTCCTCTGGACCACTCTCTGATTTTCTCAGGTGATGCCAGACCAATCTGAATTGCATCAAACTGTATCGGCTGGTAAGTTTCCTGTTTTACTGTTCCTGGCATTAATGACACTCCCTTCCTATTTATTCTTCGTCAAGAACTTCATCGGCAGCATCGTCAAAATCGAAGCCTGCGTCATCATCTTCTTCCTCTTCTTCTACGTTGTTGAGTTCTCCACTCTCAGAATCAAATTCCTGTTTGGTAAAGCCCATCTTTCCGAAGGACTCGCTGTCTTCAAACGCGAAATCTTTATCGCCTGAGATAATGGAATTCAAATCTGTGTTACCATATTCGCTGGTCTCCATCAGTTCAACTTCGTTACGGTCTTCGTCTAATACTCTGACATCAAGACCAAGGGACTGAAGTTCTTTGAGAAGTACCTTGAAGGATTCTGGGATTCCCGGTTCAGGGATATTGTCACCCTTAATGATTGCTTCGTATGTCTTCACACGGCCAACCACGTCGTCGGACTTCACAGTCAGAATCTCCTGTAATGTGTAAGATGCACCATAAGCTTCCAGTGCCCAAACCTCCATCTCTCCGAAACGCTGTCCACCAAACTGAGCTTTACCACCCAGAGGCTGCTGCGTTACTAAGGAGTAAGGACCGGTAGAACGTGCATGAATCTTATCATCTACCAGATGATGCAGTTTCAGGTAATGCATGTGGCCAATGGTAACCGGTGAGTCAAATTCTTCTCCGGTACGTCCGTCACGAAGCTGAACCTTTCCATCACGGGAAATCGGAACGCCCTTCCATAATTCTCTGTGGTCTCTGTTATCGGAAAGATACTGCATTACATCTTCACGCAATGTATCTTTATATTTTGCTTCAAATTCTTCCCAGGTGGAGTTGACATAATCATTTGCCAGTTCCAGGGTATCCTGAATATCAATCTCTCGTGCGCCGTCAAATACAGGAGTCTCAATGTTAAATCCAAGTGCTTTCGCTGCAAGACTTAAGTGAATCTCCAGGACCTGACCGATATTCATACGGGAAGGTACACCCAATGGGTTCAATACAATATCCAGTGGACGGCCGTTCGGCAGGAATGGCATATCTTCTACCGGAAGTACACGGGAAACAACACCCTTGTTACCATGACGTCCAGCCATCTTATCTCCAACGGAGATTTTTCTCTTCTGTGCAATGTAAATACGAACTGCCTGATTTACACCAGGGGATAATTCGTCACCATTTTCTCTTGTAAATACTTTCGCCTCTACAATGATACCATATTCACCATGTGGTACTTTCAAGGAAGTATCTCTTACTTCTCTTGCTTTCTCACCGAAGATGGCACGTAACAGTCTCTCTTCTGCGGTAAGCTCTGTCTCTCCCTTTGGAGTAACCTTACCTACCAGAATATCACCGGCACGAACTTCTGCACCGATACGGATGATTCCTCTTTCGTCAAGGTCTTTCAATGCATCATCGCCGACACCTGGAACGTCTCTTGTAATTTCTTCCGGTCCTAATTTGGTATCACGGGCTTCTGCTTCGTACTCTTCAATATGAACAGATGTATAAACATCATCCTGTACTAATCTTTCACTCAGAAGAACAGCGTCCTCGTAGTTGTAACCTTCCCATGTCATGAATCCGATTAACGGGTTCTTTCCAAGAGCAAGCTCACCATTAGAGGTAGATGGTCCGTCAGCAATTACTTCGCCAGCTTCTACATGATCACCTTTGAACACGATTGGTCTCTGGTTGTAGCAGTTGGACTGGTTGCTTCGTGAGAACTTGGTCAGTTTGTATACGTCTCTCGTTCCATCATCATTCTTCACGGTAATCTGGTTTGACTCAGATTTCTCAATAGTACCGGATTTCTTTGCAACTACACATACACCGGAGTCTACTGCAGTCTTGGTTTCCATACCGGTTCCTACTACAGGAGCTTCTGTGGTAAGAAGAGGTACTGCCTGACGCTGCATGTTAGATCCCATCAGCGCACGGTTCGCATCATCGTTCTGCAAGAACGGAATCAATGCGGTAGCAACAGAGAATACCATCTTAGGAGATACGTCCATATAATCAAACATCTGCTTGTCATATTCCTGTGTCTCGTCTAAGTAACGGCCGGAAACGGAATTTCTTACGAAATGTCCTTCTTCATCCAGTTTTTCATTCGCCTGTGCTACATGGTAATTATCCTCTTCATCTGCGGTCATGTATACAACATCTTCTGTAACACGCGGATTCTTAGGATCTGTTTTATCAATCTTACGATATGGTGCCTCAATGAAACCATATTCGTTAATTCTTGCATAACATGCCAGTGAGTTGATAAGTCCGATGTTCGGTCCTTCAGGAGTCTCAATAGGGCACATTCTTCCGTAATGGGAGTAGTGTACGTCTCGAACCTCGAATCCGGCAC
>OJAL01001579.1_pt1 | contig 12353 bp, 8 predicted proteins | sample 1589301 | NCBI WGS metagenome assembly OJAL01 (sample SAMN03283261) | human gut metagenome | biome: human-associated habitat; material: feces | host: Homo sapiens | place: USA | collected 2013
GTAGACGGCCATGCTGTCGGCACAGGCCTCGGCAGCCTCGGCGGCGTTTTCGGCGGGCACATACAGGGCGCGAATGCCGTTTTCGGCGGCGGCCAGTGCCATGGGCAGCACGCCGGATACCGGGCGCAGGGTGCCGTCCAGCGCCAGCTCCCCCAGAAAGGCGGCGTCCTCCGGCACATCCTCCAGCTGGCCGCTGGCCGTGAGCACGGCCAGCAGCAGGGGCAGATCGTACACCGGGCCGGTCTTGCGCACATCGGCGGGGGCCAGGTTGACCGTGATGCGCCGGTCCGGGAACTTGAAGCCCAGATTCTTGATGGCGGCACGCACGCGGTCCGCACTTTCCCGCACGGCGGAATCCGGCAGGCCTACGATGGAAAAGGCGGGCAGCCCGCCCGAAACGTCGGCCTCCACGGCCACGGCAAAGCCGCGCAGGCCGTTCAGGCCAAAGCTCTTTGTTACCGAATACATGGGTGCACCTCGCTTGCATTTTCTGCGCGAAAACGGTCGAAAATTGGGTGGAAAAATTTGGGAGGAACCGTCAGCCTTCGACAGCATCTCCCGGTCGATTTCATTATAGTAAAGGGCAGGAAAGATGTCAATGCAGCGGAAAGGAGAGCGACAAACGATGACAGGCAAGGAATACTGCCGGTACATCCGTACTTATTCAGAGCTGGAGGGGCTGCAGCGGGCCCACACGGTGGTGTATTGTGCCCAGACCGTGCCCGGGGGCGTGCTGGCCCAGCTGCGGTGGGAGCAGGCGGGCCGGGTACAGTGCAGTACGGTGCTGGCTCCGCAGGGCAGTTTTGCCCGGATGATGCAGATCATGCGCTATCTGTGCGAGAACAGCATCGGCCCGGAACAGTGGCTGGAGGTGCTGGAGGACGTGCACCAACCCTACCGGCTGCTGCCGGAAGCACAGCAGCCCGCCGACATCCACCCGGAGAGCGGCTGTTTTTGTGGCATTTGCTGATTTTGTACCGGTAAGATTGTGGCAGAATATGCAATTGACATGATGGACACAAGCGTTTATAGTATAATTAGGTTTGAATAAACTGTCTCCTTTTTTGGGAAAAAATAACAAAGGTAAGGTGTGCAACATGTATCTGGATGAATATAAGCGCTGGCTGGCAGCGGAGCTGGACGATGCGGATCTGAAGCCCGAACTGGCAAAGATCGAGGGCAACGACGACGAGATCAAGGATCGCTTTGCTGTGGCCCTGAAGTTTGGCACCGCAGGCCTGCGCGGCGTCCTGGGCGCGGGTACCAACCGCATGAACATCTACGTTGTGCGTCAGGCTACCCAGGGCCTGGCCAACTGGGTCAAGACCCAGGGCGGCAGCCAGACCGTCGCCATCAGCTACGACAGCCGCCTCAAGAGCGACGTTTTTGCCAAGACGGCTGCCGGTGTTCTGGCAGCCAATGGCATCAAGGTGCGCATCTATGATGCCCTGATGCCGGTGCCGGCCCTGAGCTTTGCTACCCGCTACTATCAGTGCAATGCAGGCATCATGGTCACCGCCTCCCACAATCCGGCCAAGTACAACGGTTACAAGGCCTACGGCCCGGACGGCTGCCAGATGACCGATGACGCCGCCGCCATCGTGTACGACGAGATCCAGAAGACCGATGTGCTCACCGGTGCCAAGTACATCTCCTTTGCCGAGGGCGTGGAAAACGGCCTGATCCGTTTTGTGGGCGACGACTGCAAGAAGGCCCTGTACGACGCCATCGAGGCCCGTCAGGTGCGCCCCGGCCTGTGCAAGACCGCCGGCCTGAAGCTGGTGTACAGCCCCCTGAACGGTTCCGGTCTGGTGCCGGTCACCCATGTGCTGAACGACATGGGCATCACCGATATCACCATCGTGCCCGAGCAGGAGTACCCCAACGGCTACTTCACCACCTGCTCCTACCCCAACCCTGAGATCTTCGACGCCCTGAAGCTGGGCCTGGATCTGGCCACCAAGACCGGTGCCGACCTGATGCTGGCTACCGACCCCGACGCCGACCGCGTGGGCATCGCCATGAAGTGCCCGGATGGCAGCTATGAGCTGGTGTCCGGCAACGAGATGGGCGCTCTGCTGCTGGATTACATCTGCGCAGGCCGCATCGAGAAGGGCACCATGCCCAAGAACCCCGTGGCCGTCAAGTCCATCGTGTCCACCCCGCTGGCCGATGCCATTGCCGCCCACTACGGCGTGGAGATGCGCAGCGTGCTGACCGGCTTCAAGTGGATCGGCGACCAGATCGCCAATCTGGAAGCTGCCGGTGAAGTGGACCGCTTCATCTTCGGCTTCGAGGAGAGCTACGGCTATCTGGCAGGCCCCTATGTCCGCGATAAGGACGCCGTCATCGGCTCCATGCTGATCTGCGAGATGGCTGCCTACTACCGCAGCATCGGTTCTTCCATCAAGCAGCGTCTGGAAGAGATCTACAAGGAGTACGGCCGCTACCTGAACAAGGTGGACAGCTTCGAGTTCCCCGGCCTGACCGGCATGGAGAAGATGGCGTCCATCATGCAGAAGCTGCGCGACAACCCGCCCACCGAGCTGGCCGGCCACAAGGTGGTCAAGGTCACCGACTACAAGAAGCCCGAGGAGACCGGCCTGCCGGCTGCCAACGTGCTGATCTACGCACTGGAGAACGGTGCGACTGTGGTGGTCCGTCCCTCCGGCACCGAGCCGAAGATCAAGACCTACTTCACCACCCTGGGCAAGGATCTGGCCGAGGCCCAGGCCCAGAAGGATGCCTTGGCTGCTGCCATTGAGCCCATCCTGGCATAAACCGCACTGAAATAAGGTCCCAAAGCCCTTTTGCACCCGCCTGCCCGGCGGTGCAAAAGGGCTTTTTTGCTGGGCGGAACCGGTTGCAGTTTGCGGGCCGATACGCTATAATAAAAGATGACTTATTATAGCCAGCCGCAGCCGGAAACACCGGCGCGGCGGCAGCAGGGGCAGGTGTGCAGATTGCAAAAAACGATTTCGGCCGTGCTGGTGGCGGCAGGTTCTTCCACCCGGATGGGGTTCGACAAGCTCAGCTTTGACCTGGGCGGCGAAACGGTGCTGCACCGCAGCATCCGCGCTTTTGACCAGTGCCCGCAGATCGGCGAGATCGTGCTGGTGGCGGGCAAAAACCGTGCTTTCGTGGAGCAGCAGGCCGTCGGCTGCACCAAGCCGGTGCAGATCGTGGCCGGTGGTGCCACCCGCGCCGAGAGCGCCAAGAATGGCGTGCTGGCAGCCCACGGGGAGCTGGTGGCTGTGCACGACGCAGCCCGGCCCTTTGTGAGCCCGGCCGTCATCGCGGCGGTGCTGGAAGCCGCTGCCCGCTGCGGAGCCGCCGCCCCGGCAGTGCCGGTCAAGGACACCATCAAGCAGGCCGTGCCCGGTGACGGCAAAACGGTGCCGGAAGCCTGCCTTGTGCACAGCACCCTGGACCGCAGTACCCTGTATGCGGTGCAGACGCCCCAGTGCTTTGACCGGGCGCAGTATCTGGCCGCCCTGCAGGAGCTGGACGCCGAAAAAGCCCGGCTGGTCACCGATGACTGCAGCCTGTTCGAGCTCACTGGCCGCTCGGTGCAGCTCACCCAGGGTGACTATGCCAACCTGAAGATCACCACGCGGGAGGACCTGCCCCGCCCGGTACAGAAAGAGGAAACGAGAATGCGCATTGGACATGGTTATGACGTGCACCGCCTGGTGGAAGGCCGCAAGCTGATCCTGGGCGGCGTGGAGATCCCCTTTGAAAAGGGCCTGCTGGGCCACTCGGACGCCGATGTGCTGGCCCACGCGGTGATGGACGCCGTGCTGGGTGCGGCGGCGCTGGGGGATATCGGCCAGCATTTCCCGGACAATGACCCCGCCTATGCCGGGGCCGACAGCCTGGAGCTGGCCCGCCATGTGGCCCGCATCCTGTCGGAGCACGGTTACCGGGTGGAAAACATCGACGCCACCATCCTCTGCCAGCGGCCTAAGCTGGCCCCGCACATCCCGGCCATGCGGGCCAATCTGGCGGCGGCCTTCGGCCTGCCAGTGGACGCCGTGAGCGTCAAGGCTACCACGGAAGAGCATCTGGGCTTTACCGGCGAGGGACTGGGCATTGCCGCCCACGCCGTCGCCCTGATCGAAACACGGTAACAGGAGTGTGCGTCCATGACACTGAATGCGATCATTGCCAATTTTCAGACCTTCAAGCTCGTTGACCTGCTGGATATCATCATCATTGCGTTCCTGATCTACCAGCTGCTGGGCATCGTCAACCGTACCCGCGCCGGGCAGCTGTTCAAGGGCGCGCTGCTGGTCATGGCGGTTTATCTGGTGGCCGAAACGCTGAACATGCGCACGGTCACCTGGCTGCTCAACTCGCTGCTGCAGGTGGGCCTGCTCACCCTGGTGGTGCTGTTCCAGCCGGAGATCCGCCGTGCTCTGGAGCGCATGGGCCAGACCGACCAGTGGGCCGCAAAGCTGTTCAACGTGAAAGGCCGCTACAACGACCCCAGCCTGAAAGGGGCCTGGCGCAGCGCCATCATTGCCATCTGCGACGCGGCAGAGCGCTTTTCGGAGACCAAGACCGGTGCGCTCATTGTGCTGGAACGCCACACCAACCTGTCTGAGATCGTGCGCACCGGCACCCCGGTGAACAGCGCGGTGAATCTGGAAGTGCTGGGCACCATCTTCTACGAGGGCACCCCCCTGCACGACGGTGCCGCCATCATCGAGAACGGCCGCATCAAGGCCGCAGGCTGCGTGCTGCCGCTTTCCAATAATCTGGATCTGGGCAAGGACATGGGCACCCGCCACCGTGCCTGTCTGGGCATTGCCGAAAACTCGGACGCCATCGCCATCGTGGTCAGCGAGGAGACAGGCATCATCTCCATGGCAAAAAACGGCGTGCTGATCCGTCATTTTGACCGCCAGACCCTGTACACTCGCCTGATCGACGAGATGATCCCCAAGGAGCCTGTGGTGGAAAAGAGCACGGCCGACACCTGGAAGGACCGCGCAAAGAGCCTGATGAAGTGGGTCAGCCAGAAAGGGGAGGACGAGCAGCAATGAACAGCAAACCGAACAAGCAAAACGATGCAAAGCCGGCCGTGGGCAGCCACAGCCGGAGCATTTTGGACGACCGCCGCATCCGGCTGGCACTGTCCATTCTGGGTGCCATTGTGGCCTGGATGATCGTGACCATCATCGTGCAGCCCGGCACCACCAACACCATCTACAATGTGCCGGTGGACTATACCTACGATTCCTCCGTTTATACCTCCCGTGGACTGAGCATCGTCAGCGCCGAGGACAAGACGGTGAACCTGAAGATCTCCGGCGACGGCTACACCATCGGCAGCTTGACGGCCTCCGATTTTGTGGTCTACCCGGACTGGTCCAGCGTGCGGGACAGCGGCCAAAAGACCCTGCGCCTGCTGGTGCGGGGGGCCAACGGCATGCTCAATGGCGTTACCGTGACCATCGACGGCTCCGACAACATGGTGGACGTGATGTTCGATGTGGTGGAGGAAAAGACCCTTCCCGTCACCGTGACCACCAATTACCTGACCATCTCGGACGGGTATATCCTCTACAGCACCGAGGTGTCCAAGGACATGGTCACTCTGTCCGGCCCCAGCAGTGAGCTGGACAAGGTGGCCACCTGCACCGCCGAGGTGACCTACTCCGGCGAGCTGGACAGCTCGGTCACCCTGGCAACGCCGCTGCGGTTCTACACCTCCGGCGGCACGGAAGTGAACTTTGAGTACACCGAGCTGGAAGAAAGCAGCGTGGACGTGACCTTGCAGGTGTACAAGATGGCCACCCTGCCGGTGAACGTGAGCTTCATCAACGCGCCCCGCGACTTTGACGAGTCGGTGCTGGTGTATGAGCTCAGCCGCAAGCAGCTCAAGGTGGCCGGCCCGGCGGAAAAGATCGACGCGTTGTCCACCCTGTCCATCGGCACCATCGACCTGTCCACCTTCACACTGAACAAGGTCTATGAACTGCCCATTGAGCTGCCCAGCGACATCTACCTGCTGGACAACATTTCCACCATCACCCTCAGCTTTGACTGCTCCGGTCTGGAGACCAAGACCATGAACCTGCCTTCCAGCTGTGTGCAGGTGGTGAATCTGCCGTCCACCTATCAGCTTACGGTGGAGACCGAACGGCTGATGAACGTGACCCTCTGCGGCCCGAAGGCTGCATTGGAGACCTTGACCCCGGAACAGGTGGTCGTGGAGATCGACGCGGAGGACTTCTCGGTGGCCACCGGCCAGCAGAACATCGCCTGCCGCCTGTATGTGCCCTCCAACGGCAAGATCTTTGCACTGGGCAGCTATGTGCTGCAGTGCCGCATTGAAAGCAACTGATAAAAAGGAACACACTGTACTATGATTCTCGTTCGCAACATCCGTCTGCCGCTCTCTGCCGGGGAACCGCAGGCATTTGAAAAGGCCCTGCGGGAGGCACACATCCCCCGCGCAAAGGTGCAGCATCTGGGCGTGGCAAAGCTGTCGGTGGACGCCCGCCGCGGCCAGCCCAAGCTGGTGTACACCGTGGCTGTCACCCTGAAAAACGAAGCCGAAGAACCCGCCTTCGCCGGGGCATCGGCCAACGTGTCCCTGCACAGCAGGACCGACTTCCGGGTGCAGCGGGGCACGCAGAAGCTGCCCCACCGCCCGGTGGTGTGCGGCCTGGGGCCTGCCGGTCTGTTTGCGGCGCTGCTGCTGGCCCGGCAGGGCTACCGGCCCATCGTGCTGGAGCGCGGCCCGGCGCTGGACGAGCGGGTGCAGGCGGTGGAACACTTTTCCGCCACCGGCGAGCTGGACCCCAACGCGAACATCCAGTTCGGTGAGGGCGGCGCAGGCACCTTCTCGGACGGCAAGTTGACCACCCGCATCGGTGACGAGCTGTGCGGCCTTGTCACGGAAGTGTTTTTGCAGCACGGTGCCCCGGCGGAGATCGCCTGGAAGCAGAAGCCTCATGTGGGCACCGACCTGCTGCGGGGGGTCATCACCTCCATCCGCAAAGAGATCGAATCCCTGGGCGGTGAGGTGCATTTCAACACGGCCCTCACCGGTCTGGAACAGAAAAACGGACACATTACCGGAATTTTCACAACGGATGGTTCCTTTGCCTGCGAAGCACTGGTGTTTGCGGTGGGCCACTCGGCCCGCGATACCTTTGCCATGCTCATGGACAGCGGCCTTGTGCTGGAGTGCAAGCCCTTCAGCGTGGGCTTCCGCGCAGAGCATCTGCAGAGCGAGATCGAAAAGAGCCTGTATCACGAGGCGGCAGGCCACCCGGCCCTGCCCCGCGGCGAATACCAGCTGTCCCAGCATGTGGGGGAGCGGTGCGTGTATACCTTCTGCATGTGCCCCGGCGGGCAGGTGGTGGCCTCGGCCAGTGAGGAAGGCCGTGTGGTGACCAACGGCATGAGCTACCATGCCCGCAGCGGCAAAAATGCAAACGCCGCCGTGGTGGTGAGCGTGAACGGCACCGACTTTGCAAACGACCCCCGGCAGGCCATCGCGTTCCAGCGGGAGCTGGAAGCAAAGGCCTACGCGGCAGGCCGTGTGGCCGGGCCTTACGCCGCCCCGGCCGAGAACATCCGGAGCTTTCTGGAAGGGCAGGGGCAGCTGCACATCGGCAGCGTGGAACCGACCTACGACCGCGGCGTGACCGCAGCCGACCTGGGCAGCCTGCTGCCTGCGGAGCTGGCCGACACCCTGCGGGCCGGTCTGCGTGCCTATGAGCACAAAATCGCGGGCTACACCGCACCGGATGCCATCCTAACCGGCCTGGAGACCCGAACCAGCAGCCCGGTGCGGCTGAAGCGGGAAGAGAACTTCGAGTGCACCCAGCTGGCAGGGCTTTACCCCTGCGGCGAGGGCGCGGGATATGCGGGCGGCATCATGAGCGCCGCCGTGGATGGCCTGCGGGTGGCCCGCGCCATCATCAGCCGGTATGCACCGGCAGAAGGGTGAGAAGATTTTGATGAACGATCGTGAAAACGACAACCGGATCAAGGACGAGGGCCGTCAGGTGCAGCAGGAGCTGGAGGACCAGCTGCGCGCCTTTGGCGACACCATGACCGACGCCTTTGCCCATGGCTTTGAGGGCCGGGGCATGGAGATCGGCGACCGGGCCTGGGATGTGGGAAAAGCAGCCGTCCATGCGGCCAACTTCGGCATCTCGGAAGCGGGAAAAGCCCTCCGGAACAGCCGGAACGAATACTACAAAGCCCAGCAGGAGGCACAGAAAACCGGGCCCCGGAACGCGGGCGGGATGCCCCAGTGGGCCAGACAGATCTTTGGCCTGAAAGGGGAGCAGACCCCCGTAGACCTGCTGCGTGCAGACGGCAAAAAGCGCCAGAACGGCGGTGCAGCCCTGCTGGCCGTGGGCATCACCTTCATGGTGATCTTTGGGCTGGGGACGCTGGGCTGCCTCATCGGGCTGGGCATTATTTCGCCGACTGCTTTGGGCGACGTTGTGGTGTCGACTGCTGAGGACGGCGGCATCCTGATGACGGGCACGGGCTACGTTATGAACACCGCCTACAACGTGCTGGGCATCGTCAGCGGCGTGTTGGGCCTTGCCACGGCGGGCTTTGGCTGGATGACGGCCTGTGGTTCCGCCTGGGTGAAAGCTGGAAAGCAGCTGGGGCAGTTCGCCGATCTTGCGGATACCACCGACTACCACCAGGGCCTTTCGGTTCGGATGCTGGCCGACCTCGTCCACCAGAACCGGAAAAAAATGCTGAAGAAGCTGCAAAAGTACATCCGCAAAGGCTGGCTGAACGGCTGGCTGGATGAAAAAACGGAAACACTCTATCTGACGGCGGAGGATTACCGCGCCGCCCAGGAAACGGCGGCTGCACCCCAGGCACAGCCGCAGCCGGAACCGGCTCCGGAGCAGCGCGAGGAAACGCCTCTCAATCTGGAAACGGCCCGCCGCTTTGCCGCTGTGCTGGAGCAGGAAAAGCGGCTCATGCAGGACGCGCAGGGCGTGGAGGAGCTGGCCCACATGCAGAAGACCACTGAGGCCATCTGCGACTGGCTGGAAGCCCACCCCGAAAGCCTGCCCAAGGCCCGCCGCTTTGCGGAATACTATATCCCCACCACCCTCAAGCTCCTGCACACCTACAACGATGTGCAGGGCCAGCAGGGAGCCAACGCCGAGAGTATCCGGCGGGACATTGCAGGCATCCTGCACACGCTGAACCAGGCCTTTGACAACCTCTACGACAATCTGCTGTCGGACGTGGCCATGGATGTTTCCAGCGAGATCGCAGCCCTGCAGGGAATGCTGGCCAACGACGGCCTGACCGGGAGGGATTTCCAATGACCTACCGTGCCTGGGACCTGAAAACGCTGGACCGCGCCGCCGTCCGGGAGCTGACCCATGCCATCGCGGAGCAGCGTACCGAAGAACTGGAATACAGCGCCATGGACGAGGAGCCCTGGAGCGAACAGAAATATGCCGCCACGCTGGCCGCCCAGCAGAAGGAGACGGCCTTGCTGGCCGGCATCCTGGCGGCCCGCGGCATCACCGACCCGGCCGACGCGCTCACCCTGCTGGCCGGGGAAGAGGAGCTGAGCGACCCTGCCCTGCTCACCGATATGGAAAAAGCCTGCCAGCGCATCTGGCAGGCCATCGACAATGGCGAGACCATCGTGGTGTTCGGCGACTACGACGTGGACGGCGTGACTGCCACGGCATTGCTGTATCAGCACCTCAAGGGCATGGGTGCCGCCGTCAAGTGCATGCTGCCCAGCCGCGAGGGCGATGGCTACGGCCTGTCGCGCAACGCCATCCAGTCCATCCACGACAAGGGCTATCGGCTCATCGTGACGGTGGACAACGGCATCTCCGCTGTAGCCGAGGCCGACTTTGCCGCAGAGCTGGGCATCGACCTGATCATCACCGACCACCATCTGCCGCCCGAGACCCTGCCCAAGGCAGTGGCCGTGGTGGACCCCCGCCGGGAGGACGATACCAGCCCCTTCAAAGGGCTGTGCGGCGCAGGCGTGGCCTTTAAGCTGTGCGCCGCGCTGGACGACTGCACCCCGGAGGAAATGCTGGATTACTGCGGCGACCTGGCCGCTGTGGGCACCGTGGCGGACGTGATGCCCCTGACCGGAGAGAACCGCACCCTGGTCAAGGCCGGCCTGCGGCAGCTGCAGCAGACCGACCGCCCCGGCATGGAAGCCTTGCTGGAAGAAGTGGGCCTTGCCGGAAAACCCGTCACAGCGGAGAATATCAGCTACGCCATTGCGCCCCGCATCAACGCGGCCGGCCGCATGGACAGCGCGGTGACGGCTCTGCAGCTGGTGCTGTGTGAGGACCCGGACCGCGCCGAGGAGCTGGCCCATAAACTCAACGAGATCAACGCGAAACGGCAGGAGACCGAACTGCAGATCTTCAAGGCCGCTGAGGAATTGCTGGAGCAGCAGCCGGAGCGGCTGGAGGATCGTGTGATCCTGCTGTGGGGCCGGGACTGGCACCCCGGCGTCATCGGCATCGTGGCGTCCCGGCTGGTGGAGCGCACCGGCCGCCCGGTCATCGTGGTCACGGTGGACGAGCACGGCGAGTGCAAGGGCAGCGGCCGCAGCGTGCAGGGTTTCAACCTGCACGCCTGCATCGGGGCCTGCGCCGACCTGCTCATCCGCTACGGCGGCCACGCCATGGCGGCGGGCCTCTCGGTGCGGGAAGAAAATCTGGAAGCCCTGCGCCGCCGCCTGAACGAGTGGGCGGCAAGGGAGTGCCCCGTGCTGCAGATCCCGCCGCTGACCTGCGATCTGTCCATCCATCTGGACCGGGTCACGGTGGACGCCGTGCGCCGTCTGGATCAGCTGGCCCCCTTCGGGGCTGAGAACCCCACCCCGGTGTTCCTGCTGCAGAATGCCGTGCTGGACGGGGTATACCCGGTGTCGGACGGCAAACACAGCCGCCTGCGTCTGCGGCAGGGCAATGCCAGCCTGTACGCCGTGTGGTTCGGCATGCGGCCGGAGCAGCTGCCCTATGCCACGGGCGACGTGGTAGACACTGCCCTGAATCTTTCGGTCTACGATGCGCCCCGTGGCGCGCAGCTTTCGGGCCGCATCATCGACCTGCACCCGGCGGGTCTTGGCAGTGCCATGCCGCAGCAGGCAGCGCTGGTGCAGGCACTGCGCCGCGGCACCCCGCTGACAACCGAACAGAAAAATCTCATCACCCCGGCTCGCAGCGATATCATCGCGGTATACCGGGAGCTGCAGGCCCGCCGCTGGCACGCGGAAGATCTGCAGCCCCTGTGCGCGAAGCTGGGAGAAGAAAATACCGGCAAAACGCTGGTGGCAGTGATCGCACTGGAACAGGTGGGGCTCATTGCTGCCGTGGAAAAAGGAGGAGCCAAGATCTGGGAGCTGGTGCCCACGGCCGGCAAGAAAAACCTTGCCGACGCCCCGATCCTGAAATGTTTGGAGGGAATGTAAATGCCTGAGGGAAAGAAACTGCCTGCCCCCGCCCCGGTGCGGGAGGAGGATTCGTATTCGGCCAAGACCCACCTGCACCAGCCGGTGCAGGAGACGGCCACCGTGGCCGCTACAGCACAGCCGGCAGATGCTCCGGAGGGTACTCTGCCCTCCGAGGTGCGCCCGGAGATCGTCACCTGGGAGAAACTCTGTGAGGCCATCAAGGCCAGCGGCAGAGCCTACAATATGGACATGATCGGAAAGGCCTATAACCTTGCCAATGACGCCCACAAGGGCGTGTGCCGCCGCAGCGGCGAACCCTATATCTGCCACCCGCTGGCCGTGGCCCGTCTGGTGCTGGATCTGGGCATGGACTCCGAGAGCATCGCCGCCGCTCTGCTGCACGATGTGGTGGAGGACACCCCCACCACCCTGGACGACCTGACCGCACAGTTCGGCTCCGAGGTGGCCCAGATGGTGGACGGCGTCACCAAGCTGACCAAGATCCAGTTCTCCAACATCGAGGAGCTGCAGGCCGAGAACCTGCGTAAGATGCTGCTGGCCATGAGCCGCGACGTGCGCGTGATGATCATCAAGCTGTGCGACCGGCTGCACAATATGCGCACCGGTGACGCCTGGCCGGAGCAGAAGCGCCGCGACAAGGCCCGGGAGACCATGGAGGTGTATGCCCCCATCGCCAACCGGCTGGGCATCCTGAACGTGAAGGAAGAGCTGGAGGACCGCAGCCTGCATTACCTCGACCCCGTGGGTTACGAGGACATCAGCAAGATGCTGAGCGAGCGCGCAGGTGAGGAGTTCCTGGCCAAGGTGTCCGGCGTCATCGAGCGCCGCCTGATCGAGAGCGGCATCGAGGGTGCCACCATCAAGCGCCGGGTCAAGAGCATCTACGGCATCT
>OJAL01001582.1_pt1 | contig 12335 bp, 8 predicted proteins | sample 1589301 | NCBI WGS metagenome assembly OJAL01 (sample SAMN03283261) | human gut metagenome | biome: human-associated habitat; material: feces | host: Homo sapiens | place: USA | collected 2013
CGCACTCAGAACCCATGATGGAAGCGCCCTTCTCCTCGTTCAGCAGGAAGTTGATCAGGGTAGCAGCCTCGGCAACGTTCTTGCAGGTCTTGGTGATAGCCAGACCCATGGACACCTTGGAGAAGCCGCCGTTGTTGTCGCCGAACTTGATCTCCTCGCCGACGGTGAAGCCGTCCTTGTTGCTGTCGTCCAGAGCGGAAGCGTACTTGGTAGCAGCGGAATCCCACTCGAAGATGCCTGCGATCTTACCGGTGATCCACTCGTTGGACTGGTGGGTAGCGGTATCGGAGTTTGCAGAGTAGTAGGTCTTCAGGTTCATCATGACGTGGTTGTCCACCAGGCTCTTGATGAAGGCCAGACCCTCAGCGATCTCGTCCTCGGTGTAGTTCAGGGTGGAGGTAACGGGATCTGCCCAGTCCTTGCCGTACTTGGACTCGAGGTAGAACACCATCAGGATCATACGGTCGTATGCGCCCAGGTGCATGGGGTAGTAATCGTTGCCCAGCTTCTCCTGGAAAGCCTTGCCGGCAGCCATCAGATCGTCCAGAGACTTGGGGACTTCGGTGATGCCAGCCTTATTAAAGGTGGTCATGTTCCAGTAGAAGATACGGCCGGTCATGGAGACGGGCACGCACTGCTGGCTGTTGGCCACATAGCAAGCGTCCATAGCAGCGGCATCCCACTGGGTCAGGTCAATGAACTTGGAGGTGGTGTTCAGGTCCACGAACTTGCTGCCGTCGGCAGAGTAGTTGTACAGCCAGTTCCAGTTCACCTGGCAGACATCCTGAGCGTTGCCTGCGATGAAGGCAGCAGCCATCTTCTCTTCCCAGCCGGACCATGCGGCGAAGGTGGGCTCCACGGTGATGTTGGAGTGTTCAGCCTGGAAAGCCTCCAGAGCGCTCTGGTAAGCAGCGTGACGGCTATCGCCGCCCCACCAGCTGATGCTCAGGTTGACGGGGCCGTCAGACAGGGCCAGACTCTCATCTGCGGAAGCAGCGGGAGCCTGAGAAGCAGCAGCGGAAGAAGCGGTGGAAGAAGCAGCGGGCTTGCTGCCGCAGGCAGCCAGCAGACCTGCAGCACCGACAGCGCCGGTAGCCATCAGGAAGTTACGACGAGAAATTGCCTTGCTCATTTTTGTTCTCCTCCTAATAGAAAACATCTTCATGTAGGGGGTCTGCACATATCCCCCTTGTATACAATTATGATAACAAAAGCCACCGAAAAAAGAAAGATGCAATTTACAGTGATACAGGATAAAAACATACAAATATTGCTCTTGTTTTTGAAAGAGATTCGACGTCCTTGCCGAAATGAATAAACTTGCGCTGAAAAACTGTGCAACTTGTATACTTCAATGACTTGCATAAAAATCTGGGATGCAACATGGGAAGAACGGCAAAAATTTCAATAATTCCTGTTACATTTACCGTTCTGCCTGTAATTTTTATGCTCTGCCGCCCCCCGCTGCTCTCTTCTTTTCCCACTCCCTCCCCCCTCCGTCGAGTAATTGCCCAGCCTGAACTGATATATCAATAGCGCAAAAAACGTGCGTATTTCGCCCAGTTGATATATCAGTGGCCGCGAAACACAGCAAATTAATATATCAGTCTGTATACAGCCTGTTGGGGACTGAACTCCCTCAGTCAAAACCTGACGGTTTTGCCAGCTCCCTCTGGGAGGGAGCCTTTGGCATGGCGGGAAGGTTTCCAGCTGAAATGGAAACCTGTTTGCCCGGGAGTACCCCTTCCGTCATCGCCTGCGGCGATGCCACCTTCCCCGAAAGGGGGAGGTTTTGCTCTACCTACCGGCGTAAGCCGTGACTGAGAGGGTTTAATCCACGCAAAAAAGCCGCTGCACCCGGCACGGTGCAGCGGCTTGTATACAACATAAAAGTATCTCAGTTTTTCTTTGCAGCGTAGAACGCCCGCCGTGCCTTGAAGTAGCACTGGGGGCACATACTGACGTACTGCACATCGTTTTCAAGGTCGATGGCTACCTGCTCGCCCTCAAAGACGAACTGTCCGTTCACCTTGCGGCAGTTGCAGATGGCCTTGCGCCCGCAGGTGCAGATGGTTTTCATCTCCTCGATGGTGTGCGCCAGCTCCAGCAGACGGGTAGAGCCCGGGAAGCCCTTGAGGGAAAAATCTGCCCGCAGACCGTAGCAGATCACCGGGATGTTCAGATCTACCGTGATCATGAACAGCTGCTCGGCCTGCTCCGGGGTAAAGAACTGGCTCTCGTCGCACAGCACACAGGCCAGCGGGCCAGAAGCATCGTTTGCCGCCTTCACGGCTTCGAACACGTCCAGCTCCGGCGGGATCAGCAAATCTGCCTTACGGCGCACGCCCAGACGGCTCACCAGCTCCCCGCCGCCCTTGGTATCCACCTGCGGCTTCAAAATGAGCACCTTCATGCCCTGCTCTTCGTAGTTGTGTGCCACCTGCATCAGCGCCGTGCTCTTGCCGCTGTTCATGGCACCGTAGCGGAAATACAATTTTGCCATGCCGTCACTCCTGATTGCGCAGACGGTAGCCCAAGCTCATCAGGCTGTCGCCCAGATGGACATTTTCCACCACCACATTGGGGTACGACACCGACAGGTCATAGTGGGAGAAGTTCCAGAAGCCCTCGATGCCCAGATCCACCAGCCGTCCGCTGACCTGCTGTGCACCATCGCGGGGGACGCAGAGCACCGCCACCTTGGGCTTGTTTTCCTCACAGAAGGCTTCCAGCTCGTCAATGTGCCGGATGCGGATACCGCTGATCTCCTTGCCCACCTCGTTCTCGGCCACGTCAAAGGCCGCGATCAGCTTGTAGCCGTTGGTATCGGTGGTGATAAAGCGGCTCACCGCCTTGCCCAGACGACCGCAGCCGATCAGAATGGTGGGCAGACGGTCGCCGTTGCCGAACAGCAGGCTTTCCAGAATGGAAAGCAGGTTCTCCACCGAGTAGCCGATGCCCTGCCGGCCGTTCACGTCACCGATGCAGTTGAAGTCCTGCCGCACCTGCGAGGCGGTGGTGCCCATCTGAGAAGCCAGCTCCCGGGAGGAGATGCTGGTAATGCCGTCGTCCTGCAAGGAGCGCAGATACCGGTAATATTTGGGGAGACGCTTGATCACAGGGATCGATGCTTTCTGGGGGGTGTTCATAGCAAAATTCTCCTTTCTGCCCAACGCGCTGCAGCTTCTGCCGCCATGCAAGGGGCTTCTTTGCGCGCAGAGAGATGTTCCATTTTATCCTGTTATATTATTTAAAGTATACAGCATGAAAGGCGAATGTCAAATACCTATTTATAAAAAAGCAAAAAATTCACAAAGTTTTTTGTTTCTTTTCTCCTGTATACTTCCCCGGATGCCGGGGGATACTGACCCCACAAAGACCCCGCTACGGAAGGAGAATGCGCATGGATACGGCAAAAGACACCCCCGCAGAGCAGCACCGGATGGAAAAAGAGGATATCGAGGATCTGGGCACAGTCACCCTGAGCCGGGGCGGTCATGTCATCCACTGCCTGACCGTCATCGGCCAGATCGAAGGACACACCGAAGCGCCGCAGGGGCAAAAAACCACCAAGTATGAACACGTCATCCCACAGCTGGTGGCAGTGCAGGAGGACCCCCGCATCGAGGGGCTGCTGGTGCTGCTGAACACGGTGGGCGGCGATGTGGAGACCGGCCTTGCGCTGGCGGAGCTGATCGCCAGCATCTCCAAGCCCAGCGCCACGCTGGTGCTGGGCGGCGGGCACTCCATCGGCATCCCGCTGGCGGTCAGCGCGCGGCACAGCTTTATTGTGCCCACCGCCACCATGACGGTGCATCCGGTGCGACACTCCGGGCTGATCTTGGGCGTACCGCAGACCATGCACTGCTTTGAGCAGATGCAGCAGCGCATCACCGGCTTTGTAGCCGCCCACAGCGGTATGCCCGAAAAGCGCTACACCCAGCTGATGCTCCACACCGGGGAGCTGGTCATGGACATGGGCACGGTGCTGGACGGGTGCCGCGCCGTAAAGGAAAAGCTGATCGATGAACTGGGCGGTCTTTCGGACGCGCTGGCGTGGCTGTATAAGGAAATTGAGCAGGGGTGAAGCTTTGCAGCTTTCCCTCAGCCAGACGATTTGAACTGCGCTCCGCGTTGCTCTGCGCAGAAACAGCGGAAAAATTATTTTTTATTTCGCGTTTGTCGCGCTCTGCGGAGCGCTCCAAACGCCTTTTCACGAGAGGGGCTGGGCTCGTTCCATTTTCCTCAAGAAAAACAACATTATGGTTTGCCATTTTTGCCCTTGCGTGGTACAATAGTAGAATCAATTATTGTGTCTATGGGAAGTTGGGGAACAGAGTAGAATGGCAACGAAAAAACGAAAATCAACGAAACGGCGTACTGCTGCCCGCCGTAAAAAGGCAGAACAGCGGCTCCCGGCAGGGCTTGGCACACTGTTTGGCGGCCTGCTGCTGATGGTGCTGGCCTTTGTGCAGGGCGATTCCGTATGGCGGGTGCTCCATGATGTGCTGTTCGGGCTGTTCGGCTGCGGCAGCTTTGTGCTGGGTGCGGCCGTGTGCTGTCTGGCCGTTTTGTACACCCGGGGCGAGGAGCTGCTGTCCCGCATCCTCAAGCTGGTGCTAGGGCTTGTCTTTGTCTGCGGCACGGTCATCGTGTTTTCCGATATCCAGCCGCAGGGGCTGTCGGCGCTGCAAATGCTTTCTGCCTGCTACGCCAACGGCGTCAACGCATGGCTCTCCGGCGGCGCAATAGGCTTTGTGCTGGGCGGCGTGCTGCTTTTGCTGTGCGGTCGCCCGGCGGCAAACCTCATCATGATCGTGCTCTTGCTGTGCGGCAGCCTGTACATTTTCGATATCACCCCCGCCGAGGTCTGGGTCTGGCTGTGCGCCGTCACCGGCGGCATCCACGCCCGCGGTGCCGCCTTTGCAGAGCAAAGCGCCGCCCGCCGCGCCGAGCGTGCCGCCATCCGGCAGGCAGAGCGGGAGATCGACGAGGAATACGACGAAACCGAGGACGAGCCGCTGGACGAGGAGGACGAGCCTGCCGGGCTGCATCTGGGTGTGCCGGACTGGATGTCCGGCGTGCTGCGCTGGGGACATAAGGTAACGCAGGAGATGGAAGCAGACGCGGCAGACGCCGAATCTGCGCCCGCCGCCCCTGTCCAGCCGGAGCCCGCTGCACCTCCTATCACCCCGGTGCGGGTCAGCGTTGCCCATCCCCGCGCCGCCTTTGACGTAGACCTTGGCCCCGACCACACCGCCCTTTCCGAGGGCGGCAGCGAGCCCATTGAGCCGCTGATCGTCGGGCCGGGCGGCACCTTCGGGCAGGACCCGCTGCGCCCTGCACCCAAGCCCACGCCGCCGCCCATCGTGGCAGATCCGGTGGTCACCGCTGCGGCAGATTTCTTTGCCAAGGACGCCCCCCAGCCGGAAGAGCCTGCCCCTGCCCCTGTTTTTGATACCCCTATCGTCCAGCCGACAGCGCCGGTGGTGCAGCCGCAGATGCCGCCGCAGCCGGAGGCTGCGCCCATCCAGCCCGCTGTGCCCCGGGTGAGCGCCGAGAACGCTGTGGCGTTCCGCTCTGCGCCGGACGAGGACGGCTGGATCAGCATCACCGCCGAGCCGGTGGAGGAAAAGGACATCAACTCGCTGGTGGCAGCGGCCATGGAAAAGCCCGCCGTCTCCGAGCAGGCAGCCGCTACTGCCCCCACCGAGGAAGCCGAGCCGGTGGACAGCTACGAGTACCAGTACCCGCCCATCGAGCTGTTTGAAAAAACGCAGGAGGAAAGCGACCCCGGCGCACAGGAGGAGCTGAAAGCCAACGCCCAGAAGCTGGTGGACACGCTGGAAAGCTTCGGCGTGCGCACCCGGGTGCTGGATATCTCCCGCGGGCCCTCCGTTACCCGGTACGAGCTGCAGCCCATGGCGGGCGTGAAGATCAGCCGCATCACCTCGCTGGCGGACGATATCGCCCTGAACCTCGCGGTGGCAGATGTGCGTATGGAAGCCCCCATCCCCGGCAAGCCCGCCGTGGGCATCGAGGTGCCCAACCACAAAAAGACCGCCGTTTCCATCCGCAGCATCTTTGAGAGCCAGAGTTTTCTGCGCATGACCTCGCCGCTGGGCATCGCCCTTGGCAAGGACATTGCCGGTGTGGCGCAGGTGACCGACCTGTGTAAGATGCCCCACCTGCTCATCGCGGGCAGCACCGGCAGCGGTAAATCCGTGTGCGTGAACAGCATCATCATGAGCCTGCTGTTCCGCTCCAGCCCGGAGGACGTGAAGCTGCTGCTCATCGACCCCAAGGTGGTGGAGCTGGCCGAGTATAACGGCATCCCCCATCTGCTGATGCCCGTTGTCACCGAGCCCCGCAAGGCCGCCGGTGCACTGGGCAGCGCGGTGCAGGAGATGGAGCGCCGCTACCGCTTGTTTGCAGAGAACAACGTGCGCGACATCAAGTCCTTCAACAAGCTGGCTGCCGAGCAGCCGGATCTGGAAAAGATGCCCTACATCGCCATTATCATCGACGAGTTGGCCGACCTGATGATGGTGGTGGGCAAGGATGTGGAAGATTCCATCTGCCGCATCGCCCAGAAAGCCCGTGCCGCCGGTATGCACCTGATCGTTGCCACCCAGCGTCCCAGCGTGGACGTGATCACCGGCCTGATCAAGGCCAACATCCCCAGCCGCATCGCCTTTGCGGTGTCCAGTCAGGTGGACAGCCGCACCATTCTGGATGGTGCCGGTGCCGAAAAACTTCTGGGTCAGGGCGATATGCTGTTCATGCCGGTGGGCGCCCCCAAGCCCACCCGCATCCAGGGCACCTTTGTGCGGGATGAAGAGATCAGCCGTGTGCTGGACTTCATCAAGTCCAGCGCCACCGTCCAGTACGACGAGGCCATGATCGAGGCCATGGAAAAGCACGCCATCCAGGACGGCAAGAAGGGCAGCAGCGGGGCCGATTCCGACGAGGATTCGGACTCCGACCCGATGTTCCAGCAGGCCGTGGATGTGGTCATTGACGCCGGGCAGGCCTCCACCAGCCTGCTGCAGCGCCGCTGCAAGCTGGGCTATGCCCGCGCGGCCCGCATCATGGACGAAATGGAGATGCGGGGCATCATCGGCCCCCACGAGGGTGCCAAGCCCCGGGCCGTGCTCATCAGCCGTCAGCAGTGGCTGGAGATGCAGATGAACCAGCCGGAGGAATGAAACCCTCTCAGGCGCTGACACGCCAGCTCTCCCGAAGGGAGAGCTTTAGGAACGGGTAAGACACATTCTGCATATCAAAGAAGAGAGACTGAACGGAATACAAAAGAAGCTCCCCCCTCGGGGGAGCTGGCAACGCCGTAAGGCGTTGACTGAGAGGGTATTGAATCAACAAAAGGAGCATTATGGACAACTCTTCCCCAAAGATCTACACCGAATTTCTGCCCATCAGCCGGGCAGACATGGAAGCACGCGGCTGGGACCAGCTGGATTTTGTGGTGGTGGGCGGTGACGCCTATGTGGACCACCCCAGCTTCGGCACTGCCATCATCAGCCGCCTGCTGGAAGCCGAGGGCTACAAGGTGGGCGTGCTGGCACAGCCCCGCTATACCGACTGCGAGGACTTCAAGCGGTTCGGCAAGCCGAAGTACGGCTTTTTCATCGGCGGCGGCAATGTGGACAGCATGGTCAGCCACTATTCCGTGGCAAAAATTCCCCGCGCCGAGGATGAATACTCCCCCGGCGGCAAAGCCGGTGCCCGCCCGGACCGCAGCGCCACCGTGTACACAAAACTTGCCAAGCAGGCTTACCCCGACCTGCCGGTGATCTTAGGCGGTCTGGAGGCCAGCCTGCGCCGGTTTGCCCACTACGATTACTGGCTGGACACCGTGCTGCCCAGCATCGCGGAGGACTCCGGCGCGGATATCATCAGCTTTGGCATGGGCGAGCACCAGACCGTGGAGATCGCCCGCCGTCTGGCCGCCGGGGAGCCGGTGGAGAGCATCACGGACGTGAACGGCACCTGCTACCTGACCGATTTCGACCACCTGCCCCAGCGGTATGTGGAGTGCGCCGGTTTTAAAAAGGTGGCCAGCGATAAGACCGCCTACGCCAAGGCCTGCCGCATCCAGATGGACAATCAGGACGTGGTCAGCGGCCAGATCATTGTACAGAAGCAGAGCGAAAAATATCTGGTGCAGAACATCCCCGCAAAGCCGCTGGTGCGCGGAGAGCTGGACAAGGTGTACGCCCTGCCCTACACCCGCCGCTACCACCCCATCTACGAGAGCATGGGCGGTGTGCCCGCCATCCGCGAGGTGCAGTTCTCCATCATCCAGAACCGCGGCTGCTTCGGCGGCTGCAACTTCTGCGCCATTCAGCTGCATCAGGGGCGGCGGGTCACCAGCCGCAGCGCCGACAGCATCGTGGAGGAAGCCGAGCGCATGACCCACGAGCCGGATTTCAAGGGCTACATCCACGATGTGGGCGGCCCCACCGCAAACTTCCGCTTTCCCTCCTGCCGCGAGCAGATGCTGCGCGGGATGTGCACCGGCGGCAAGCACTGCCTTGCCCCCACTACCTGCTCCCACATGATCGTGGATCACAGCGACTACCTTAAGATCCTGCGCCGGGTGCGGGAGCTGCCGGGCGTAAAAAAGGTGTTCATCCGCAGCGGCATCCGGTTCGACTACCTGATGGCTGACCCGGACGATACCTTCTTTAAGGAACTGGTGGAGTACCATGTGTCCGGCCAGCTGAAGGTCGCCCCGGAGCACTGCGCTCCCAACACCCTTGCCTACATGGGCAAACCGCCCATCGAGACCTTCAACAAGTTCAAGGATAAATTCTACGAGCTGAGCAAGAAGGCGGGCAAAAAGCAGTATCTGGTGCCCTACCTCATGTCCAGCCACCCGGGCAGCACCCTGAAGGACGCGGTCTATCTGGCCGAGTACCTCTATAAGAACCATATGCGCCCGGAGCAGGTGCAGGACTTCTACCCCACCCCCGGCACGGTGAGCACCTGTATGTTCTATACCGGCCTTGACCCCTACACCCTCAAGCCGGTGTTTGTGGAAAAGACCCCCGAGGGCAAGGCTTTGCAACGCGCACTGCTGCAATACTACGAGCCCCGCAACGCCGAAAAGGTGGTCAAGGCTTTGCAGCTGACCCACCGGGAGGACCTCATCCCCCTGCTGGTGCCCGCCGCAGGCCGCCGTGCCGTGCAGCGCACCGCACGCCGGGCAGAAAGCGCCGAGGTGACCATCCACAATGACGGCACTTATACCGTACATTCCAACCAGAAGGGACGCAGCACCGGCAAAAATGCCCGCGCCGCAGCACCGGCAGGCCGTCAGCCCAGCCCGGGCGCGCGCTTTGCGCCCAACTCTGCGCCCGGCCATAAACCTAAGAATAATCAACAGAAAGAGAACGCAACGTGGAAAACTGGAAAGAAGAAAAAGTAACCCTGTTCCCCCGCCGCCTGTTCCTGCGGCTGGCTGCGCTGGCGCTGGCCGCTGTGCTGGCGCTGGGGCTTACCGCCTGTGACAGCCTGCCCGGCGACGGCGGACACATCGTCAAGCCATCCACCGGGTCAAGCCAGCCCTTTGAGATGCACTTCATTGATGTAGGGCAGGCGCTGAGCGTGCTGGTAGAGTGTGACGGACAGTTCATGCTCTACGACGGCGGCAACGTGGACGACGGCAGTCTGGTGGTATCCTACCTGCAAAAGCAGGGGGTGCAGCAGCTGCAATATGTGTTTTGCTCCCATGCTCACGAGGACCATGTGGGTGGGCTTGCCGCCGTGATGGCAAAGTTCCCGGCACAGCACGCTTACAGCCCGGTGACCGAGAGCAGCACCAAATGCTTCAACGATTTTGTCAAGTATACGCAGCAGCAGGGTCTGCAATTGGAAGTGCCCTCCGTGGGCACGGTCTGGCCGCTGGGCAGCGCCACCGTTACCCTGCTGGGCCCGGTGACCGGGTACAGCGACACCAACAATACCTCGCTGGTGCTGCGCATCGACTACGGCAACACCAGCTTTCTGCTGACCGGCGACATGGAAAAGACCGCCGAGACCGACCTTGTGAACAGCGGTGCCAACCTGAAAGCCGATGTTTTGCAGGTAGGGCACCACGGCTCCAGCACCAGCACCGGCTACCTGTTTCTGAACGCTGTTCTGCCGGAAATGGGCGTCATCTCCTGCGGCACGGGCAACAAGTACGGTCACCCGCATGAGGAGACGTTGAGCATCCTGCGGGACGCAAAGGTGGACGTCTACCGCACCGACCTGCAAGGCACCATCACCATTGGCAGCGACGGTCAGAACTTCACCGTGGGCACCGAGCACTTTGTGCCGGACAGCCAGCTGAACCCCACCGACCCGTCGGCTTCCAGCACCGCGCAGCAGGCTTACATCGGCAACGTGAACAGCAAAAAGTTCCACCTGCCCACCTGCGCCAACCTGCCTGCGGAAAAGAACCAGATCCCCTTTTCCAGCTATGACGAAGCCATTGCCGCAGGCTATACTCCCTGCGCAAGCTGCATCAAATAAAAAGCGCACTCCCCCGGTCATGACCGAGGGAGTTTTTATTTCTCCCTTTTTGCGGGATTGATAAAAGCCCACAAGTGCGGTATACTGAATTGTACTTTATTTAAGAGAAGTAAGGAGGTGCGGCTCATGGCGATCGGTGTGCCCCGCCCGCTGGCGTTGGAAAAGCCGCAGGCAGTAGATCTGGCGCAGGCGGCGCGGTATTTCGGCGCGCACGGCGAGCCGGACGCTGCCACGCTGGCACTGCTGCAAAAGTGCGCGGTGCCGCTGCTGGCGGCAGCGACGCCCCGGGCGGTGTGGCTGCTGGCAGATACCCCCGCCCTGACCGATGCCGGACTTCTGCCCGGCGAGGACGTGCACAAGCACCTGAAAGGCTGCGGGCAGGCCATTCTGCTGGCGGTAACGCTGGGCCCCGGGGTGGATGCCCAGATCCGCCGGGCGGGCGTGGGCGACATCGCCGCCGGGGTGGCCTCCGATGCCTTGGGCAGCGCACTGGCCGAGCAGACCGCCGATGCCGCCGAGGCACAGCTGCGCCAGTGGGCGGCCACTGAGGGAAAGTATCTGACCGGGCGCTTTTCGCCCGGCTACGGCGATTGGGACATCGCGGTGCAGCCGCTGGTGGCAGCAGCACTGGACACGGTGCGCAAGGCGGGGCTGTGCGTCACCGACACCAACCTGATGACCCCGCGCAAGAGCGTGACCGCCCTGCTGGGGGTCAGCGACCACCCGGTAAAGGGACAACTGGCCGGGTGCGGCCATTGTGTGCTGCGCACCCGCTGCGAATACAGAAAGAGGGGAAAGACCTGTGCAAGTGAATGAACTTTTCAAGCAGAGCAATACTATCCTGCTGGACGGCGGCATGGGCACCATGCTGCAAGCCGCCGGGCTCAAGCTGGGCGCACGCCCGGAGGAGCTGAACATCACCGACCCTGCGCTCATTGAGGGCATCCATGGGCAGTACGCTGCGGCGGGCAGCCGCATCGTCAACGCCAACACCTTCGGCGCTTCTGCCCACAAGCTGGCGGGCAGCGCCTATACGCTGGAACAGATCATCACAGCAGGTATCGAAAACTGCAAGCGCGCCTGTGCGCCCTACGGCGCACTGACCGCGCTGGACGTAGGCCCGCTGGGCGAGCTGCTGGAGCCCAGCGGAACGCTGGCCTTTGAGGATGCTGTGGCCGAGTATGCCCGCATCGTCAAGGCGGGCGAAGCCGCCGGGGCAGACCTGTTTTTTTTTGAGACCTACACCGACCTGTACGAGCTGAAAGCCGCCCTGCTGGCTGCCAAAGAGAATACCCGCCTGCCCATTCTGGCAAGCATGAGCTTTGAAGCGGGCGGGCGCACCTTTACCGGCTGCACGGTGGAAAGTTTTGCCGCCACCGCCCGGGGCTTGGGCGCAGACGCCGTGGGCATCAACTGCTCGCTTGGCCCCAAGGAGATCTTCCCCATGGCAAAGCGGCTGGCAGAAGCCGTGCCCGGCAACTTCCCGTTGTTCGTCAAGCCCAACGCCGGTCTGCCCCGGGCAGACGGCAGCGGCTACGACATCACCCCGCAGCTGTTCGCCTTGCAAATGAAGCCCTACCGGGAGCTGCACCTGTTTGCTGCCGGCGGCTGCTGCGGCACCACCCCGGAGTTCATCAAGCTGCTCAACGGCACCTTTGCAGGCTGCACCCCGGGGCGTCCCGCGCACCGGATGCCCTCCGTGCTGTGCACCCCGGTGGACACCGTTACGGTGGACGGCATCACGGTGGTGGGCGAGCGCATCAACCCCACCGGCAAAAAGCGCTTCCAGCAGGCACTGC
>OJAL01001599.1_pt1 | contig 12233 bp, 8 predicted proteins | sample 1589301 | NCBI WGS metagenome assembly OJAL01 (sample SAMN03283261) | human gut metagenome | biome: human-associated habitat; material: feces | host: Homo sapiens | place: USA | collected 2013
CTTTACGACTCAACCCGCACCGTCACTTTCGGTGCCTCATATCCCAGTAAAAGTGCTATCAATGGTACAGAACTCCAAGTAGATGTCCATGGCATGAACTATCCTTCGGGGGGGTATGGCGGTCCTGATTTTTATGAAACATTTCTCAACTATCCGGGGCATGAACACTTATCAGGCTTTGCCAGTGAATCCAGTTCAACAATAAGTTCACGCGGAGTTTATTTTCCAAAAGGTTATCAAGTTACTTCATATGACTTGAAAGCCCCCGGTTGGGCATCTCTTGCCGATGCCGAATTTGCTGCATTAGACAAATATCCGGCTATTTGTGGTGAATTTGTCTGGACGGGATTTGACTATCTAGGCGAACCGACTCCTTTCAATAGCGATATGAGCGTCTTACTCAACCATGCCGCGCTCAGTGAAGAAGAACTGGCTAAAGCAAAAGAGGAACTAAAGAGAATAGAAAAAGAGCGTCCTTCCTCTCGTAGCAGCTATTTTGGCATTGTCGATCTAGCAGGTTTTCCAAAAGATCGTTATTACTTGTATAAAGCACATTGGATGCCCGACGAGCCTATGGCACATATTCTCCCCCATTGGAATTTTCCGGATAGGATAGGTAAAATAACTCCTGTGTTTGTGTATTCTTCGGGCGATGAAGTTGAACTCTTTCTGAATGGTGAATCTTTGGGCAGGAAAAAGAAAGAACAGTATCAATATAGATTCAAATGGGAGAATGTTATATACACTCCCGGAGAATTAAAGGCCATTGCCTACAAAAATGGCAAACTCTGGGCAACAGAAAGCGTAAGAACCACAGGAGAACCGGCTTTGTTACAAGTCTCCGCCTATAAAGACAAGATAAAAGTAGCTGACAATGAACTGGCTTTTATCACAGTCTCCATCCGTGACAAAACAGGAAGTGTTGTACCAACGGCCAATCATAAGATTAAATGCAAATTAGAAGGTGAAGGTAAGATTGTAGCAACGGATAATGGTGATCCAACTTCACTCATCTCTTTTTCAGCGACAGAGCGCGAAACTTTTAACGGATTCATGTTAGTTGTTATAAAGGCTCATCAAGGAGCAAAAGGAAAACTACGTCTAATTGTGGAATCCGAGAATTTGAAAAGTGCCTCTGTGGATATCAACCTATTATAAATCATTCTTATTTGAACATCATGACAACAAAATTATTAAATATAAAAACAAGACTTTTCAGATCATTGACCAATTTGGGTATGATGATTATTTTATTTTCTTGCAGTTCGTCATCTATCGGAGAAGAACCGATAAACCCTCCTGTTCCTCCTGCTTCATCCGTAGAAAAGAGTGAGTATTATGTTTCCACAACCGGTAATGATGAGAATCCCGGAACACTTACATCACCCTGGCGTACCATTCAAAAAGCTGTCACCACAGTTACCCCGGGATGTGTAGTAAATATTATGGGGGGAACATACTATGAAGAAATAAAAGTAACTGTATCCGGAACTGCTGACAAATACATCGTAATCAAAAATTATAATGACGAGGAAGTTATTATAAGCGGCAACAATAAACCCAGAGAACTAATGAATCTCAATGGCGTGAGTTATATAAAGGTAAAAGGGTTAACCTTCGCCGATTGCTTGGGATCATATTCTGTGGGAATAAAAATATCCACTACATCCGACGAGGCTTCTCATCATATTGAGATAGAATCGAATACAATCAGAAACTTATATGCAAATGCCACCGCAACAGTTTATCCGCCAAATGTATATGCCGGAGGAATAACAGTAGCCGGCTATCTGGACTCAAAAGCCATTCACGACATTATAATAAGAGAAAACACAGTAAAAGACTGTCGGACAGGTTGGACAGAAGCCATTTCAGTAACAGGAAACGTAGATGGTTTTCTGATTACTAAGAACGTAGTGACTAATACAGGAAACATCGGTATAGATGCGTCAGGGCATTGGGGTATTTCGAAAAATCCTGCCACAGATTTCGCCAGAAACGGAGTCATCTCTGAGAATCATGTTTCATACTGCAAAAGTCCTGTTGAGGGAGGCGCAGGTATTTATTTGGATGGAAGTTCAAATATCCTTGTTGAGAAAAACATTTCGCACAACAATGTTTATGGTATTACCGTAGGGTGTGAAAGGGCAAACAATTTTGTAACTAATAATATAATCAGAAATAACATCTGTTATCACAATGAAGGGTTTGGAATCGGACTAATGGGCTGGTCCCCTGAAGGCAGAATCATAAAAAACTGCCAAGTTGTTAATAACACAGCCTTTGAAAATGCGAAAGACAGATTGGGAGAAATAGCCATATACAGCACGGAAAATACTACGATTAAAAACAATATATTTTATTCAACTCACGCAAACTCAAATCTATTATATGTAGATGATAGTCACCTCAATCTCGATATGAATTTTAATCATTATTATTCCAGTTCTCCCGATGTTAAGTTTTACTGGAAGGGTAGCATATTTTCAACTTTCGAACAATATAAACAGAACACAGGCTGTGATTTAGCTTCGGCTTTCAGTAATCCTTTATTCATTGATACAGAAGTATTCGATTTTCAGTTACAATCCACATCTCCGTGTATAGATACAGGTGATCCCGCCTATACACCCGCAGAGAATGAACTGGACTTTAATCATAACCCTAGGAAAGTTGGAGCTTGTATTGATAAAGGCGCTTATGAAAAGCAATAATAAAAAAGCGGTTTACTAATATCAAACCTCATACAACAAATCCTCCCCGAAAGTTTTCAATACCAACCTTCGAGGAGGATTTTATTTCATTCTTTTATTCCCATTCTATGGTCGCATTGGGTTTAGGCGACATATCATAGCAAACACGATTCACATTCTTCACTTCTTTCAGAATACGGTCCGTGATTTTCATCAGAACAGGCCAGTCAATCGGTTCAATAGTAGCAGTCATGGCGTCTACTGTATTGACAGCGCGAATGATAACCGGCCAATCGAAAGAACGGGCATTATCACGTACACCAACAGATTTGAAATCGGGCACTACCGTGAAATATTGCCATACTTTTTTATCCAATCCGGCAATCTGGAATTCCTCACGCAGGATAGCGTCAGATTCACGCACGGCTTCCAGACGGTCACGTGTAATAGCACCCAGGCAGCGTACACCCAAACCGGGACCGGGGAAAGGCTGACGGTAAACCATTTCATAAGGTAATCCCAGCTCCAGACCACAGGCACGAACTTCATCCTTGAACAGTTGACGCAAAGGCTCTACAAGTTGGAATTTGAGATCTTCGGGCAACCCACCTACGTTATGATGAGATTTCACCATTTTAGCCGTCTTCGTTCCACTTTCCACAATATCCGGATAAATAGTACCCTGGCCTAAGAAGTCGATACCGTCCAACTTGCGTGCTTCTTCTTCAAATACACGGATAAACTCGCTACCGATAATCTTACGTTTTTGTTCCGGATCTTCCACACCTGCCAGTTTATCCAGAAAACGGTCGGTCACATCAAGATAAATAAGGTTTGCCTTCAACTGGTTGCTGAATACTTCAACGACATCCTCAGACTCCCCTTTACGCATCAAACCATGATTCACATGTACACACACCAGATTATCACCGATTGCTTTCAGAAGCAAAGCAGCAACAACAGAACTATCAACTCCGCCGGACAGAGCCAATAATACCTTCTTATCGCCTACTTGACGTTTGATTAATTCTATCTGATCATTGACGAAATTCGTCATATTCCAGTTAGCTTCAGCTTTGCAAGTATCGAATACGAAAGCCTTCACAGCATTCTTAATAGCTTCAATATCATCTGTGAATTCAGCTAGCTTCACTTCGCAAGCCGCTTTGTCATGGCCGGCAGCCATAACGGGAATCCCCATTGCATAGATAGCCGGATTTACATCAATAGCCACACCATCAATGACATTGTTCGGGCCGCCATTGATAATAATACCCTTCACGTTAGGTAATGCTTTCAATTCTTCCACTGTGATGTCGTGAGGATAAATCTCACTGTAAACTCCTAATGCACGGATGGCACGAGCCAATACCGTATTCTCATGACTACCCAAGTCAAGGATAACAATCATGTCCTGTTTCATCTGATTCTGTTTTTTTTTATTATGTTATTGTCAATAGTTTCTTTAGTTTCAACTTATCCGCAAATATAAATATTTTAAAAGACAAAAACAAGACACTTTGCTTTATGCCTTCAGCCGTATCACAAACCGGCTTCCTTTGCCTAATTCACTTTCCACCGTCAGCGTACCGCCATGAGCTTCCACAAAATCTCTCGAAATAGACAGCCCCAGCCCGCTACCTTGCACTTTCGTTCCGGGTACACGGAAATAACGGTCAAAGATACTTTTGTGATAACGAGGGTCAATCCCTTTACCAAAATCCTGAACATACAACTCAATGATATTATCTTCTTGCTTGGCACCAATCACTACACGACCGTTTTCTTTGGAATAACGAATAGCATTACTCAATAAGTTAGTCAACACCCAAGCAATCTTTTCACTATCGACAAAGAGTTTACCGATCTTTTCCTCCGGATATTCCACTTCTATCTGAATATTAAACTTATCGGCTTGTACTTGATTGGCCTTGATAGCATACTCTATCAGTTCAATCGGTTTGGTGATCTTGGGCATTAATTGCAGTTTTCCGGCTTCCACCTGAGTCATATTGAGCAATTCTCCGGTGATACCAAGCAAGCGTTCACTATTTTCCTTGATGCTCTTTGAAAGTTGCTCCTGTTCATCATTCAATGCACCGACACGCTTATCCTCCAACAGTTGAAGACTCATCATAATAGCAGCAATCGGAGTTTTCAACTCATGAGAAATAGTAGAGATAAATGTAGTCTTGGCAGAGTCCAGTTCCTTAAATTCCGTAATATTTTTCAGCAAAATGACATCTCCCAGTTTACGAGGTTCATCTTTTTCCGCTTCTGTATTAATGATAGGAACGTAGGACGCTTTGAAATAGCTTTCTTTATTATCAGCATATATTTTCAAAGGTTCCTTTTGTTCGCCTGGTGTCACCAGTTCACGAACCAACCGACGGAGCAGATCATTCTTCAAAGCAAGTTCTTCCGCTGACTTACGAATCACATTTTCACGCTTCAAATTCAGCACATTCAATGCCTCCTCATTAATAAACAGAATCTGCCGGTCCATATTTAAACCGATCACCGGATCATCTATGCTGTTCACAATCGCTTCGATAAATTTCTTGGCGGAGAGAATATCCGAAAGAGTGCTGGCACGATATTCGGTCAACCGTTCCGCCATTCGATTAAAGCTATCGGCAACTTCGCGAAATTCCTCATTCTTATCCATATTCAAGCGCTTTTCGTAATTATGATCGGCTATTTCAAGAATCCCCTCTTTCAGTTCTTTTATCGGTTTACTAATGCTCCGGGGAAGCCAATAAAGCAACACAAGTCCGGTCAGGATACAGATGCTGCCGGTAATGGAAATCCATAGTAATGCACGTTCCAGTCCGGGCATAGCAGCAGGGCTATCCGGTTCCGTTGCCGTTAGAATTTGAAGATTTACAACCGAAAGAGTTACCAGCAGAATAATCATTCCGGCCAACATTCCAATACCAAGAATCAGTTTCGTTTTAATATTCATAACGTTCATACGATTAATATTATGCAAGTATAATCAAATCTACATTAGCTCGTGACAAATTATTCAAAAACTTTCGATATCCCAGTATGGAACAGATAGCATACGGCAATTTCAGGTCAGGGCTACCCATACATACAGTGGATATCTGCTTCTCTTTACAAACCTCCACAATGCTCCCCAGAATATCTCTAGACTGTACCTGAACAACCTCCCCTCCCAACTCTGTCACCAGTTTAAAATGATTCAGCAGATAACGCTGTCTCGCCAGACCAATTCTATCCATGCTCTCTTTCGGTGTCTGAACATACAGGGCGATAAAAGTAGTATTGTACCGGGTTGCCAACTTTGCCGCCTTCCTGATAATTCTCCGCGGTGTTTTCTCGTGACTGCTGATACAAGCCATAAACTTTTCATGTCTTAACCCGACAGCCACTCCCATTACAACCTCATTCTCCACCTTCTTCTCCACCCTCAATGCAACTTCCTTCAAAGCCAACTCGCGCAATTGCAGAATATTCTCAGTTCGAAAGAAATTGTCCAATGCTGTCTGAATCTTTTCCGGACGATATATCTTTCCGGCTTTCAAACGGGCAATCAACTCCTCTGCCGTCAAGTCAATATTCACCACTTCATCCGCTTCCTGAAGAACACTGTCGGGTACCCGTTCTTTCACTTCGATACCTGTAATCTCCTGTACTTCTTCGTTCACACTCTCAATGTGTTGAATATTAATTGCCGAAATCACATTGATTCCCTCGTCCAGCAAAGCCATTACATCCTGCCAACGCTTTTCGTTCAGACTGCCCTCCACATTCGTGTGTGCCAACTCGTCCACAATGACAATTTCCGGATGAATACGGATAATTGTATCTAGGTCCATCTCTTCCAGTTCTTTTCCCTTATAGAAAATCTTACGCCGCGAAATGACAGGGAGCCCTTGCAGCATCGCCTCGGTTCCGACACGTCCGTGAGTTTCAACATAGCCGATTTGCACGTCCACTCCATTCTCCAGCAGTTCATGTGCTTCCTGAAGCATACGATAAGACTTTCCCACACCGGCTATCATACCGATATAGATTTTAAACTTACCCCGGTGGGATCTCTTAATCAGATCCAAGAAATGCTGTACACTTTGTTCTCTATCATCCATCTTTATCTGTTTTTTAAAACATTCTAACCCGTGACAATCATCACGATCATCACGGGTTCACACACTAATAATTCATGAGTTAATTTAATTTATGGTTTTAAAGTTACGCCAAATACTAAATGGGCGTCCTCCATACGTGGATTCCATATAGCCTGTACAAATATAGGTAATGAAAATCTCTCATTAAAATTCAGCGCTTTCGTTGCTTTCAAAGCAAAGTTCGTTACTGCAAAACCATTCACATTATACTGCGGAGTTTCATAAGGAACCATGCCACAAGTAGCATTCAAATCAACTCCTTTCACACTAAACGGATAATTCAACTCCACATACGAAGAATACGCCTGTTTATCTTCGCCTTTATCATTTATCTTTCTGTCGGCACCCGCAAACATTGTATACCACGTAATGGACAAGGGGAATTTTTCAACAGGAAGCGTATAAGATAATCCCGCTTCAAAATGATGTCCTGTATCTCCACTCTTGAAATGGAAATAGTTACCGGCCCCCTGTCCATCCCACCAAAGAGTCGCAACAGAAAGCACCGGTCCTGTTTCACCAAACTTATAAGCCGCAGTCAGGTCTATTTCTTTATTACTTTCACTCAAACTAGTTGATCCCCATGCAGTAAGAGAAAAATTGCCCGCGCTGAATCCTAAAGTCGGCTGGAAGGAGGCTGCGCCACCCTGATAGATACCACGCCATACATACGAACTTACAAAATCACCTTGTATGGTAAACTCCTGCGCCTTCACACTAGTTGCTCCCAACATACATACGGCTGCCACAGCCATTGTTCTCAAAATACTCTTTTTGCTTAAAAAACTTTTCATACTTTTATTATCTAATCCAGATTCTCACTTACTTACCACTTTTTTCTTCCAACGCTATGTTTAATTTCAACACATTCACTTTTTCTGTCCCCAAAAATCCCAATAACGGTTTTTCTATACTCTCGTCAACTATTGACTTCACCTGTTCCTCCCTCAATCCACGAGCCTGTGCAACTCTTTTTACCTGTACATACGCACATTGGGGAGTGATATTCGGGTCGAGTCCTGAACCACTTGCCGTCACCATTTCCGCCGGTACCTCTTTACGACTCAAGTAAGGATGATGAACGAGGAACGTATCGATACGCGCTTTTACTTCGTCCAAGTATTCCTGATTCGTAGGTCCTTTGTTGCTACCGGCTGAACTTGTCGCATCATACCCGTCGCCCGCACAGGAAGGGCGTCCCCAGAAGTAAATATCCTTTGTAAACATCTGACCGACATTCGCCGCTCCCACTACTTTTCCGTTTAGTGTGACTACTTCGGCATTTCCCTTGTTAGGACCTGCAACCTGTGCAAACAGCCACAAGAAAAGGATATAGAACACGGAGAAAAAGACACAAAAAGCAAGTGTTATTTTTAAAGACTTCAATAAAGTTTTCATTGCTATTGTTTTTTAATTAAAAGAATAAACCTACTAATAAATCAATCAATTTAATACCGACAAAAGGAACAATCACACCGCCCACACCATAAATCAACAAATTGCGGCGGAGTAAGGCACTTGCGCCAATCGGCTTGTATTGTACGCCACGCAAAGCCAGCGGAATCAAAATCGGAATAATAATCGCGTTGAAGATTACTGCCGAAAGGATAGCGCTTTCAGGACTATGCAGATTCATAATGTTCAGCGCGGCCAATTCGGGAATAGCTACCATAAACAAAGCCGGAACGATAGCGAAATACTTGGCCACGTCATTAGCAATAGAGAAGGTAGTCAATGTGCCACGAGTCATCAGCAGTTGCTTGCCTATTTCCACAATTTCAATTAGCTTTGTCGGGTCGTTGTCCAAATCCACCATATTACCGGCTTCCTTCGCCGCTTGTGTACCGCTATTCATCGCTACCCCTACATTTGCCTGTGCCAACGCAGGAGCATCATTCGTTCCGTCTCCCATCATTGCAACCAATTTCCCGGCCTGCTGCTCCTTCTTGATATATTCCATTTTATCTTCCGGCCTAGCTTCAGCAATAAAATCATCTACTCCAGCTTTTTCAGCAATATATTTTGCTGTCAACGGGTTGTCACCGGTCACCATAACCGTCTTCACACCCATTTTGCGCAAACGTTCGAAACGCTCCTGAATACCCGGTTTGATAATATCCTGCAATTCAATAACGCCTACTACTTCCCGATTGACACATACCACCAACGGTGTACCGCCATTACTTGATATAGTAGAAATTATCTTTTCCACCTCTTTCGGGAATTTATTTCCGGCACTCTCGACCATCTTACGGATAGCATCAAATGCCCCCTTACGGATCTGTGTTCCGTCAGCCAAATCGACACCGGAACATTTTGTCTCAGCAGTAAACTTAATCATGCGTGCCCCAGCCGTATTCAGGTTACGCATACGGATACCCGATTCACGTCCCAACTCCACTATTGACTTTCCTTCCGGAGTTTCATCGGACAGGGAAGACAACAGACAGTTTTCTACAAAACGGTGCAAATCAACGCCCGGTGCCGTGTGGAAGTGAGTGGCCTTACGATTACCGATCGTAATTGTACCAGTCTTGTCCAACAGCAACGTATCAATATCACCGGCAGTCTCTACTGCTTTTCCGGATTTTGTAATCACATTCGCACGAAGTGCACGGTCCATACCGGCAATACCGATTGCCGAGAGAAGCCCGCCGATCGTTGTCGGAATCAGGCAGACAAACAAAGAGATAAGTGAAGCAATGGTGATGACCGTATTACTATAATCGGCAAATGGTTTCAAGGTAACACACACAATGACGAAAACGAGCGTAAAACCTGCCAACAAAATAGTCAACGCTATCTCATTCGGGGTTTTCTGACGTGATGCACCTTCTACAAGCGCAATCATCTTGTCGAGAAAACTTTCTCCCGGCTGAGTAGTCACCATTACTTTTATACGATCGGATAATACTTTCGTTCCTCCCGTAACCGAACTCTTATCTCCGCCAGCCTCACGGATTACCGGAGCAGACTCACCGGTGATCGCACTCTCATCGATAGAAGCCAGTCCTTCAATAATCTCACCATCCGACGGAATCACATCTCCGGCCTCACAAACAAATACATCCCCTTTCTTCAATTGCGAAGAACTTACGGTAATAATTTTATTACCTTCTACTTTTTTTGCCGGTGTTTCTTCACGAGTCTTACGCAAACTGTCGGCTTGTGCCTTACCACGCGCTTCGGCGATAGCTTCGGCAAAATTGGCAAACAGCAATGTTACAAACAGAATGACAAACACAGCGATATTGTAGCCAAACGACCCCTGTGAAGCGTTTACAATAGAGTAGAGCGTCACGAAGAACATCACCGCCGTAGCCACTTCTACTGTAAACATAATCGGATTCTTTATCATCATCCGCGGATTCAGTTTCACGAATGACTGTTTCAAACTTTCTATCACTTGCTCCTTTTGAAACAAAGAAGCTGATTTATTATCTTTCATATCTATTACAAACTTAAATGTTCAGCAATCGTACTCAATGCATGTACCGGGAAGAACGACAAGGCGGCAACAATGAAGATAACGGCAAATGTCATTACCCCAAACGTCAACGTATCGGTTTTTAATGTTCCGGCACTTTCCGGAATAAACTTCTTCTGCGCAAGCAAACCGGCAATGGCAACTTGTCCCACAATAGGAATGAAACGACTAAGAATCAATACAATACCACATGTCCAGTTCCAGAAATAAGTATTATCACCCAAACCCTCGAAACCAGAACCGTTATTGGCAGCCGAAGAAGTGTATTCATAAAGCTGCTCACTCAGACCGTGGAATCCGGGATTATTCAACCAACCGCCTTCACTTTCCACAAATTCAGGATAATGCGCATAAATATAACTGGAGATGGCTGTAAATACCAAAATTACAAACGGATGAAGCAAGGCTACAATCGTAGCGATTTTCATTTCACGGGCTTCCACTTTTTTACCTAAGAACTCCGGTGTACGTCCTACCATCAGACCACTGATAAATACTGCTATAATAATGAATGTATAGTAGTTCATCCATCCCACACCGACACCACCAAACCAAGTATTAATCTGCATATTCAGCATTTCCATCATACCGGACAAAGGCATAGTGGAGTCATGCATACCATTGACAGAACCATTGGAAGTCACCGTAGTCGTAATACTCCAAAGAGCTGTTGCACCAGCTCCCAAACGGACTTCTTTGCCTTCCATTGCACCATTATCCTGCGCAATGCCCAATTCATCGATACGCGGATTCCCCCCCATTTCCTGGCTGACATTAATGCAGACGCCTACCAGATAAGCAAAAAGCATGACTCCGAATATGCTATATCCCAATTTCTTCCTGCGGGTATAAAATCCCAGTGCAAACACCATTGCCATCGGGATAATCAGGATGGACCAGCATTCCGCCATATTGGTAAGATAAGTCGGGTTTTCCAACGGATGAGAGGAGTTTACACCAAAATAACCACCACCATTTGTACCCAATTGTTTAATAGGAACAATCGCAGCCGTAGGACCTTGGGAAACCATCTGCTCCTGACCTTCAAGAGTCGTGACTTTCATCTTGCCGTCAAATCCCATCGGAGTCCCTTGGAGAATCAGGATAAAACCTACAACCAGAGAAAGAGGCAATAAAATACGTGTGCAGCTAACTACAAGGAATTGCCAAAAGTTACCAATTGTTTTTGTTGTTTTTGCAGCAATACTTTTCATGATACCTGCCATAGCAGCCATACCCGTTGCAGCAGTAATAAACTGGAAAAGCATGATGACGAACAATTGTGTAAAATAAGTCAATCCGCTCTCGCCGCTATAATGCTGTAAGTTACAGTTAACCATGAAACTAATACACGTATTGAACGCCAAGTCCGGACTTTGTCCGCTATTTCCATCGGGGTTCAAAGGAAGATATCCTTGCGATACCAACAGGATCATACCCCAGAAGAACCAAAATACGTTTATAATAAGCAGAGATTTCAGGAATACCTTCCAATCCATCTCTTCGTTGGGGTTGATACCCGCCAGTTTGTAAATAAATCTTTCAATCGGAGCCATGAAACGCATACAATCGTTTCCCTCCTTGTACACCTTGGCGATATGCTTTCCTAATGGATAGCTGATAACTATCAGCAGCAATATCTGCAATGCTACACCTAAAATTTCTGTGTTCATCTTTTTACTTTAAAAACTAATTACCATTAAAACTTTTCGGGCTTAATCAGGACATACATCAAATACCCGAAAATCACTACACAAAGTATAAACAGTGCTAAAAACATAATTTAATTCTCCTTTCTCATATTAAATTTTCTCAAACCAGTCCACACACTTGAAGAAAAACCAATAGCATGCTACACCGGTAGCACACAAGAACAAAAACGATAACGTATCTTCCATA
>OJAL01001633.1_pt1 | contig 12089 bp, 9 predicted proteins | sample 1589301 | NCBI WGS metagenome assembly OJAL01 (sample SAMN03283261) | human gut metagenome | biome: human-associated habitat; material: feces | host: Homo sapiens | place: USA | collected 2013
AGATCTTCTACGACGCATGGCACCCCTACACCTGGGCTCTGCTGCAGGCTCTGCCTCAGCTGGGTACCAAGGGTGAGGCCCTGCCCACCATCGACGGTACGCCGCCGAACCTGTTCAATGAGATCAAGGGCGATGCATTTGCACCCCGCAACAAGCACGCGCTGGCCATCGACTTCGTGGCAGAACCTCCGTTCTTCCAGGTGTCCGAGACCCACGCGGCAAAGACCTGGTATCTGGACCCCCGGGCTCCCAAGATGGAACGCCCGCACTCCATCCAGAACCTGCGTGAGAAAATGGGAAAGATGGGAGGTTCCAACTTAAATGGCTGAGCGTGAAAAGCTGATTGAGCTGAAAGACCTTCAGATCACCTTTGGCTCCGGCAAAAAGAAGTTCGTGGCCGTGGACCACGTCAATTTTGACATCTACAAGGGCGAGACCTTCTCGCTGGTCGGCGAGTCCGGCTCCGGCAAGACCACCATTGGCCGTGCCATCTGCCGCATCAACCCGACCTCCGGCGGCGACATCTTCTTCAAGGGCCAGAAGATCAACGGCAAGATCTCCAAGGAGCTGGACCGTGAGGTCATCCGCAAGGTGCAGATGATCTTCCAGGACCCCATGGCCTCTCTGAACGAGCGCGCCAAGGTCGAGTACATCGTGGCTGAGGGTCTGTTGAACCACCACCTGTACAAGGACCAGAATGACTTGCACGAAAAGGTCATGAACGCTCTGCACGAGGTCGGCCTGCTGCCGGAGTTCGCCTCCCGCTTCCCCCACGAGTTCTCGGGCGGCCAGCGTCAGCGTATCGGCATCGCCCGTGCGCTGGTCATGGAGCCGGAGTTCATCGTGGCCGATGAGCCCATCTCCGCACTGGACGTCTCCATCCGTGCGCAGGTGCTGAACCTGCTGAACAGCATGAAGAAGTCCCGCGGTCTGACCTACCTGTTCATCGCCCACGACCTGTCGGTCGTCCGGTTCATCTCGGACCGCATCGCCGTCATCAGCAAGGGCCGCATCGTGGAGCTGGCAGAGGCTGAAGAGCTGTTCCTCCATCCCCTGCACCCCTACACCAAGGCTCTGCTGAGCGCTGTTCCCATCCCCGACCCGGGTCTGGAAAAGAGCAAGAAGCTCCTGGTCTACGACCCCTCCATCCACGACTACAGCGTGGATAAGCCGGTGTGGGAGGAGATCGCCAACGGTCACTTCGTCTATGGCAACCAGAAGGAGCTGGAAGGCTACCGCAAGGAATATCAGAGCCAGCTCTAAGCACTGTCACTTGACTGTATTTTAACACAAATGCCCCGCCGCATTGGGAAGCATCCCATTGCGGCGGGGTTTTGTGCTGTATAAAAAGAGGCCGCTTCCCGTATTTCTGCCGGGAAGCGGCCCCTTTGTGTTTTATATCAGTCTTGCACCGGGCTTCGGCTCATGGGCCTGCCAGAGGGTGACCCACTCGGGCAGATGCAGATTTTTCAGGCGCTGGGGCAGGGCGGCGAGATCGCCGCCCGTGAGATACCACGCCACACCGAACGCCGCCAGCGCCAGGATCCCCAGCACCGCCAGCAGAACGCGGAGAAGATGCTTTTTCTTTGGGGTGGGGTCCTTGCTCTGCGAACAGCCCGGAGGATTGCTCTGTTTGGTCTGTCCGGCGGGAAGGAAGCCTGTCCCCTCGGCCTGCGGCAGACCGGCAGCGGCGCGGCGCACCATATCCAGCAGCCAGAGACCGGGGTTATCTGCGGCGGAGACGGTGCGGAGCCAGCAGCCTTTTTTGGTGCTGAGCACCAGCACATGGTCGCTTTCCCGCTCGGCACAGGCCACGGCCAGCTCTGTTCCCACGATGCGGCGGGCCGCCTGCGCCCGGGCGAGGGCCAGACGGACAGGGTCGGGTTTGTCCCCTTCCCCGCCAAGCTTGGCCCGGGCGCGCTTTTCGATTTGGGGGCCGACCTTGGCGTCGGCATAGCTCATGGTGCCGAAGTCGTAGACCTTCTCGGCACCGGGGACTTTCTCGAGCCGGGATTCCAGCAGCGCACCGGCGGCGGCATCGCCGCAGGCCAGCAGACGATCGTGGGCTTCCAGCGCCTGCACGGCGGCAGCGGCCAGACTGGTATCGCCTGCACCGTATACGTCCGCGCCAAAGCTGCTGCGGAGGCTCTGGGCCGCCTTTTTCAGTCCCGTGGGCGTGTCCGCATAGACAGCCAGCAGCGTCTCTGCGCCCCGGCTCTTCCACTGGGCCTCAGCCCTCCATTGGGGCGCAAACAGCGCCACAGCGGCCGCCAGCCGCCCCTGCGGCGCACCGTACAGGCGCAGCACACAGCGGGTCTCCTCTGCCAAATCCCATCAACCCCTCATTTTTGATTTTTACCGGACGAACACCTCATCCAGTGCAGCCAGCGCTTCGTCGTCCGACTGCTGGGCTGCGGTGAGGGCCTGCGTCCCGGCCGGGACTTTGCCCTGTGCCAGACGCAGCGCCAGTTCCAGCGCAGCCTGTGCGGCCCGGGCGCGCACCAGCGCACGGTCAGGCCGGGAGACGAAAAGCTTCTTGACGCAGGCCACGCCATCCCGGGCAGCGCCCAGATAGACGGTGCCGACAGGGCGCACCTCGTCGCCGCCGGTGGGGCCGGCCAAACCGGTAACGCTCACGGCGATGTCAGCGCCCGAAGCCTTTGCCGCGCCCAGAGCCATCTGTGCCGCCACGGGGGCGGACACGACGTTGTACTTTTCGATGACCGCCGGGTCCACGCCCACGAGCTTTGCCTTGGCCTGCTCCCAGTAGGTGACAAAGCCATAGCCGAACACCTCGCTAGAGCCGGACACGGAGGTCAGGCGCTGTGCAATGAGGCCGCCGGTGCAGCTCTCGGCGGTGGCGATGGTCAGACCCTTTTCCTGCAGGGTATGGACCACCGTCTCTTCCAGACCGGCCACATCCTCATCATACACCGCATCGCCCAGCATATCATAGAACTTTTTGGCATACGCGCGGCACATTTTTTCGCCGTCCTCGTCGGAGCGGGCACGGGCGGTAATGCGGATCTCGCACTCGCCGGTCTTGCAGTAAATGGCGGCGGTGGGATTCGGGTTTTCCAGCAGGTCACGCACCTTATACTCAATATCGCTCTCGCCGCCCAGCACACGGAGAGTTACGGAGTGGAGGGTGCAGTTCTGGCGCTCCATCAGCAGAGGGCGGACGCTCTCCGTCCACATGGCCTTCATCTCGTGGGGGACACCGGGCATGAGGACGGCGCAGTGGCCGTCCTGCTCGAACCACGCGCCGGGGGCAGTGCCGTGGTTGTTGATGATTTTATGGCCCTTGGTGGGGACCATCGCCTGTTTGCGGTTGTTGGGGGTCGTCTCGCGGCCGGTGCGGGCAAAGTAGCTGGTGATCTTGTCCCACTCGGCCTCATCGAAGGCCAGCTCATCCCCGAAGCAGGCGGCAACGGTCTCCTTGGTCAGGTCGTCTGCCGTGGGGCCGAGGCCGCCGGTAAAGACCAACAAGTCGCAGCGGCTCTTAGCCTCGTTGACGAAATCGGCCAGACGGCCATGGTTGTCGCCGATGGTGCTCTCCCGCTGGACCGTGATGCCCAGATCGGCCAGCTCCCGGCTGAGGTACTGGGCATTGGTGTTGAGGATGTTGCCGAGAAGGAGCTCGGTACCCACACTGATGATCTCTGCTGTCATGGCTCAGCCCTCGAATTCCACGTCGTCGGTGATACGCAGGCGGATACGCTCGGTGGCCTCTGCGGCCTCGGCTTCCAGCTCTGCCAGACCGGGCATCCCGGCCTCGGCTTCGAGGATCTCGCTCAGTTCGGGGCGGATCTTCGGGTGCGGCGGGGTAAAGATGGTGCAGCAGTCCTCATAGGGCAGGATGCTCGTCTCGAAGGTGTTGATGTGGCGGGCCGTCTCGACGATCTCGGTCTTGTCCATGCCGATGAGGGGACGGAGGATGGGCAGGTCCTGGGCGGCGTCGGTACACTGCAGAGCCTTGACGGTCTGGCTGGCCACCTGTGCCAGGCTCTCGCCGGTGACGAGGGCTTCACAGCCCTGCTTCCGGGCGATGATGTTGGCAATGTGCATCATGCTGCGGCGCATGAGGACGGTGAAGAGAACATCGGGCGCGTTATCGCGGATATACTCCTGGGGCTTGGTATATGGCACCACAAAGAGGTTGGTGCTGCCGGTATAGGGGGTGATGAGCTGGGCCAGAGCCTTAACTTTCAGTTTTGCGCGTTCAGAAGTATACGGAGGGGACGCAAAATGGATGTGGTCGAGGCCGAGGCCGCGCTTTGCCATCCGGTATGCCGCCACAGGGCTGTCGATGCCGCCGGACAGCATATTGAGGGCGCGGCCGGAGGTTCCGACAGGCAGACCGCCCTCACCCTGTATTTTTGGGCCGTGGATATACGCACCGTAATCGCGGATCTCCACGATGACCTTGAACTGAGGGTTCTTGACGTCCACCCGCAGGTAGTTGTGCCTGCCCAGCAGATAGGCACCCAGCTCCCGCATCAGCTCGGGGCTGGTCATGGGGAAGGTCTTATCGGAACGGCGGGCCTCGACCTTGAAGGTCTTGATGCCGTGGAGGCTGTCGCCCAGATAATCCTCGGCGGTCTGGCAGATGGTGTCGAAATCCTTCTCACAGACCACAGCACGGCTGAGGGCCGCGAGGCCGAACACCTTGCTCACCCGCTCAAAGGCGAGGTCCATATCAATATCTTCCTCTTCCGGCTCCATGTAGAAGGTGGACTGGGTGCAGTAGACGCGGAACTTGCCCACCGTCTTGAGGCGGTAGCGCAGGATCTTCATCATCGTCGATTCAAACTGGTTGCGGTTGAGGCCCTTCAGGGACATTTCGCCCTGATAGCCCATAATGACTTCTCTCATCGTTACTCCTTACTTTTTGATTCTCTGCAGGTGCTTCATGCCATCCTCAAAGCGTTCGAGGAAGGCGTCCACATCCTCCGGGGTGTTGTCGGCGCAGAAGGACACCCGGATGGCCGTGTCGATGGCCAGCGGGTCGCGGCCCATAGCCGCCAGCGTGTGGCTGGGCTGTCCTCTGCCGCAGGCACTGGCCGACGAGACGTAGATCTGCTTCTCGGACAGCCATGCAAGCATCGTCTCACTCTTGATGCAGTTCTCGCTGAAATTCAGCACCTCAGGCACAGCGCCCGCCGGGCTGTTGATCTCCACCTCCGGGAACACAGAAAGCCCCGCGCGGAGGCGGTCGTTGAGGGCGCGCACAGCCTTGTCACGGCTCTTGATGCTGCCGGCCAAGCGGGTGGCCGCAGCGGCAAGGCCCAGCGCATAGGGCAGGTTCTCGGTGCCGGGGCGGAGGCCGCGCTCCTGCTCACCGCCCAGATAGGGCGGCTGGAACGCCTGCACCAGCCGGTCACTCAGGTAGAGCGCACCGACGCCCTTGGGTGCGTGGATCTTGTGGCCGCTGACCGCCATCGTGTCGATGTTGTCCAGCTTGATGGGAACGCGCATCCACGCCTGCACGGCGTCCACATGGACGATGGTGCGGCTGTTGCGGCGCTTGACCTCGGCAGCCAGACGCTCCACGTCGTTGCGGGTGCCTATCTCGTTGTTGACCATCATGCAGGCCACGAGGATGGTATTCTTGTCCACGGCATCCAGCATCTTGTTGATGTCCAGTGTGCCGTCGGCCTGAGGCTTCACGACAGTGACGTTATAGCCCTGCGCGGCCAGACGTTCCAGCGGGCGCTGGACGCTGGGGTGTTCGAAGCCCGACACCACGATGCCCTTGCCGAAGGTGCGGGTCTGGGCCGCGCCCAGCAGGGCCAGATTATTGCCCTCGCTGCCGCAGGAGGTAAAGTACAGCTCCTTCGACTTGCAGCCCAGGGTACGGGCCACGGCGGCACGGGCGGCGTTCAGGGCCTCTTCGCTCCGCGCGCCGGGGGCATAGAGGCTGGAGGGGTTGGCCCAGTGCTCCCGCATGGCCTTGTCTATCACGTCTGCCACCTCGGGAGCAACGATGGTGGTGGCGGCGTTATCCAGATAATGCAGTTCCGGATCATGCAGCATAATTTCATTCCTGCCTTTTGTGCATAAAATATCAGGATAAGTATACCACAAAGTTCCGCATAACGCAAAATATTTGCACAGCAAAAAAGGGGCCGCTCCATGCAGGAGCAGTCCCTTTCAGCAGCTTGCGGTTCGCGTTTGGGTTCAGCCGTTCTCGTTTGCCTTCTGCAGCCAGATGCTGCCGATGTCCAGTGCATTGTACAGGCCGTTCTTGGTGGTCTGACGTGCCACGCGAGCCTCACGGGGCTTGGACTCATCGGTAGAGAGCAGCTGCAGATGGACCTTGTCTGCCACATCCACACCGCCCACGGTCTTGGTGGACTGGATCTGCAGATAAAGCACATACGGGTCGGTCATGCAGCCGTAATACAGCTCATTGTCCTTGCGGACGAGGGGCTTGCCTTTATAAGTCAGTTTTGGAGTAAATGGCATCGTGAAAGCCTCCCTATCATACTTGATTCACTTTAGTATATCATATTTATAACAGAAAACGCAAGGGCAGGCCCCCGGAATATGGGAATTTTTCCTCACGGGTTGCACGGGCCGGGGCTGTGCTGTATAATAGGGGCAAAAGTACCCATTCCGCCACAGGAGGACATTATGGCAGATTATCAGGAATATCGCCGCCGCATCCTTCACCGGCGCTGGCGCAGGGTGTTCATCACCGCTGCGCTGCTGATCCTATTGGTGCTTCTGGCCGCTGTGGGCGTCCTCTGGAAGCGCCTTCACCGCGAGCCAGCCCCCAATACGGCCCAAGGCCCCACCATTCTGCAGCAGGAGCTGACCGGCAGCGAGTGGAACACCATCAGCTATACCCCGGCCCGACGCCTGAGTGTCCAGACCCTCGACAATGGGATGACCGCGATGGACTTCCGCCTCGCGGCCCAGCCTGCCAGCCCTGCCGTGGAGCGGAGCAGCTTTTCGGACGTGAGTTTTTTGGGCGACAGTCTGACGCAGGGGATGCAGCTGTACGACACCGGCCTGCCCAACGCGCACTTCTGCGCTTATAAGGGCGTCGGCCCCAATGCCGTCGTCAACAACACCACCTGCCGCCGGGCCGACGGCGAAAAGGAAGTCCCGATGGAGGCGCTGGCCTCCCAGCAGCCCCGGGCGCTCTACATCCTGCTGGGTACCAATGTGCTGACCGCTGACAGTGATTATACCAGCTTCCTCACCTATTACCGGCTGATGCTGGACATGATCTCGCAGGCACTGCCCAACACGAAAATTTACGTCCAGTCCATCACCCCGGTCCGGCCTGAAGTGAGCAAAAAGTCCCCCGGCCTCTACAAGGAGCGGCTCTGTGAGATAAACGATGCTCTTTCGGCCATCGCGCTGGAAAAGGGCTGCACCTTCCTGAACCTCTGGGAGGCGCTGGCCGACGAGAACGGCGACCTCATCGAGGAATACGCCCAGCCGGACGGCTACCATCTGCTGCCCGCCGGGTACGACGCATGGGTGGATTATCTCTGCACCCACACCTGATAGCGATAGAAAGGCCCTCTCAGCGGCGCTGAGAGGGCCTTTTGCTGTCTTAATATCAGAACGCGATGCCGGCGTTGTCGTACAGCCAGCGGAGTGCGAACCAGCCAAAAGCTGCAGAACCCTCGTAGAGGATGCTGTCGTCGAACCGCACCTTGGGGTGGTGCTGGCCGTAGCAGCAGCCCTGCTCCGGGCCGCCTGCGGCGATGAACATGCTCACAGTAGGCACCTCATGGCTCACGAAGGCGAAATCCTCGCTGCCGCCGCCGGGCTTGCCGCCGGTAAGGGCGGTCATGTCCATGGCGCCCTTCCCCAGCAGCTCGGTCATATAGTCCATCGCATTCTCGGCGAGGGGCTTGTCCACCACCATGCAGGGGCAGTAATCGGCGAAGGATACCTCTGCCGTGCAGCGGAAGGCCGCCGCCACGCCCTGCGCGATCTCGGTCATGCGGGTTCGAATGAGTTCGCCGGTCTTATTCTCCGGGTCGGTGGTACGGATGGTCCCCCACATCTGGGCCACATCCGGGATGACATTGGATGCCGCACCAGCCTCGAAGCGGCCGGTGGTCAGCACACCGAAGTCGCCGGGCTTCAGCTCCCGGCTGTTGATCTCCTGCAGGGCGATGTGGATGTGGGCCGCAGCCGTGATGGGGTCGATGCAGTTTTCCGGGGTAGAGCCGTGACCGCCCTTGCCCTTGACCACGATATGGTACTGCTCACAGCTGGCCATCGTGATGCCGCCGCCCGGCACCAGCACCGTACCTACAGGCAGCGGCATTCCGGCCAGCACATGGAACATCACAGCGGCGTCCACATGAGGGTCTTCCAGCAGGCCGCCCGCGATCATATCCGGGGAGCCCTGGAAAATTTCTTCGGCAGGCTGGAATTCCAGCTTGACTGTACCTTCCAGCTCGTCCTCGTGAGCCTTGAGCAGCTTCGCTGCACCCAGCAGCATGGCCGTATGCATATCGTGGCCGCAACCATGCATCTTGCCGGGGACTTCCGAGCTGAACTCTTCACCCGAGTCCTCGGGGATGGGCAGGGCGTCCATATCGGCACGCAGCAGGATGGTCTTGCCGGGCTTTTTGCCGCCTGCCAGCGCAATGACACCAGCCTTGCCGCAGTCCTTTGGCCCATAGCCCATTTCCGTCAGCGCCTTTTTGACCAGCTCCTTCGTGTGGGGCAGATCGAAGCCCACCTCCGGGTGGCGGTGGAGCGTCCGACGCCACTGCTGCAGCTGCGGCTCCAGTGCGCGGGCCTCCTTCAAAAGCTCTTCCGATGTGATATTCATACTCATCCGCTCCTTCTTTTTTATAAGAAGCTGTTTTCATAAGCATTGCATCCCGCTTACGAAAACAGTTTCTCGATTCAGAAAAAGCCCTCCCGAGGGAGAGCTTTTTGCTGTGTTATGTTCAGCCCTCGGTGTGGCTTCCTTCGGGGTGGTACTTGGCGCAGGTACACTTTTTCCACTTCAGGCCACTGCCGCAGGGGCAGGGGTCGTTGCGGCCGATCTTGATGACACGGACAGGCTGGCCCTTGGGTGCGCCCTTTGCGCCGGGTGCGCCGTTGCCAGGCACATAGCCCTCGCCGGTGGGTTTGGCCACCTGCTCACGCTTGGGGGCCTTGCCCGCCTCGCGCACCTCGATGGTCAGCAGCATCTTGACGCTGGACTCCCGGATGGAATCGACCATCTGGTCGAACATATCAAAGCCCTCGATACGGTACTCGACGACGGGGTCCTTCTGGCCGTAGCCGCGCAGAACGATACCCTGACGCAGCTGGTCCATGTTATCAATATGGTCCATCCACTGGCGGTCTACACACTTGAGCAGGCAGATACGCTCCAGCTCACGCATCAGGGGTGCGCCGTAGCGCTGCTCCTTGTCGTTCAGGACGTCCATGCCGCGCTGATACAGCATATCCGCGATGCTCTCCTGCGAGATACTGTCATAGTCAGCGACAGTGTAGTGGAAGTCGGCGTCGGTGGTCAGCCAGCCCAGATAGTGGCGGCGGAGTGCACCGAAGTCCCACTCGTCCTTCACATCGCCTGCGAGGAACTGCTTGCAGCTGGACTCGATGTTCTCCTTCAGCATATTGTGCATCTCGGCGCTGATGTCCTCGCCGTCCAGGACCTTGCGGCGCTGACCATAGATGATCTCGCGCTGCTGGTTCATGACGTCGTCGTATTTCAGGACGTTCTTGCGGATCTCGAAGTTGCGGCCCTCGAGCTTCTTCTGGGCAGACTCGATGGTGCTGGTGATCATCCGGTTCTCGATGGGGGTGTCCTCGTCGATGCCCAGAGTACCCATCAGGCTCTGCACGCGGTCGCCGCCGAACAGACGCATCAAATCGTCCTCGAGGCTCAGATAGAAGCGGGATGCACCGGGGTCGCCCTGACGGCCTGCACGGCCGCGCAGCTGGTTGTCGATACGGCGGCTCTCGTGGCGCTCAGTGCCGATGATGAACAGACCGCCAGCAGCACGCACCTCTTCAGCCTCCGCTTCGGTCAGGGGCTTGTACTGCGCATACAGCTCATCGAACCGCTTGCGGACAGCCAGAATGTTGGTGTCGGTAGTCTCACCATGGCCGTCGGCCTCGATGAGCAGCAGCTCCACGGCTGCGGGCAGAGCCTCCTCGGGCTTTTCAGGGTTCAGCAGCTTCTCGCAGAAGTGCTCTTTGCGCATCTGGGCCTTTGCCATATACTCGGCGTTGCCGCCCAGCATAATATCGGTACCACGGCCAGCCATGTTGGTGGCGATGGTGATGGCCCCCTTCTTACCGGCCTGTGCGACGATCTCTGCCTCACGCTCGTGGTTCTTGGCGTTCAGCACGTTGAAGTCGCGGGTGTACTTCTGCAGCATCTTGGCGAGGGTCTCGCTCTTCTCGACGCTGACAGTACCCACCAGGACCGGCTGGCCGTTCTTATGGCACTCCATGACCTGCTTGATGACGGCATTGTATTTGCCGTTGATGGTCTTGTAGATGGCATCCGGGTAATCCTTGCGGATGACAGGGCGGTTGGTGGGGACGGTAACGATGTTCAGACCGTAGATCTCGGTGAACTCGGTGGCCTCCGTCTTTGCCGTACCGGTCATACCGGACAGCTTCTTGTACATACGGAAGTAGTTCTGGAAGGTGATGGTCGCCAGCGTCTTGCTCTCGGCGGCGATCTTCACGCCCTCCTTGGCTTCGATGGCCTGATGGAGGCCCTCGTTGTAACGGCGGCCGATCATCAGGCGACCGGTAAACTCATCGACGATGAGCACTTCGCCGTCCTTCACGACGTAATCAATGTCACGCTGCATCACACCGTAGGCTTTGATGGCCTGGTCGATGTGGTGGGCGAGGGTCATATTCTCTGCGGCAGCGAGGTTCTCGATCTTGAAATATTCCTCGGCCTTCTTGATGCCCTTAGCCGTCAGGGTGCAGGTCTTGTGCTTTTCGTCCACGATGTAATCGCCGTCGGCCTGCTCGTCGGTCTCCACCTTGTCTTCCAGCTCGACCACGACGCTCTTGCGCAGAGTGCGGACAAAGCGGTCCACCTGGGTATACAGGCTGGAAGAGTCCTCTCCGCGGCCAGAGATGATAAGCGGCGTACGGGCCTCGTCGATGAGGATGGAGTCCACCTCATCGACGATGGCGTAGGCATGGCCGCGCTGCACCATGTTGTCTTTATAAGTCACCATGTTGTCGCGCAGATAATCGAAGCCGAACTCATTGTTGGTGCCGTAGGTGATGTCGGCGTTGTAGGCCTCCCGACGGGCATCGCCGTCCATGCCCTGCACGATCAGGCCCACCGACAGGCCCAGCCAACGGTAAAGCTTGCCCATCCACTCGCTGTCGCGCTTGGCAAGGTAATCATTGACGGTGACGATGTGGACACCCTCGCCGGTCAGTGCATTTAGATAGGCGGGCAGCGTTGCCACAAGGGTCTTGCCTTCACCGGTCTGCATCTCGGCGATGTCGCCCCGGTGAAGGGCGATGCCGCCGGTGACCTGCACCGGGAAATGCTTCATGCCCAGCACACGCCATGCGGCCTCGCGGCAGACAGCGAAGGCATCGGGCAGAATATCATCCAGCGTTTTACCGTCGGCCAGCTTCTGCTTCAGTGCAGGAGTCTGGGCCTGCAGCTCGGCATCAGACATCGCCTGATACTTGCCTTCCAGAGCCAGCACCTGTTTGGTGAGGGGGTTGATCTTTTTCAGTTCCCGGTCAGAGAAGCTGCCAAAGAGTTTTTCAGCTAAGGACATTGGTCACACCTCATGATTCTTCAAAATAGCAAACGTCCGGGCCATTTGATTGCCCCAAAACGAATATTCACACATAAACATATGATACACCAAAAGCCCCATCCCGTCAAACCAGATGGTGAATTTTAGCCGGTTATTGAATGAATTTTCTGTAAATTCCTTCGACCTTTTAGACCACTGTATGGTATCGTCACTTTTCAATGTAGTATCAGACATGGTCTGTTGCGCCGCGCACCGCATGGCAAAAAAGAAAACGCTCCAAGATTTCTCTTAGAGCGTTTTGATCAAGTCGGCGGCTACCTATTTTCACAAGCCGTTTCC
>OJAL01001649.1_pt1 | contig 12001 bp, 11 predicted proteins | sample 1589301 | NCBI WGS metagenome assembly OJAL01 (sample SAMN03283261) | human gut metagenome | biome: human-associated habitat; material: feces | host: Homo sapiens | place: USA | collected 2013
GTGACCGAAGTGCACACCTGCCTCGAGAAGCTGCTTCATAGAAACGACTGCCATAATAAAATACCTCCAGATATTGTTTTGCCTCCGCACACCGTGATCTGCACAGTACATCGGGTACCGGCGGACTGCCCTCAACCCAAAAGGGCACAAAAGGGCATAGTGATGCGTGTGTAATGCTTTGTTATAATAGCACAAAAAGAATGCGGTTGCAAGTGGTTTTCTCTGTTTTGTATAAAGAAATGCTCACTTTTTCTCTTATTTGCCCGTATTCATCCCGCTCAGACCTGCAACGCCCATGCGGTTGAGGGCGTATCCCTTGCCGAACATCAAGTCGTATTGCAGCATCCAGTGCTCGTTTGTCCAGCGCTGCTGGAACTCCGTGGGCTGCTGGGTGGTGGTGCCGTCCAAGTTCATGGTAGTGCCGCGGGTGCAGCTGCGGCTGGCGACCCGCAGCTGCCGGTTGAGGAACTGGAAGTACAGCGGCTGCTCCAGCCCGAACAGTTCCATCATCACCGGGGAGATATCGTAGGCGGCAATGGTGCCAAAGTCCACCTGCTGCTGGCTGTAATTCGACCACATCAGCAGCGTGGTCTGGTGCAGACGGGGGTCGGTGCTGGAGCCGCTTGCATAGCCGGTGGTGGTGTAGACATCGTAGTTGGAGTTAATGGGGTTATAGTGGTCGCCCCAGAACACCAGAATGACCGGCTCGTCCACCTGAGAAAAATACGCCGTCAGCTTGCCCAGCATGGCGTCTGCATCCCGGATGCCGGTAGCGAAATCTTCCAGCGCACCCACGGTGCTGCTCTTGAGCCCCACCGGATGGGATACGACGTGCACCCGCTCGTCATCCGGGTAGTTGTCTCTATTATAATTGGTATGGTTCTGCATGGTGACCGCGTGCAGGAAGATGGGCTTATCAGAGGAAGTGCTCATCTTTTCGTACTGCTGAATGATCTGGTCGGCCATGGAGTCATCGGTCACAAGGCCGCTGGTCCAGTAGTGCTTGCGCACCTTGGTCACGCCGTGCATATCTTCCAGACTGATAAAATCACTGAAACCGAGGTTAGGGTACGCCTTATCGCGGCTCCAGTATTTTGCCCAGAAGCAGTGCACCGCAGCGGTCTGATAGCCCTTGAGTTTGAGGTAATTGGGCAGGGCGAACATGGGCTTTGTGACGTGCTGCTGGTAGGGCTTGCTGCCGCTGGGCAGGAAGGACACCGAGTAGCCGGTCAGGGCTTCAAATTCCACATCACAGGTGCCGCCGCCAAAGCTGGGGCTGTAGGCTCTGCCGTAGGCGCTGGTCTGCTGCAGAGCATGAAGATTCTGCGATACATCGGTATCAAAGGTGATGCCGTACTGCTCTAACTCCGAAACATCCCAGTAGGACTCGTCCATCACATAAATAATGGTAGGCTGCTTTGCCTGCTCCTCCTTGGGGGTGGTGGCGGCATAGCTGCCTGCATACATGGGGCCGGTGGAGAATTTCTCACTCTCGGCCACGTTATCCAGAATATCGTCCACTGCCTGCTCCGAGTAGCCCTCGGGCTTGTCGATCTCCAGATTGGTGAGGTTGGTCATAAAACCGGTAAGTACACCGTAGTAACGATAGTAGCGGTCCTGCATCCACGCATCCGGCGTGATGCCCAAAACCTGCGTGACTGCGGGCTGTAAGTAAACGCCGAAGATCAGCAGACACAGCGCCGCCACCGAAGCACCGGTGCCCGCAAGCCTTGGCAGCCAGCGCTGACGCAGCCGCCCACGGTAAACAAAGAAGCTTGCCACTGTAAGCGCCAGCACCAGCACAATGGAGACCACCATGCTGGTCTGCAGCTTGAGCCCGGCAGCAGAGGCCACACCGGCAGCCTCGGACACCTGCATCAGATCCCACGGCAGAAAGGGCTCACCCCGCAGCTGCATGGTGTAAAAGTTCACCGCACAGGGCGCACAGCCCAGAACGGCCATGCCCAGCGTGGCAAGCGGCGGGATGCGCAGCACCCAATCCAGCAGCTCCCACACCAGAAACAGTAGCAGCCATGCCAGCAGGTATGCCCCGAAATGGGGAAAAATAAAGCTGATAAAGGTATCAGCGGTCAGCGACCCACGCGCGATCCACTCGCCCAGCAGCAGCACGATAAGAGAAACTGCCGCCGGGAAGAGCATCCGCAGGGTCAACAGCGGTTTGGATGTTTTCATAGTCGATATCCCTTTCCACGTCCCGAACCCTATTTCCAGAGTGGCTGTGCTATTTGCACAAGCCTTTCGTGCTTATTATAGTCACTTTGCCGAAAATGTCCATTCATGATTTTACAAAAATTACGGTTTTATTTTTCAAAATATTCCCCTATTTTTCACAGACCCAGCTTAGCACGCAGCTGCTGCCAGAAGCCGTGCGGTGCTGCCGGTGCTTTTGGCACGGCGGTATGCACCAGAATGGCGTCCGTGCCGATGGTCTCGATCTCCCTCCAAGGGATGGTCAGACTCTCGTCCCGACCCAGCAGACCAAAAAATCGTGGCCTGCCCAGTAAGATCAGGCTTTGCAGCTGCGCCGTTGCGGGGTCAAGTTCCAGATCATCCGCGCAGCCAAGGCACACCCCCTGCTCCAACTGAACGACCTCTTTCTCGCACAGTTCCCGGATCGTCACGGCACTCTCCCCTTTCTGCCACAGCATACGCCGGGGCGGCATTTTCTATGCCAAAGGGGTGGAAAGCACCCGCCCGGTTGTGGTATACTATGGAAAATATCTGAGAAAAACATCCAATACAAGCGAGGCAGCAGTTATGTATAAAAGCATTATTTTTGATATCGGCGGTGTGCTGGTGGATTTTGACCCCAAGGCGTACCTTGTAGACCGGCTGTGCAACGCCGAAATGGAGGAGAAGGTCTACGATTTGACCTTTGGCAGCGAGGAGTGGCAGCTGCTGGACGCGGGCAAGCTTTCCCGCTATGACGGCAACCAGCGTATGCTGGAGCACGCCCATGCCGAGGGTTGCGCCTTTGAGGTGCAGGGCGTTCTGGACGACTGGATGCACATTCTGCGCCCGCGTCTGCGGATGCTGGAGCTGGTGCGGCGGCTGAAGAGCCACGGCTATTGCGTGTATTACCTGAGCAACATTCCGCAGGATGTGCTGGAATTGCTGACCGAGCGCGGCGTGCTGGCTCAGTTTGACGGCGGCGTAGCCTCCTGTGAGGTACAGGTGAACAAGCCCGACCCGCAGATCTACAAAGCTCTGCTGAAGAAGTATCAGCTGAAGGCCAGCGAGTGCGTATTTATCGATGACAGACTGGAAAACGTGCAGGCCGCCTTTGCGCTGGGCTTTGTCGGTATCCAGATGAAAGACAGTGTAGGCACGCTGATCCGCAGCCTTGCCACCTGTAACGTGACGCTGCGCTGAGCATTGATACCGTAAAACGCAGCAGCCCCTGCCGGAGAAGCTTTCTCCGGCAGGGGCTGCTTTGCGTTGGTAGGAACTTACTTTTCCTCGTAGCTCTGGCAGTAGTGCGGGGTCTCCACCTGCTGGGTGGTGCAGCTGCACTGCTCCGTCACCTTGATCTGCGGCAGATCACATTTGCAGCCGTCCACATTGTGGCAGCACGCGCAGACATCACAGGTCACGCCGATGTTTTCCATGCTTATCACCTCTTTGTCCATAGGTTGCCCTGTGGAGCAAGGGTTTATACATGGATTTTATCCGTTTGCCTTTTTGGCTTCCCGCTTGGACTTGAGCGTGACCGCCACGTGCCTGATAGACAACACCGGATGCACCGGCAGCATACGCGGGCCAGCCCAGCGCATGACTGCACGAATTTTCTCCCGCATTTCCGGTTTATAGCAATGGACCTTGCAGGCGGAACAGAAGGTCTTTGTTTCCATAAACGGACACTTTTCAATGCGCGCAAGCGCATAATCGTGCAGCTGCCGGCACTCCGGGCATAAAGTGCCTTTGGGAGTGTCATGCTGTTTGCGGCAGTAGAGTACAATCATCTCGCTGACAAGCAGTTTTTCATCTGCACGCTTTTTATCCAAGTTTTTGGGGGTCTGCTGCATCGGGTCCGTTCCTCCTGATCATTCTTATTCTCTTTTACGGCCTGACCGGCGCGCAGCACGGCGTACTGCACTGCGCAAAAACGCAAAGCCTACTGTAACGCCAAGTGCCACAGCCATTTCCATATACACCGCCTTTACCAAAAACGGCAGGAGTTGACGGATATTTCGTCCGTTTTCTCCTGCCGTAAATTCTGCATTTTTACGATACTCTGCATAACGGCTGCTGCACTTCTAAAAGTTAGTACTTTCTAACTTTTGTTTCTATAAAAATGCCGAAGCACGGCAAGTTATAGTTTAGCGCAGCAAACCATTTTTGTCAAGAGAGTTTCCCTCTCGTAAAGCTCACCATGCCGCCAGATCTGCGCCCAGCTTACGGCAGGCAGCCTGCACGTCATCATCAGGGGTTTCGTTGCAGATGAGCCCTTCCTCACTGAACAGCTGTGCGCCGTCATCCTGTGCGCGCTGTACCCAGTCGCGCATCCACTGACCGTCACCCCAGCCGTAGGAGCCGAACAGTGCGATCTTTTTGCCGTTCAGAGAGCCTTCCAGTGCAGCAAACATAGGCTCGAACTCGCTCTCTTCCAGCTGCTCTGCACCCATAGCCGGGCAGCCAAAGGCCATCACATCAAACTCTGCCAGCTTTGCGGGGGTCATCTCGGTGCAGGACACGATGGTGCCGTTGGCACCTGCGCCCTCGGCGATGCAGTTTGCCATGGTCTCGGTGTTGCCGGTTGCGCTCCAAAATACGATTGCTACTTTGCTCATAAAACTCTACCTCTTTCTCTGCGTAGTTAGTTTTGAATAACTTCATGTTCTGTGAAAATGCGTCCGTGTTTCATGACGCATTTTGTAGTTAGCTTTTTCTAACCATCAACAGGATACCACAGCCCTGCCCCGCTTGTCAAGGCATTAGCGCAATGTTTGCACGGCACAACAATGCCACCTTTTCTAAAGCGCACAGAGCGTGTGTTTCAGCCACCTAATACGCGGAAAACCACCAGCAGCACCCCGTAGATGACCGGCTGGTGCAACAGATACAGCAGCAGCGAGTGCCGCCCAAGCCAGCCTAGCGGCGGGCAGACCGAGCAGCGCAAGGGCTCCATGCGCTGCCGCCCTATAACGCCGTAGAGAAAGTACCCCGCCCAGAACAGAAACAGCCACGGCAGAAGGGCAAAATAATCCGTAGAATAGAACCACCACGGATAAAAGCCAAAGTACGCTGTAACGTAGTTTACATACATCGTCTGCGGCAGCCAGAGGCGCAGGCTTCCAAAACCCAGATAGCCTGCCGAAACATTGCGGGTCAGGGCGAACAGCACTGCGGAGATAGCAAACCCTGCTGCGGGTGGAATGCGCCGCAGCGGCTTTTCCAAAAGGCCGGTCAGCAGCATAGCGCTGCCCAGCAGGGTCAGCACACCAAAAACGACCCTGTCCTCCGGCATAAAAAGCAGCGTGACCGCCGTGACAAGCGCCCCTGCCCCAAACACCTGTGCGCCCCGGCATAGGGTATGATGCCCCAGCTGCACGCAAAAGCCGGACAACAGAATAAACACCCAACAGATGCTCTGCTGCCACAGATGCCCGGGCAGGCCGTAATACCAGTCGGCCTGAATGCCGAACAGATTGACCAGATCCCAGCAGCCGTGATAGAGCATCATGCTAACTAAATCCAGCCCGCGCAGCTCGTCCAGAAGAGTGTAGCGGCCAGAAGTGTTATTGTACTTCACGGCGTTTTCCTTCCTTTTTGTCACGCTGTTACACCGTTTTGCGGCGCAGCAGGCTCATGGGCGGCAGCTCCGGGGTGGGCATGGTGTATTTTTCCATGGCGTGCGGGGTGCTTTCCACCCGCTCCCCTGCTTCGTTTTCGATCCATTCCGGGGTAAGCGGGATGCTGCGTCCGTCCGGGCACAGTGCCTCCAGCGTATCTCCAAGGCTCCATTTGCCGCGCTGCTGGCAGTGGGCGATGCCGTTTTCCCAGCTGTCCACCGTGCCCACGAACTCCCACTCACGGATGTAAGTGGCGCTGTCGGTTGCCTGTTTGGCCTGCTCGCGGCCAAAATAGAAGCCGGGAGAGTAGTGCCGGTGGCTGGTACGGGTAAGCTCTGCGTACACCTCCGGCGGCAGTTCAAAGTTATCGTTTGCCGGGTCAGCCAGATAAGCGTCCAGTGCCTTGCGGTAGGCGGCGGTGACGCTGGCCACATAGTAGAAGGTCTTGGCGCGGCCTTCGATCTTCAGGCTGTCCACGCCCGCCTTGCAGATCAGGTCGATAAAGGGCGCGGTGCACATATCGTTGGCGTTAAGGATGTAGCTGCCGTTCTCGTTTTCGCCGATCTCGTACAGCTGACCGGGGCGGGTCTCCTCGCTCAGGTAGTACTTCCAGCGGCAGGGCTGGGCGCACTGGCCACGGTTGGCGTCACGCCCTGCCATGTAGTTGGACAGCAGGCACCGACCGGACACGCTCATGCACATCGCACCGTGCACAAAGGCCTCGATTTCCAACTCCGGCGGGGTCTTATCGCGCAGGATGGCAATATCCTGCAAGGTCATCTCCCGGGCCAGCACCACGCGCTTTGCGCCCATTTTGTAGGCGGCGCGGGCGGCTGCCCAGTTGGTGATGCCGGTCTGGGTGGAAAGATGCACATCAATGTCCGGGGCAAAGGTCTTGCAGGCATCCAGCACACCAAGGTCTGCCACGATAAAAGCATCCACACCGGCCTTGGCGGCTTCCTTGATGGCCTCCGGCAGGCGGTCGGCTTCCTCGTTGGTAGGCAGGGTGTTCATGGTCAGGTAGACCTTGCGGCCACGGGCATGGGCGTAGATGACGCTTTCCGCCAGCTGCTCCGGGGTGAAATTGGCCGGGGCAGAGCGCATACCAAACTCCGGCAGGCCGCAGTAAACGGCATCGGCACCGTAGTTGATGGCATAACGCAAACGTTCCGCATCGCCCGCCGGGGCAAGCAGTTCCGGGATCTGTAACATTTGTAGGTTCCTCTCTTATGTATCACAGTTTTTAACGGGAAAGGGGCCGCTGCACCGTGTTTTTTGTGCAGCGGCCTTTCCTCAGTTTTTCAGGCTTTTGTTCACAGCTGCGGCAGTTTTGCAGTTTGCGTTATGCTCTGCCAGCGTGTGGGCGTAGTAGTAATTGCCCTTGAGGTCGGTCACAAAGAAGTAAGCGTCCTTGGCTTCCTCATCGGGCTGCGGCTCCAGTGCTGCCTTGATGGCGGCAAGGCCGGGGTTCGAGATGGGGCCAGCGGGCAGGCCGGTGCAGCTGTAAGTGTCGTAGGCTGCAAGGATATTTTCCGGGATATCGTCCCAGCCGCCGTAGTAGGGCGCGACCCAGTTCCAGAGATAGTTATTGTCGGCGTCGCTCTGGATATGGCTGGAGGTGTTGCTTTGCAGCCGGGGGTATGGCGAGCCCTCCGCCAGACGGTTGCGGAACACCTGCGCCACATTGGAGTCCTGACTGTTGCCCGCTTCCTCCTGCACAAAGGAGGCAAGGGTGACCAGCTCCGGCAGGGTCATGTCCTGCTTTTTGAGCGCTGCGTACATTTCCTTGGTAAATTGTGCATCGAACTGGGCGTAGAAGGTAGCCACATAGTTGTGCACCGTATCACCCTTCAAAAACTCGTAGGTCTCCGGGAAAAGATAGCCCTCACACTTCATAAAGCGGTTCGGAGCATCCTTATCCTCCGGGACATACTGCCAGAAGGTATAAGCGCTGAAATCGCCCTCGTTGGCTTCCTTCAAAAACTCCTCGGCGGTGCACAGACCGGCGGCTTCCATCTTCTGGGCAATAGCAATAGCCGTTGTACCCTCCGGGATAGTCACCCGCACTGTTTCTGCCTTGGCGTACTGGGAAAGGGTGCTGATGAGTGCATCGTAGGAGCTGCCAGTGGTCAGCTCAAAATCGCCGTACTGCAGCTTTGCGGCAGCGCCCTTTTCCCCCACATACCAGCGGAACAGGTAGGCAGAGCGGATGACGCCTGCATCCTTCAGCTTGTTGGCGATCGTGGCTACGCCGCTGCCCTGCTGAATGCTTACGGTGACCGCCGTGCCGGGCTTACTGCTGCCGTAGATCTCGCTGCGGGCAAACAGCACCGCTGCGCCCGCTGCCAGAAGGATCAGCAGAAGCACTACCAGCAGAATTTTGCCTGCACCGCCCTTTTTGCGGGCTGCGTGTGTATCGTTGTGTGCCATACGCACCTTCCTTTTTTCAGTTTTCCAGCATCAGACGCAGATAGCTTTCGCTCACGTCAAAAGGCTCTGCGTCAAAGCGGATCATGCCGTATTCCTGCCGGGTGCCCTCGCCCAGAAACAGCGGCTGGGCAGCGCCTACCGTGATGACCGCCTTTTCCACAATGACTTCCTTCTCGCGGGCGGCTTCCATCAGGATCTCGGCGGCGCGGTCGCTGTCGGCCATCATCTCCACAAAATACAGGGTATCCTCCTTGCGGAAGTAGATGCCGTAGCCATGTTCGTTGGACACGATGGTAGCGCCCCGGGCGTACAGCTCCTGCAACACCACCGCCATGCGTTCCGGGCTCAGTTGCACGGTATCCTTCCAGAACTGCTCCCGCAGCTCGCACAGCTTTTTGGCTGTCACCGTGTCAAATTCCGCCTGGCTCCACAGGTTGCGGCTTACCTCGCGGGGCAGGCAGCGCAGCGCAAAGGCCTGCGCAAAGCCTTTATCCTGCAGCAGAGCGGCCTGTGCTGCATCTGCCGGGACTGCCACGGTAAAGCCTGCGCCCCGCAGCTTTTGCTGGGCGCACAGGGTATCCAGCAGACCCGCCAGCAGCAGACTGCCCTCGCCGCACAGGCACAGGTAATTGCCCGTGCGGCCCTGCAGGGTGACCGGCACAGCCAGCGCAGCCGCCACGATGGTGTCGTTTTCATCGGCCACATAAATGTTCTGCACACCGGCAAAACGTTCCAGTACCATTTTTGCAAAATCTTCGGTATCATGATGCTGGCTCTGCCACAAAGCCAGCACTGCCGCCTCGTCGGACGGCTGCATCAGACGATACATCGTTCAGGATGCCCCCTCTTATCATATTTTATCGTTCAGCCCAGTGTTTTCCGGGCAAGCTGCTGCACCTCTTGCTGGATCTCTTCAATGCTGCGCATTGCGTCCCCGCTGGTGCAGTGCACGGTGTCCCAGCCAAGATTCCGGGCGCAGAACTCAGCAGCGGCACGGCTGCGCGCTAGATAGGCGGTATCCTTCTCGTGCACGTCCTTTTTGCTTTCGTCGCCGTGGTAGCGCTGGGTCATCAGCCGCTGGCTGACCGCCGGGTCTACCTGCAAATAGATGACCCTGTCCGGTGCGGGCAGACCCAGCAGACGGAACTCGTAATCAAACAGCCAGTGCAGATATTCCTCCCACTGCTTCTGCGGAAGCTTGGAGCACTGATGCACCGCATTGGAGGTGGTGTATCGATCGGCGATGATCACACCGCCCTGCTCATAAAAGCTGCCCCAGCTGGTTTTATAGCTGGCATAGCGGTCCACCGCGTAAAAGCTGGAAGCCGCGTAGGCGTTTACATCGTCCGGGTGCTGGCCGAACTGCCCCGCCAGATACATCTTGACCAGTGCGCTGGAATCGCTGGCATAATCCGGGAAGGTGATCTTCTGCACAGGTACACCCTGCGCGGCAAGATGCTCTGCCAGCAGCTTTGCCTGTGTGGCCTTGCCGCTGCCATCCAGCCCTTCCAGTACGATCAGTTTGCCTTTGCTCATACGACGGCACCTTCTTTAATGGCAGCATATTTTGCGCGCACCTCAGCGGTCTTGCCGCAGCACATCTTGCCCTCCGGGCAGGCACCGCACAGGCAGGCAGGGCCGGCCTTGGCAAAGATATGGGGTGCTACCGGGTACACCAGCGCGAACATCTTTTCAGCCAGTTCCCGGATCTCCCACTGGGCGCGGTTGCAGCAACGCAGCTGGAAGAAGTTCATCAGGCTGCGGGCGTTCATAGTGACCACCATTTTTGTCTCGCAGGCATTGGGCAGCACAAAGCGGGCGTCCTCGTTGGCCTGTTTAGAAGCCTTGGCGCGAGCCTGCTTTTCCGGCATCCCCTCGGCCATCAGGCGGGCGGTGTGCCCCTCCTCCAGCTTATGAGCGAGGTCAAGATAGCGCTGGGCGTCCTCTTCCATGCTGGCAAGGAAAGCGGCTTTTGCTTCCGGGATGGCCTCGATCTCCGGGGGCGTCACATAGCGGAAATCATCCAGACGCACATAGCGCTGGCTCTGCACGCTGAAGGACGCAATGCGGTGCCGGGTGATCTGGGCAAGCAGGGTGCGGCTGACCCCCTCGATGCCAAAGGTGAAGCTGGCGTGCTCGATGGGGCTTGCGTGACCAAGGTCACTGAGCATGGTCAGAAATTTTGCAGTTTTTTCCTCGTCCAACCCGTCCAGAAGGTCGGTGATATGGGCGTCGGAGTAACAGAGCTTTGCGGCAGCCGCCACCACCTTTTCCGGTTCCGGGGTGTGGGCAATCAAACGAACAATCATCATAGGGTCATTCTTCCTCCGTAATCTTGGTCAGGGGCGCAAAATTGGCCATCGTTTTCTTGATGCCCACTTTTTCAAAGTTGATCTCTACGATCTGATCCCCGGCAGCGGGTTTTACCTTCAGTACCGTGCCGCGGCCGAACACCTTGTGCTCCACGATGTCGCCCGGTTCATAGTGCTTTGCGTCGAAAGCCACTGATTTTACGGCAGAATTTACTGTAAAGGCTGTTTGCTTTACAGTATTTTTCGTCGCATTTCCGCTGGAATATCCAGAATCAAATCCGCCGCTTCTGGTAGTCGGCTGAGTGGAGCTGTTGCCATAGTGACTGCCAAAACCGGAGGAAGACGTGCTTCTTCCACCGTAAGAGGAGCCAAAGCCACGGCTTTCACCGGCGTTATATTCCCGGTTCAGGTAGCCGCTGCGGTTGCCCGAGCTGTAACCCGAGCCATAACCGCCGCCGTAGCTGCTGCGGCTGTAACCGGAGGGGCCGGAGTAGCCGGATGCCCCGCCGGGCACGGTATCGCTGTAACTGCTGCCCCAACCGCCCATGCGGGAACGCTGTTCCAGCACCGGGCTGCGGGTCTCCTCGATATATTCCGGCTCGATCTCCCGCAGAAAGCGGCTGGGCTCGTTGCGCTGGGTGCGGCCGTACAGCATCCGGGTGACGCTGTTGGAGATGTACAGCTCCTTTTTGGCGCGGGTGATACCGACGTAAGCCAGACGGCGCTCTTCTTCCAGATCTGCTTCGGAGTACTTGCTCATCTCGCTGGGGAAAACGCCCTCCTCCATGCCGATGAGGAACACATAAGGGAACTCCAGACCCTTGGCAGAGTGGATGGTCATCAGCACCACCTGATCGCTGCTCTCGTTGTAGCTGTCGATATCACTGATGAGGGCGATATCCTCCAGATAGCCTTCCAGTGTGGCTTCCTCGCCGTGCTGGTCGCAGTAGTTTTTGACGTTGTTTACCAGCTGGCCAAGGTTCTGCAGACGGTCGGCGGCATCCTCGTGCCCCTTGGCGGCGTCTGCTTCCAGCATGGCCTTGTAGCCGGTCAGCTCGATGACATCCGAGGCAAACTCATCCAGCGTGCGGGTGGCAAGGGAATCCTGCAGGCGCTGGTAGATCTGCCAGAACTTGAGCAGCGGCATGACCGCGCGGGAGAGCTTGGCGTACTGGTCGGCATGGCTGATGACATCCAGCATACTGACCCCCTGCTGCCCGGCAAGGTCTGCAATGACGTCAACGGTGGTGGCACCGATCTTGCGGGCGGGCTCGTTGATGATGCGGCGCAGCCGCACATCGTCCCGGGGGTTGGCCACGATGGACATATAGGAGTGGATGTCCTTGACCTCCTTGCGGTCGTTGAAGCGCTGCCCGCCCACGATCTTATGCGGGATGCCCGCGCGGGTGAAGTAGCTTTCGATGGGAGCCGACTGGGCGTTCATGC
>OJAL01001655.1_pt1 | contig 11986 bp, 9 predicted proteins | sample 1589301 | NCBI WGS metagenome assembly OJAL01 (sample SAMN03283261) | human gut metagenome | biome: human-associated habitat; material: feces | host: Homo sapiens | place: USA | collected 2013
ATCGGCGTCAACACCTGTATATCGTACGGCGTCGCGTCCACAAATTTGGGGAGTTTCTGCTTGATCAGCTGCAATACCACGCTGATAATCACATCCGCGTCATACCGCTTCAGGAAAAAGAAATCCATGCTTTTGTTGTCCAACGTCACTTCTTCGCCCTGATTGATCTTGTGCGCATTCACAATGATGTCGCTCGTGGATGCCTGGCGGAAAATCTTCGTCAGCATGACCACATTGCACTCGTGCGAGCGAATAATGTCCCGCAGAACACTTCCCGGTCCCACACTCGGCAGCTGATTGACATCTCCGACCAGAATCAGTCTCGTTCCAACAGCAACCGCCTTTAACAGTGCATGCATCAAAGAAATATCCACCATGGACATCTCGTCGATAATCACAACGTCCGTCTCAAGCGGATTCTGCTCATTCCGCTCAAACCCTGCCGCACCGTCCACACCGCCGTTCAGTTCCAGCATGCGGTGTATGGTTCTAGCCTCAAACCCGGTCGTCTCGCTCATGCGCTTCGCCGCACGTCCGGTAGGCGCCGCAAGAAAAATATCAAGTCCTTCCATCTCAAAATACTTGATGATCGTATTGATCGTCGTCGTTTTTCCGGTACCCGGTCCTCCGGTGATAATCAGAAGTCCGTTGCGCACCGCCTCTTTGACCGCTGTCATCTGGTGCTCATCCAGTTCCATTCCGGTCTGCTTCTCAATTCTGCGAACACGCTCCTCGATTTCCAGATCCGGAACATCATAGCTGACATTGAGCTGTTTTAACATGGTTGCCGTATTTGCCTCCATGTAGTAAAAGGACGCCGCATAGATCTGCGTCTGGTTTTCGCCCTGCTTCATGATGATTTTCCGCTCGATCGCCAGATCCATATACTGCTTCTCGATCTGCTCCTCCCCGACCTCAAGAAGCTGTCCAGTTCTTCTGGTCAGTTCCTCCTCCGGCAGGTAGGTATGCCCCTCTGTGGATGCCTGAAGCAGCACATATAAAATTCCGCTCCGGATCCGGAAATCAGAATCCATGCGGATTCCTACCCGGACAGCAATCTCGTCTGCCGTGCGGAATCCCACACCCTCAATGTCGTCCGCCAGCCGATACGGGTTCTCACGGATAATCCCGTATACCTCCTGTCCATACTGCTGATATACTTTCACTGCCAGGTTCATCGTGATGCCGTACTGCTGAAGGAAAATCATCGCCTGCCGCAGATCACGTTTTTCATTCACCTGATCCGCAATCTCCATCGCCTTGCGCTCGCTGATTCCCTTTACTTCCGCCAGCCGCTCCGGCTCCTCCTCGATAATCCGAAAGGTATCCGCCTTGAATCTGCGCACAATCCGCGCTGCCAGCGCCAGACCAATTCCGCGGATCGCCCCGGAACCGAGATAGCGTTCGATGGCTTCCTCGTCTTCCGGCGCTTTCTCCTCAAAACTTTCGACCTTAAACTGTTTACCGTAAGTAGGATGATCGGTATAGTCGCCGGATGCCTCAATGTTCTCCCCCTCTGCGATCGCCGAGAAGATTCCCACGCAGGTAATCTCCGCCTCCCCGCTCACCAGATTGAGAACCGTATATCCGTTGTCTGCATTTCTGTATATAATATGTTCCACATATCCTGCTAACTTTTCCAAATCATTCCTCCCGCCGAAAAAAGCAGAGAACCCGTCACCTCTAACGGTGACCGCCCTCTGCCTCGTTCATTCTTAACTGCCGGCATCTATTCTATGCCATAGTTCCGTTTCATCTGCTCATAAAGCTGCTGCGTATAATTTTCTCCCACCTGATCCACAATCTCATCTGCCACCAGTTCGATCGTGCTGTCCATGTGAAAATCTGTCAGCGTACTGAGAGAAGAATCCTTATCCTCGTCATCATCCGAAATGAGATTCTCCTTTACTTCCTTTAATACCTCTTCCACAAAGTAGGACTCAAAATCCTTGCAGACCGAGAGCAGTTCTTCCTCGCTCGAGCCGGAGGACACACTACTGATCGAATTCTTCAGTGCCGACGCGCTGCCTGCGGCTGCGCTGTTCTGTGCATTGCTGACCAATGACGAAATACCGTCTATCGAAAAACTCATACTTTACGCTCCATTCCGCTTATCATCCGCTTACCGTTCGCTTATCATCTGCTTATCGTTTCAGGTTGTTCGCCATCTCCAGCATCTCATCCGATGTCGTGATTGCCTTGGAGTTCAACTGATAGGCACGCTGTGCGATAATCATATTGACCATCTCGTCCGCCACCTGTACATTGGACGCCTCCAGATAATTCTGGCGAACCTGGCTTCTGGTAAGACCTGCTGTCGTATTCTCATTCATTGCCGCACCCGAAGCTGCTGTAACTTCCAGAAGGTTGTCACCCGTTTTCTCAAGGCCGCTCGGGTTGTTAAACTGGAACAGTCCGATCTGACGGTTCATATTCACATAAGTTCCATTTGCTGTCGTGTAACCGATTCTGCCGTCGCTCGATACTGTCACACTGCTGGAACTTATATTGGCCGGAAGAACGATCTGCTGGTTATTGCTGTCCAGCACCGGATAGCCGTCCGGATTGGTCAGTGTAACGCCGTTGGTTCCCACTGCCCACACAAAATCTCCCGCTCTGGTATAGCGTGTCTCGCCGTCTGCGCAGCGCACTGCAAAAAATCCGTCTCCGACGATTGCAAAATCGGTATCATTCTCACTCGCCTGCAGCGCTCCCTGTGTGTACACGGATGTGACTGCCGCAACTCTCGTTCCGAGTCCCACCTGTGCCGGAATCGGTTTCTGCTCTCCGTTTGCACTCGTTGTCTTCGTCTGAATGGTCTGGTAAAGCAGCGACTTAAACTCTGCCTTCTCCTGCTTGAATCCAACCGTATTCACATTGGAAAGATTGTTTGAAATATTGTCCACGTTCGTCTGCTGCGCAAGCATACCGGTTGCCGCAGTATAAAGTGCCCTCATCATATGTCAGCTACCTCCGTCTATACATTTCCGACCTGATTGACCGCCTTATCCAGTGTCTCATCAATCGTGTTAATAACCTTCTGTCCTGCCTGATATGCTCTGGAAATCGTAATCATATTGACCATCTCAGAAACAACATTCACATTGGACGACTCCAGCGTTCCCTGCACGATCCTGCCGTCTGCCGCCGTCACCGTTCCTCCGTTCACAAGGTCGTACATATTCTCACCGTACTTCGCCAGATAGTCATAATCCGCAAAATCGACGATGCCGATCGTTCCAACCTGCTGATCGTTCTGATAGATATTGCCAAGCTCATCCACGGTGATCTTCTGGGTCGGATCCACCCGAATCCGTCCGTTCACATTGCCGTTTCTGGCGTCATTTGCATTCAGGACATAATCGCCGTCCTTGGTCACCAGATAGCCCTGGGTGTTGACCGTGAACGCTCCGTCCCTTGTATATTTTACGGATGAATTTCCCTGCTTATCCGTGTAGGCAATCGCAAAAAATCCATCTCCCTTGATTGCAAAATCCGTACTGTTATCGGTAACCTTGAAACTTCCGGTACTGTAATCCGTATACGTCTCACCGATATGAACGCCCATGCTGATTGTACCCAGCTTCTGCGCAAGACCGTAAGACGATGTATCTTTGATCTTGATTGCCAGCTCATCTGCAAATGTCTGGGACGTTGTGCCTTCTTTCTTATAACCATTCGTATCTGCATTTGCAAGATTGTTGGAAAGCACATCCAGACGCTTCTGTTCATTTATCATTCCTGTATACGCTGTATACAATCCCTTTACCATAGACTGCTCCTTTTCCTGTTACCTCTTGTAACTTCTGCCTGCTTCTCACCAGAATCCATCAGACACTCCCGCATCCCAAGGGCTCTTTGTTGTTTATATCGTCATAACTGCCGTCAAACTTAATCGTCGTCGCGCTTTCCGGACAGGAACTCCACGAACTTTCCGGTTCCGACTGCCACACAGGTCATCGGCTCCTCCGCTGTCATGGTATTGATGCCCGTCTTGTCCTCTATCAGTTCCTCAAGTCCGCGAAGCAGTGATCCGCCTCCCGTGAGAACGATTCCGCGGTCCGCCACGTCCGCCGCAAGCTCAGGCGGCGTCTTCTCTAACACCGAGTGTACCGCTTCCACGATCTGCAGTGTCGGCTCCTTCAGCGCCTCTTCCGTCTCCTCGGAAGAAACGGTTACCGTCTTCGGCAGACCGGTCACCAGGTTACGGCCTCTGACGTCCATGGTCTCATTCTGTGCCAGTGGGAAACAGGAACCGATCTTGATCTTGATGTCCTCCGCTGTGCGCTCACCGATCAACAGATTGTGTTTCTTTCTCATGTAACGGACAATCGCCTCGTCAAAATCATCTCCGGCGATCTTGATGGAAGTGCTGACAACCGATCCCCCCAGAGAAATCACGGCGATGTCCGCGGTACCGCCGCCGATATCCACGATCATGTTGCCGCATGGTCTTGAAATATCGATTCCGGCTCCGATCGCTGCCGCAATCGGCTCCTCGATAATCGCCACCTCACGCGCACCTGCAGAATAGGTCGCATCCTCAACCGCTTTTTTCTCGACCTCGGTCACTCCGCTCGGCACACACACGCTGATGCGCGGCTTGCGGAATGTCTTCTTGCCAAGTGCCTTCTGGATGAAATACTTGATCATCTTCTCGGTGACAGTATAATCAGAAATAACACCCTGACGCAGCGGACGGACTGCTACAATGTTGCCGGGCGTTCTGCCGAGCATCAGTCTCGCTTCCTCTCCGATTGCCTTGATTTTGTTTGTATCACGATCAAAAGCCACTACTGACGGCTCCTTTAACACTACACCTTTGCCTTTAATATATACCAGGATACTTGCAGTACCAAGATCGATACCGATGTCCGTACTCATCATATTCTAATCTGCCCCTTTCTTTTCTCTGCCAATGGTTCATCTATTCGTTGAATCTTTCTTCACGTCCAAAAGGACATAAAGATGCATTTAATCATATTTTTACATATACAGCATTATTATATACAAAAACTGGGATTTTTCAAAGCTTTTTTTCGCCCGCGCCTCCATTTTTGAAAAAAATAAGAATTTCTTCATTTTTTGTCCGGAATATCATATTTTTTCATTTTTTCATCACGTATTCATCACATTTCCGGGTTATATTCTTTTATGTACTAAATGGTGTACCAAACATACACCGCCCGGAAATATTCCTCAAATATTCCGCGGTTAGTATAATTTTTCATAACTCATACCTTCCGGCGCAAACACCAAACGCCGGGAGGTACTCCCCGGGTATAACGAATTTTCATCCATATGAATTTTCGATGCCATATATTTCACAACATTTCTCTGACCGCAGATGTCAACACATCTGTTGTCAAAAAAGGCACTGTATGCTGCGTGTTTTCCACGTTTGCATCCAGTGCCTTCTCCTTGTTTCCACTATTTTCCCAGATATTTCTTGACATACTGTCCGGTGTAGGACTCCGGTATCTGCGCCACCTCTTCCGGTGTTCCCTGCGCGATGACCGTTCCACCGCCGTCTCCGCCTTCCGGTCCCATGTCGATGATGTAATCCGCCGTCTTGATCACGTCCAGATTGTGCTCAATAACCACCACGGTATTGCCGCCGTCGGACAATCTCCGCAAAATCTCGATCAGCTTGTGCACATCCGCAAAATGAAGTCCGGTCGTCGGCTCATCCAAAATGTAGATCGTCTTTCCGGTGCTTCGCTTGGAGAGTTCGGTTGCCAGCTTGATTCGCTGCGCCTCTCCTCCCGAAAGCTCTGTGGACGGCTGTCCCAGTTTTACATAGGAAAGTCCCACATCGTAGAGCGTCTGAATCTTGCGGTGGATGGACGGCACATTTTTAAAAAACTCCAGCGCCTCCTCCACCGTCATATCCAGCACATCATAAATGCTTTTTCCTTTATACTTGACCTCAAGCGTCTCCCGGTTGTACCGCTTTCCCTCGCAGACCTCGCACGGCACATAGACATCCGGCAGGAAATGCATCTCAATCTTTAAGATTCCATCCCCTCCGCACGCCTCGCAGCGTCCGCCTTTTACGTTGAAGCTGAATCTTCCCTTTTTGTAGCCCTTCGCCTTTGCATCCGGGGTCGCCGCAAACAGATCGCGGATCATATCGAACACGCCCGTGTAAGTTGCCGGGTTTGACCGCGGCGTTCTGCCGATCGGCGACTGGTCAATATCAATCACCTTATCCAGCTGCTCCATGCCAAGAATCTCATCATGCTCTCCCGGAATGCAGCGCGCCCGGTTCAGGTCGCGCGCCAGCCGCTTATAGAGAATCTCATTGGTCAGGGAGCTCTTTCCCGAGCCGGACACGCCGGTAATGCAGGTCATAATCCCGAGCGGTATGTTCACATCGATGTTTTTCAGGTTGTTCTCCCGTGCGCCTTTGATCGTCAGAAATCCCGTCGGTTTTCTGCGCTCATCCGGTACCGGGATCTTGATTCTGCCGCTTAAGTACGCTCCCGTGATCGACTTCGGATTCTTCATGATCTCCTGTGCCGTACCGCAGGCGACCACTTCTCCACCGTGTGAGCCGGCTCCCGGTCCGATATCCACAATATAGTCCGCGGCAAGCATCGTATCCTCGTCGTGCTCCACGACAATCAGCGTGTTGCCGAGATCTTTTAAATTCTTCAGCGCCCCCAGCAGCTTATCGTTATCGCGCTGATGCAGTCCGATCGATGGCTCATCCAGAATGTACGCAACCCCGACCAGCCCGGAACCGATCTGCGTCGCCAGACGGATACGCTGTGCCTCTCCTCCCGAGAGGGTACCGGTCGCTCTGGACAGGGACAGATAATCCAGTCCCACCTCATTCAGGAATCCGACGCGTGCACGGATCTCTTTTAAAATCTGATCGCCGATCCGGTGCTGCTGCTCCCCCAGCTTCATCTCCGCCAGAAAGGCATTGAGATTCTTCACCGACATGGAAGTCATCTCATAAATATTTTTATCCGCAACCGTCACTGCCAGAGACTCTGCTTTCAGCCGCTGTCCCTTACAGGTCTCGCAGGGGGTAATCCGCATGAACTGCTCATATTCCTGCTTCATGACCTCCGAACCGGTCTCCCGGTACTTGCGCTGCACGTTTTTGATCAGTCCCTCAAAGGCAACATCATAAACGCCTTCCCCGCGCTGTCCTCTGTAATGGACTTTCACTTCCCTGCCGTCCGTTCCGTAGATCAGGACATGGCGGATTTCCTCCGGGTATTCGCAGTACGGCGTCTCCAGCGAAAAATGATACTCCTCCGTCAGCGCCTTTAAAATAGCGTATGTGAAACTGGACGGATCTGTACAGGACTGCCAGCCCATCACCTGGATGGCGCCTTCCGCGATCGAGAGACGTTTATCCGGAATCATCAGATCCTCATCGAATTCCATTTTATAACCAAGTCCGAAACAGGTCGGGCACGCGCCGAACGGATTGTTGAAGGAAAAACTTCTCGGTTCAATCTCGCCGATGCTGATCCCGCAGTCCGGGCAGGAAAAGCTCTCCGAGAACTGAATCGGTTCACCGCCGATCACATCCACGGTCATGAGTCCGTTTGCCAGTGTAAGCACATTCTCGATGGAATCCGCCAGGCGCTTCTCAATTCCTTCCTTTACCATGAGACGGTCCACCACGATCTCGATATTGTGCTTTTTATTCTTGTCCAGTTTGATCTCTTCCGACAGTTCATACATGCTGCCGTCGACAATCACACGCACATAACCACTTCGCTTCGCCTGCTCAAACAGCTTCTGATGCTCGCCCTTTCTGCCGCGCACAACCGGCGCCAGCAGCTGGATCTTCGTGCGCTCCGGCAGTCCCATGATCTGATCGACCATCTGGTCAACCGTCTGCTTTTTGATCTCTTTTCCACACTTCGGGCAATGCGGCACACCGATCCGCGCATAGAGCAGCCGGAAGTAGTCGTAGATCTCCGTCACCGTTCCCACCGTCGAGCGGGGATTGCGGTTCGTTGACTTCTGATCGATCGAGATTGCCGGCGACAATCCCTCAATCTTCTCGACATTCGGCTTTTCCATCTGCCCCAGGAACTGCCTTGCATAGGAAGACAGCGACTCCATATAGCGCCGCTGTCCTTCGGCATAGATTGTATCAAATGCGAGGGACGATTTTCCCGATCCCGACAATCCGGTCAGTACGACAAATTCATCTCTCGGAATATCCACATCGATATTTTTGAGGTTGTGCTCATTCGCTCCTCTGATTTTAATATATTTTCTTTCGGACGTTTTCTTCATTGTCTTATCCTTTCTACAGGTCACGCAGCATCCCTTTGAGTTCGATCATCTTGTCGCGGTATTCCGCCGCCGCCTCGAAATTGAGATCCGCCGCCGCTTTTTCCATCTTTTTCTGGATATCGGCAATCAGCTTCGTCAGTTCCGCCTTGTTCATCGACTCCGGGGACTTCTTGAAATTCATTTCTTCCTTTGCGATCTTCTTGGAAACAGAGATCAGTTCCCGCACCGACTTCTGGATCGTCGTCGGTGTAATGCCGTGTGCCTCGTTGTACTCCTGCTGGATCTTGCGGCGCCGTTCCGTCTCCTCGATCGCAACACGCATGGAATCCGTAATGGTATCCGCATACATGATCACATGTCCCTCGCTGTTGCGCGCCGCCCTGCCGATGGTCTGGATCAGCGACGTCTCAGAACGCAGGAAGCCTTCCTTGTCCGCATCCAGGATTGCCACCAGGGTAATCTCCGGTATGTCCAGTCCCTCACGCAGAAGGTTGATGCCCACCAGCACATCGAACACATCCAGACGCAGATCGCGGATAATCTCCGCGCGCTCTAAGGTATCAATATCGGAATGGAGATATTTGACGCGAATCCCCAGTTCCCGCATGTAATCGGTCAGATCCTCCGCCATTTTTTTCGTCAGGGTCGTAATCAGCACCTTGTGGTGGTTCTTGATCTCCTTGTTGACCTCACCCACCAGATCATCAATCTGCCCCTCTACCGGGCGCACCACAACCTCCGGATCGAGCAGTCCCGTCGGCCGGATAATCTGCTCCGCGCGCAAAAGTTCATGCTCATCCTCGTATACGTTCGGCGTCGCCGAAACGAACAGCATCTGGTCGATCTTGCCCTCAAATTCCTCAAAATTCAGCGGGCGGTTATCCTTCGCAGACGGCAGCCGGAACCCGTAATCCACCAGCGTGCTCTTTCGTGACTGATCCCCCGCATACATTCCGCGGATCTGCGGAATTGTGATATGGGACTCATCCACGATAATCAGATAATCATCCTTAAAGTAATCCATCAGTGTGTGCGGCGTCGCTCCCGCCGGAAGCCCCGCCAGATGCCTGGAGTAGTTCTCTATGCCGCTGCAGAATCCCGTCTCTTTTAACATCTCAATGTCAAAATTCGTGCGCTCCGCGATTCTCTGTGCCTCCAGCAGCTTGTCCTCGCCCTTAAAATATTTCACGCGCTCTTCCAACTCCGCCTCGATATTATCGCACGCTCTTAAAATCTTTTCCTGCGGCACAACGTAGTGGGAAGCCGGAAATACCGCAAAATGCTCGAGCCGGCACTTAATCTCGCCGGTCAGCACATCAATCTCCGTTATGCGGTCAATCTCATCCCCGAAAAACTCCACGCGGATCGCCGTATCGCCATAGTTTGCCGGGAATATCTCAAGCACATCCCCGCGGACCCGGAACGTGCCGCGATGAAAATCCATCTCATTTCGCGTGTACTGAATATCGATCAGCGCACGGATGACCTCGTCCCTGTCCTTCTCCATGCCCGGGCGCAGCGATACCATCATGCCAAGGTAATCCTCCGGGCTGCCCAGACCATAGATACAGGAAACCGATGCCACAACGATCACATCTCTCCGCTCCACAAGCGCAGCCGTGGCAGACAGGCGCAGTTTATCTATCTCCTCATTGATCGCCGAGTCTTTTGCGATATAGGTATCCGTCTGCGGCACATACGCCTCCGGCTGATAATAATCATAGTATGACACAAAATACTCGACTGCATTCTCCGGGAAAAATTCCTTCATCTCCCCGTAGAGCTGCGCCGCCAGTGTTTTATTGTGAGAAATAATCAGTGTCGGCCGGTTCAGCTGTTCGATGACTTTCGCCATCGTTAACGTCTTGCCCGAACCCGTCACGCCGAGCAGCGTCTCAAACTGGTTGCCCTCGCGGAATCCGCGCACCAGTTCTTCGATCGCCTGCGGCTGGTCTCCGGTCGGCTTGTATTTGGAATGTAATTTAAAATGATCCACTTGCAAATCTCCTTTTATGTTCTCATAAAAAATAGAAAGCGCCCTTTCCCGGCTGTGCAGTACATGTCCGGAAAATCTTTGATGCTGCAAATCGGAAATTACCAACGCTTCATGTTCTTCTCAAACTTCCCGGTATATGCCTGCTTCAATTCATCTGCCGTAATTCCGTAACAGAGCATGACATCATTGTAGTACATAAGAACATCTGCCATTTCCTCAACCAGATCTTTTCTCAATTCTTCCTGTGTCAGGGCATTCACTGCACCATGCTTTTTGACAATATCAATCACTTCACCTATTTCGCCAACCATCCAAAGCCTCTTGTTCTGTCCTATTTCCGGACAGATCGGTTCCCATCTGTCCTTGTACTTATCCTGTAATGCCTGCTGCATTTCCTGCATTTCGTTTATACTAAAATCTTCCATACCACATTCCTCCCCTGAAATAGTTCTGCAAATCAGAAATTTTCACTTTTATGCAGCTTAATAAGCTGAACCTTGCCATCCATTTTAACATCCTTGACAACAAAATCATACTTCTCAAACAATGAAATTCTGCAAGTGGAAAGTTATACCGTTATTTCAATCTGATTTTCCTCTATTGCAACAACACAGCTTTCATAATAGCCATCGCCTGTTGTGCGTGGACCACTGACGACCGGATATCCTGCTTCTTCCAGTTTCATTGTCAATTCATCCACTTTTTCTTTACTGCCGACGCTGAAAGCAATATGGATTAGACCTGTTCGGTTAAGTGTTTTCTTCACATCCTCCATATTCGGCTTATTCATTATCTCAAGTCTCGAACCGCCCTCAAAAGGAAGAAAATATGACCTGATTTTTCAGTCTATCTCTCGTTCCAACAGAATCCTGGCAATCATGATTTTTCCGATTCTGCAAACTTGAATTTCATGCGCTATTTGTTTATCAACCATTCCATAGTTTCAAAATTCAAATATAGTTCTATTTCTTTTCCCCATGTCAAAAATTCAAAACAACTGATTTTTAAAATATTCTCTCTCCATTCAACAAATTTCAAATTATCAGCATTAATGGGAAGAACTATGTTTTCCATATCGCTAATCTTAGTATTTGCAAACATCTCAATGCCATAGCCGTCTGTAACTAAAATTTTTCCAAATGGTGTGACTGTTATATCTACATATTCTGGTTGTGAATAATATTCCATAATTTCACCACCATAAATATCTAGCACATACATATAATCAGAAGTCAAAACAACAATAATTCCTAATGTTGTAGAACAAGATACCCCTCTATATTTACCTCTAAATTCACCACACCAAATATCGTCTTCTTCGGTAAATTTTATCCATGTCCAATCAGTTGAATTCCATGGACTTTTTATATCATAAATTTTTTCAATATATTCCCCTGAATATGGTTGTTGAATATATTCTGCTCTAGAAATCATTTAAACGCATCTCCAAAATACCGATTTTTATTGCTAACAAGCAGACATTATCTTTCATATAAAATATGTAAATCTCCATCAACAAATCCAATACCTATTGCTTGATATTTTTTTAAACTTCCAGCATATTTTCCAAAAGAAAGGTATTCATTCAATAAACCAATAAAAAATGTTTCCATTGATTTCCAATCACTTTCACGCTCTATCATAAAAGGATTATCTCTTGTAGCAAATACTTCATCACAAGCCCAATCATCATTATCCCTATCGAATGAAAATGTGCCG
>OJAL01001657.1_pt1 | contig 11980 bp, 10 predicted proteins | sample 1589301 | NCBI WGS metagenome assembly OJAL01 (sample SAMN03283261) | human gut metagenome | biome: human-associated habitat; material: feces | host: Homo sapiens | place: USA | collected 2013
TAAGACATCCAGTATTATCTGCGCTTTTGGCTTGGCATCTGCCGCACCTCGCTCGTCGTATCGGCACTTAGAATTATGCGGTGTTGCCTTAGAATTTTCCGCCGGAGCTGCCGCCGAAGCCGTCGCTGTCGGTACTCGAGCCGCTCGAGCTGCTCGAGCTGTCGTTCTTGACGGGGTCGTATTTTTCGGTCTCGGTGGTGTGGGTGTAGGTGTCCTCCACCACGGACAGCGCCAGACCCTCGGCGGGCATGTAGGCGTTGGCATGGGTCTGCTCGTTGGCAGTTTTCATCTGCGCATAGAAGATGCCGCAGACAATACACGCTACAGCCAGCGGAATGACAAACACAAACACCCACTTGATCCAACCCTTGGCGGGGTCGTTGCCGCTGTCCAGCGGTGTACCCTTTTCGGCATAGAAATCAAGCGTGTCAGCGCACATTTCTATGTAGGTGTCGGAGGCCTTGTAATACGTTCCGTCCGAGAGCATCGGCACGATCTTATCTTCGATCTGCGCGATGCGGTAGTCGGTAAAGGCGGTCACGCCGCCGCCGTAGGTGATCGTGACATAATCGCGGGAATCCAGCGCAATCAGGAACAGGATACCGCTTTTGCCCTCGCCGTAGCCAAGGTCATAGTCGCGGTACCAATCCTTGGCAAACTCGCGCACATTCTGCCCGCCGATGTCAGGCACCGTCAGCAGGTAGACGTTGACACCGTGTCCGGCACTGGCGTCCTGCGCCTTTTGTTCCAATTCAGCGGTCGCTTCGGGTTTGAACAGCTCGTAGGTGTCCATCACCAGCGGCATTTCGGCAAACGCCGGTACGGCGCAGAGCAAGCACAGCACCAGTGCCGTAAGCAGAGAAAACAGTTTCTTTTTCATACTCTGTTTCCCCCTTTCAAAGCAGGATGGCAAGCAGGATCATCAGCGGAACACTGATGCCTGCAAACCAGGCGGCCACCTTTCGCTTATCAACCGGCAGATCGCCGACCAGCTTGCCGGTCTGCCCGTTCATGGCGAACAGATAATCCTTGCCCTGCCACTTGGTGTGCAGCATCCAGACCGGCAGCAGTGCGTAGTGCTTGGCGGTGTAATCAATATGGATGTTCTCGCTCAGGGTGCTTACGCTGTTGTAGCCGGTAATGCTGGCCGAAAGCTCGCTGCTGACCGAATTCCGCATCCGGCTGTGGGCGCGGGCCTGGCAGGTGTCGGCGTCCTCGTCGTATTTGTCTGCCATATAGCCCGGCAGGTACGCGGTCGAGAAGGGCTGGAAGGCGCGGTAGTCATAAGGCTCAATGGCGTCCATATGTCCGTTGGGCATCTTGGTCGAGCCGTCCACCGGCACACCCATGAACTGCGTGGTACCGGCGCGGCGGACATCGTAGTGGCGGGTCGTGGTGATGACATAATCGCCGCTGCGGTGGCTGGAGCTGGTCGTGGCTTCATATTGGCCCGAACCGGAGGCGTTGGCATCGAACAGCCAGAACGGGACATACACGCCCTTGATCTCCTCGATATGATTCTGCGAAGAGAAGGCATTGGGCAGGAATCTCTTCCCGCGATAGTATTTTTTCAGTGCGGCCTTGGCGGCGTTCTTATCCAGCACAAACGGCAGGACAAGCTCAGGCCGCTGCATGCCGCTGAACTGCCCCGCGATGACCGTTGGATTGCCGCAGTACGGGCAGCTTGTCGCGGCGGTCGTCTCGTCACAGATCAGCTCTGCGCCGCAGGACGGGCAGGAATAGCTGCGCAGTCCGGCGGCCTCGTTTTCGCTCCAGACGGAGTCTGGCGGCGGTGCTTGTTTATTCTGTGCCGCGGTTTCGGCAGCGGCTTCTTTTTCAGCATAGAGCGCTTCGATCTCAGCAGTATCGTAGCTGCTGCCGCAGAAGTCACACACCAGCTTTCCGCTGGCACCGTCAAAGTGAAGCGGACCGGTACAGGCAGGGCATTGGTAGTTGGTAAGCTGCGTTGCCATTATGCGTCACCTCTCTTTCCTTCGGTTTGCAGCTGCCCTGCCAGATCTTCAAAAAAATCACGCAGGGTGCTGCGCGTATTGCCATCAGCATCCAGATAACGGTAGATGATCTCGTCATCCGGGGCCTTGTAAATCAGGCAAACGCTATCTAACGTTTCATCGGTGATGAATAAGCCGGGAGAATTTTTCTTTTCGTCTGGCAGGCTTTCCAGCCCCAGCTTTTCTGCCAGAGCTAGGGCTTCTTGCCAATGGGTGTCCTCAACAGGGATGTTTTCCAGCTCCACCCATTCATCATCCTTGTAATTGCAGCTGAAAAGGCAGCCGTCAACCGGGTCATTTCTTATGCTGAACCCATAGGTGTCGTCATAGCACATACCGGAATAACTGATGCTGATACCAGTCAGTGTACCGGGCGGCGCTTTTTTACAGCCGGACATTGTCAGAAAAGCGGCTGCGGCGCAAAGCACCGCAGCGATTTTTTTGCGCATCACTGGCCAAACGGCTTACCGCACTCCGGGCAGAACTTGGGCGGATGGGCCGGGTCATCCGGGGTCCAGCCGCACTGGCTGCACTTGGCGGGAGCCGGGGCGGGCTTGGGGCTGCCGCAGTTGCAGCAGAACTTACCGGTGTTGGAAGTGCCACAGCTGCATACCCAGCTGGCGGCTGCGGGTGCCGGGGCAGGCTTGGGGCTGCCGCAGTTTGCGCAGAATTTGCCGGTGTTGCCGGTCTGGCCGCAGCTGCAGGTCCAGCCTGCGGGGGCAGAGGCCGGGGCCGGGGCGGGCTGTGCGGCGGCCTGCTGCTGGGCACCCATCTGGTACAGGTTCTGGGCGTTCATACCGCCCGCCGCACCGGCCATATTCATGCCCATAAAGGCCATGGCGGGGCCTGCGCCCTGATTACCGGCCGCGGTCTGCATGGCACTGGCCTGTGCGCCGACAAGATGCGCAGCGGCGCGGGTCGGGTCCATAAAGGCTGCGTTGCGCTGCATTTCCTTGAGCATCTGCTCGTCTTCCTCGCTGGCCTTCACGCTGGAAACGCCGAAGGATACGATCTCGATGCCGCGCAGCTTGCCCCACTTGGCGCTCAGCACATCGTTGAGGGCCTCGGCAAGCTCCATCGTGTGGCCAGGCAGTGCGGAATAGCGGATGCCCATATCGCTGATCTTGGCAAAGGCGGGCTGCAGGGCGGTCATCAGCTCGGATTTCAGCTGCCCGTCGATCTCATCGCGGGTGTAGCCTTCCTCCACATTGCCGCAGACATTGGTGTAGAACAAAATGGGGTTGGTGATGCGGTAGCTGTACTCGCCGAAGCAGCGGATGGCAATGTCGATGTCGATGCCGGCGCGCTGATCCACCACGCGGAAGGGCACCGGGCTGGGCGTGCCGTATTTGTTGCCCACCAGCTCCTTGGTGTTGAAGTAATAGATGCGCTGATCCATCGGGGCCTCGCCGCCGAAGGTAAAGCGCTTACCGATGTTCTGGAACACTGCGCCGATGGACTCGGACAAATCGCCGCTGAACAGCGTCGGCGCGCTGCCGGTATCGTAGGTGTACTCACCCGGCTCGGCGCACATATCCACGACCTTGCCCTGCTCCACGATCATGGCACACTGGCCATCGGCAACGGCCACGATGGAGCCGTTGGAGATAATGTTGTCATTGCCTTTGGTGTTGGCGCTGCGTCCGCTCTGGCGTTTCCAGCCGCGGGTAGCCAACAGGTCAGCTGGCATGGCTTCACAATAAAAGTATTCCTTCCACTGGTCGGCCATAACGCCGCCAGCAGCGCCCATTGCAGCTCTGATAAGTCCCATAATGATCCTCCTATATCAGGGGCGGGCAGGGCCCGCCCCATTTTGTACAGATAAATCAGTTCGTTATTTGTTGGCCAAGGCGGCCTTGTACTCCTCATAGCGGGGCGGCAGCTCTTCGAGCTCCTCGTTCCACTCGGTGCCGTCCAGCCTCATGTAGAAGCTGACCGCACAGGCCGTACCATCGTCGCCCTCGTAGTCATACATGAACAGCGAGATGCTGTCGTTATACGGGTACAGGTTGAACTTATACGCATCGCTCTCGGTTATGTTCTGGTCAAGCACCCAGTCGTAGCCGTCCAGGATAGGCTCGATATGGTCATCATAGACATTGACCCACATCGTGATGACCGGGTCATCGGGCATACCGTCACGGTAAACCTCAAAGTAGTGGCTGCCGTCATCGCTCTCACCGATGTAGCCCCAGCAATCGTAGGTGTCGGTGTCAAAGTAATCACGGTTCGGTACATTCTTGTAGTTTTCCATCCGGAACCAGCCGTACCAGTTGGTGTTGCCCAAATCATCGTAGGTGTTGCCGTCATCGTAGGTGTAGGGCGGGTCAGGCTCATCCGGGCCGTCGATCCAGCCGTCGCCGTCATATTCGTCATCGCCGCCGTCCAGCAAAGCGGGGTCGATTTCAGGCTTGGTGTCGCTGCGCTTAAAGACCATGGTCATACCGTCAAACTCAATGGTCAGCAGGTCACCCTCGCGGGTGTAGGTCATGGCCGGGGTATCGGGGTCGGTCAGCGCGTAGAAGCTGCCGTCCTTCCATTGGAAGGTGACAAAATCCTCCATGTAGGTTTCGCCGGTGCCGTCCGCGCGCAGCTCAATGTAGAAGTCCTCCATATCGACGAGGGCAAGCTCCTCCTTGGAGAGGGTGTACTCGCTGTCGGAGGCGGATTCCAGCACATAGATGCCCACATCGGTATCGCTGCCTGCGGTGGTGCCCTGGGTCATGCTGTCACCGTCCAGAGGCTGCTGCATGGTGCTGCCGGACTTGACGAAGTAGATCGTCACGCCCTGTCCCTGCACATCGTTCAGGGTCAGGATTTCGTCTTGCAGGGTGCCGGTGCAGCTCAGGCCGCCGCAATCCAGCTGGAAGACCCCGCCGTTCAGCGTCCACTTGCCGTAGGACTTGGTGCCATCCACCGTTACAACGCACTTGCCCTTATCATTCAGGTCCATCAGGAACCCGCTGCCGAAGGCATCCTCGACCTGCGTCACGGAGCCGCCGATCTCGGCGTAGGCTGCTTCCCAGGTGCCCTGATTCGGGTCACCGGCGTTCGGCTTGCCGGTGCGGATAGAGCCGCTAATCATTGTTACGATGATCATAAGCAGGAATATCACCGGGATGGCGATCAGGATCATCCGCTTGGGGGACATTGGTGCGCGGGGGCGCTTGGGCTTGCCCCCGGGGGCCACATTGCCGTAAGGGTTGCCGCCCGTGCCGCCGGGTGGCGGCGGCGTGACAGGCGGTGCGGACGCGGACGGGGGCGTTTCCCCGGCGTAAAGCGGTGCGCCTGCGCCGGTCTGCGGCGGTGTGCCGGGCGCATTGCCTGCGTAAGGATTCGCTGCGTTCGTCCGGGGCTGCGGGGCAGCAGGTGCGCTGCCTGCATAGGGATTGCCGCCGCTTGCCTGCGGCTGCGGGGGCGTCTGTACAGGCTGCGGGGGCGTCTGTACAGGCTGTGGGGGCGGCGGTGCAGCCTGGGTCGGCTGAACCGGGGGCGGGGGCACAGCTGCGGGCTGTGCGGCGGGCGGCGGTACGGATACTTTTGCACCGCAATTCTCGCAGAATTTAGTACCGGGCTTTAACTCGGCACCACATTGCGTACATGTTGCCATAGTGTCTGCCTCCTTTACAAGATAATCGTTTCAGATTTTTTATTCGTTTGTCATTTCAAACCAAACGGATTCGTCCTTTGGCAGGTTCAGCAGGGATTCCCCGCCGATATGCCTTACGTAAAAGCCGCCGTAATCGGTGGGCATCATGGCCACGGTTTCGCGCTGTGCGCGCCCTAGATCCATGCGGTACAGCGAAATGCTGCAGATCCAGCCGCGGTCATCCATGCCAAGGTAGGTGATGCCGCTGTCCCATGTGGCGGGCTCTTGGGTTTCGTTTCGGTATTCGCCGATGTAGAAGTTCGGCTGATCCTCGCAAATTTCAAACCAGGTACCGGTGTAGTCGCTTACATACGAGCCGATCAGGTTGGGTAGGCCCATCGGGTCGGCATTGTGTATGGCCTCGACCAGGTTGAATTTTTCATTATTGCGGGAGACAGCGTACACCGTTGTATACTCGGCTTCAAAATCCGGATCATAAGCGGTGCCGATCTCAAACTTGACGATCTCGTTGACGCCGTACAGCGGACCGCCGTTGGCCATGGTGCCGCACTGTGCGCCGCTGATGACATCAATGTATTCGACATTGCCGTTCTCGGTCAGAAGGAAAACATAGGGGGCGTAGTCCTGCCCGATGCTGGTCATCAGCATCTTTATATAGTCGCCGTAGCAGCCGCTGACCGCAAACTCGGTCTTGTCGCCCAACTCGTACCATTCCTTCATGGTCTGGTAGGTCACAGCGCCGTCAGGGGTAACATAGTCGGTCAGGGCGCGTACCGTCACCTCGCCTGTGGCAGTCACATCGCAGGTAAACCATTCATCCTGCCCGTGCAGGATCTGGCCGCTGGCCTGCCGCTTGTCGGGGTAAACATCTATGTCCGTCCACATCATGCCGGCCCCGGCAAGGGTGTACATCGGCACGGTGACGATAAGACCGCCTGTGTAGTAGGGGTAGACGGCAAAGTAGGTAAATACATCGCTCAGCCCGTTCAGGCTCTGTGCACGCATCTTGCAAAGCTCGGATGCGTAGGTGGGGTCGCCGCCGTAGTAGGTATCGAAATGCTGGGCCACGGCGCGCTGCAGTGCTTTTAAGGTCAGGTCATTGTCGGTGTAGCCAAGGTACTCGAGCATTTCGATGTTGGAAAGTTCCTTGCCCGTTTCAAAGTTGTAATGGTAGGCGCCCACATCGCGGTTGTACATTGTGTCAACGCTTGTGATCTGCAGGCTCAGCACCGGGCCGGTCCAGGTGCTTATCCAGATGATGTAGCTTGTGTCGATAAAATCATTGCGGGAGCGGGCGTCCTCGGCGCGCTCTACCAGATAGCCGAAGCGGTAGCCGATCATCTCGTTGATGTTCCTTGCGCCCTCGGTGTCATCGTCGATCTGCGGAACCTCGTAAAAATAGGTGTCCTTGTTGCCGTTGGGGTCGGTGTAGCTGAATTCCACATCATACAGCGTAGAGATGCGGGAATCATCAAACCTGCGGGAGGACTGCGGCTTTTGCGGGGTTTCCTCCGTAGCTTCAACATTTTCAGCGGAGGTCGCGCTCACAGCGCTTGCGGCCGGTTCGGTCGGCTCGGGCCGCTTGCTGTCCTGTGCGCAGCCTGCCGCCGACAGCAGCATCACCGCCGCCAATAGTACGGCACAGCGTTTTTTCATGGTTGGTTCACCCGTCTTTCGGTTGAGAGTGCAGCAAACTGCCTGCGCTTAGCCAAAGGTGACGCTGCTCAGCACGGTGTCGCCTTCGGTGCCGGGGTCAATGTCCACGCCGGAGATCCTGATGCTCAGCCAGCCGCCGGTGGGCATTTCGCCGTAGTATTCCGTCCACAACATACCCACGTTTTTGTAGGTTCGGCCCGCCAGCTCCACGCCGCCGATGGTGCGCGGGGTAAGCTCCTCCACGTTTTCAAATTTGTCGTAATAGTAGTTGATCTTGTCCAGATCTCTTTGCAGCTCAAATACTATGCGCGGGTCTCCGGAGAAGATATGGCTGGGGTCATCGGTCGGGAACAGCTTGAGATCCCCGAAGCTGGTCGAGGCGGACTTGTACCAGCCCTGGTCGGGGCAGGTCACATTGAGTACCAGCGTATAGTCCGTGCCGAATGCCTCCAGGGTCTGGGTGTTCAGGCCGGCGGCCGATGGGTAATCGGGATTGTCCGCAGGAGCGGAAGCAGGGGCCGGTTCGGCGGTGGCTTCCGGCTCCGGCTCTGCAGCGGGCTCGGATGCAGGCTCGGATGCCGCGTCGGTCTTGGGCTCTGCCGGGGTCTCCGTCTGGGGTTCAACAGCCGGTTCGGCGGCCTGCGCTTTCAGGTCGGATAAACCGGAATTGACCTCTTTGGTCACATCCCCCTTGGAGCAACCGGCCAAAGCCATAAGCATCATGGCTGCCAATACAGCAGCGAGCGTTCGTTGTACTTTTTTCATAGCTGTCCTCCTTTTGGTCATAAAGTGTCCATCATAGCGCTCAGATAGGCAGGCGAGACGGAAGCGTAGACGAAATCATCGATAATATGGTCCTTTTTTGCCAGACACACGGCGGTGGCCAGCTCGGGATATTCGGCCTCATCCACAAGCAGTACCGTTTTGCAGTGTGGGCAGACATCCCGCAGGTCGTTTGCCAGCAGCAGTCTGTCCTGCAGGGTGCGCGGCGGATGCGGGCAGACCTCCAGCAGCAGGACATCCGCCCTGCAGGAACGGCATAGCTTTACAATATCCTTTGTCTTAGGACCAGCGCTTTGCACCTGGAAGTCCGGCCCGCCCTGTTTCAGTGCCATTGTCAATGCGCTCGTCATCACAGAGTATTGCGCGTCCAAAACGATCCTCCGCACGGCGTAGCCCTCCTTTCCTGCAAAGAATACGATTTGCCAACTTCATCATACAGGAATCGGACGATTTCTGCCCCCACCATTTGGATAGTTTTTTGGACTTTTTTCTGCTTTTTTAGTACTATTGCAAAAAAGTGCAGATTGCGTCATAATGATACTGGAAAGAAACAGACGGATGATCTACCCTTTGGAAAGGACAGGCACTATGACAAAGGTACGGCTTGGCAATCTGTGTTTAGCCGCTGCGGTTGCAGGGGTGATTCTCTGCGCTGTCCTGATGCGGGCGTTTTATATGCCGTATTCCGGCTTTTGGCGCACGGTGCTGTATAATATTCTGATCTTTTCCTGGGCGGTATCGGTCTGGTGGCGTATCCTGCACGCACAGACCCGCCGCTGCCTGCTGGGTGCTGCCGCCCTGATGCTGTTCTGGCTGGATATCCGCCTGATCCGCTATGACTTTGCCCAGACGCCGGAGATGCTGCGGCGATTGTGGTATGCGTACTATATCCCGATGCTGCTGATCCCGACCCTTGCACTTTATACGCTTTTCTTTTTGGATCGGGGGCAGTCCGCCCCGCTGTACAAGTACCGGTACGTGATTTTTGTATTCCCTGTGGTACTGTTCAGCCTGGTGCTGACAAACGACTGTCATCAGCTTGTGTTTGCGTTCCCACCCGGGCAGGAGGTACTGGGCAACCCCGATTACACCTATCGGTTCGTATATTACCTCTGTCTGCTGTGGATATTTTCCTGTGCCGTGTTCACGGTGGTGTACCTTGTACGGCGCTGCCGTATTCCGCATACAAAGCGCATCCTCTGGCTGCCGCTTGTGCCGATTTTTTTTGCCACCCTCTATGCTTTACTGTACAAGCATATTTTAAATGTGCCGTGGATGCATGCGATCGCCGGTGATATGACCGTGGTGCAATGCCTGACCTTTACAGCGTCCTTTGAGGCGTGCATCCAGTGCGGGCTTATCCAATCCAATATGGGGTATGCCACGCTGTTTGAGGTATCTATGACCAAGGGTCTGATCACGGACCGGGCGTTTGTGCCTGTGCAATGCTCCATGCAGGCAGTGCCGCCCCATGAGGAGCAGCTGCGTCAGGCGCTCACCGGCAGTGTCCAGTTGGATGCAACGACCCAGCTTCACGGCCACCCGATCCGGAAAGGGTATATTTTCTGGCAGGAGGACATCACCGAACTGGTGGCTCTGCTTGAGGAGTTACGTCTCACGCAGGAGGAATTGCATGACATCGGGGACATCATACAGGCGGAAACAGCCCAGAAGGCACAATGGCTGAAGCTGAGCGAGCAGAACCGGCTGTATGACAAAATCGAGACCGTCACAGCCCGCCAGCTGGCACGGATACAGGAATATCTGATCGCGCTCAAGGCCACGGACGATGTCGATACCGCCCGGCGGCTGCTGAAGCACATCGTCATTTTGGGAACCTATATCAAGCGGCGCAACAACCTTGTTTTTGTCTGCGACAAGGCGGAGGACATCGACACCACGGAGCTGCGGCTGAGCCTGTTTGAATCGGCCGAGAGCCTGCGCCTGAGTGATATACGCTGCGCCGTACAGATTGCCGACACAGCAAAGATTTCCCCTGCATCCGCCGTGGCAATCTATGACGCCTTTGAAGCCATCATAGAAGCGACCCTGCCGGGATTGCAGGAGATCCTTTTCTGCGCCGAGCATACGGCGCAGGGCTGGGGGCTGCGCTGCAGCGTTCAATGCACCGACGCGCCCGCTGCGCTGCCCGGCCTGCCGCAGATGCAGCTTGAACGGGATGATGACGGGCTTTTGTATTTCACGATGTTTCCGGCAGAAGGAGGCGGCCTATGATTCCCCGAATCTCCCGCAACGCCGTCAAGGAAGGCTTTGACACGCTGCCGGCGGCCATCTGCTACTTTGACCGCAATGGTCTGCTGCGTCTGATCAATCACAGGATGCAGGAAATCGCCGCAGTCCTCTGTGGCCGGGATCTGCAGACCCTTACGGATCTGGAGCAGGCGCTGCGCAGTCCCGGCGGCGGTGTGCGGCTACGCGATGAGGCCGCCCGCATCTACGAATTCCCGGACGGAACGGTATATCATTTCACGGTGCGCCTTATTCAGGACAAATACGGTATACCGTACACCGAGGTGATGGCCGCCGATGTCACCCAGCTGGCTACATTGCATGCTGCACTGCAGCAGGAAAACGAGCGCCTTGCCGATGCGAACCGCCGCGCAAAGCGTTTATATGACAATATGCCCGACATTGTGCGGGAGGAAGAAATCCTGAAAATGAAGATGCGGGTGCATGACGACATCGGCCACACCCTGCTTGCCGCACGGCGCGCACTGCGGCATGAGCATGACCTCGCCCGGCTCAGGAGCGAAGCTGCGAAGTGGGAAAGCTCCATCTCCCTGCTATGCCGCGCCCGGCAGGAGAATGCCGCAGAGGACCCGCTGAGCTATATGCAAAGGCGGGCGGCTGTTCTGGGTGCAGCCGTACAGCTGCGCGGTGCGTACCCTGCGGCACGCGCCACCCGCGAGCTCTACGCACTGATCCTGCGGGAGTGTACCTCCAACGGTGTGCGGCATGCGGGCGCCACGGAATTGTACGCCGATTCCGAGCATCGGCCACAGGCATGGCACCTTTGCATCACGAACAACGGCGCACCGCCCAAGGCGGAGATAAAGGAAGGCGGCGGGCTTTCCTCGCTCCGCCGCCGTATTGAAAAAGCAGGGGGTACAGTAACCGTACATTCCCTGCCTGTATTTGTTCTGGAAGTCACCCTGCCCGATAAGGAGAGCACTTATGATACGCGTTATGATCGTTGAGGACCAAAAGCTGGTACGGAGCCTGCTTGAAAGCTATATTCAGAACGAGGACGGGTATCAGCTTGCTGTGTCTATCCCCGGCGCTGCAGAGGCTCCAATCCTGTGCGATACCGAGGACATCGACCTTGTGCTGATGGATGTGCAGACAGAACACCGCGAAAACGGCCTGGCCGCCGCAAAAAAGATACGAGAAGCGCACCCGGAAATCAAGATCGTGGTGGCGACCTCGCTTATTGACACACAGGTCTTGGCGCGCGCAAAAGCCGTGGGCGCGGACAGCCTGTGGTATAAGGACGGCGATGAAGGGACCCTGATGCAGGTCGTGCGCCGCACGATGGCGGGGGAGCATATCTTCCCCGATGCACCGCCCAGCGTGGAGATCGGCACTGCCATGAGCGCCGAGTTCACCAAAGGAGAGATGAAGGTCCTGCGCTGTCTTGTGCGCGGGCTGTCCTATAACGAGATTGCAAAAGAACTCGGCATCGAGCCATCCACCGTGAAGTACCACGTCATCAATATGCTGCAAAAGACGAACCTGGAGAATAAACTCCAGCTTGCCATCGCCGCCACCGAAGCCAAATTGGTGGTGGAGTTGGCAGAGGAGTAATTTGTAGTATATAAGGCAATACCGCACAATTCCCGCCTAACGGCTTAAGCACCGCTCCGGCGGCTGCGGCACGGCATCTGCGTTGCCAAAATGC
>OJAL01001658.1_pt1 | contig 11975 bp, 9 predicted proteins | sample 1589301 | NCBI WGS metagenome assembly OJAL01 (sample SAMN03283261) | human gut metagenome | biome: human-associated habitat; material: feces | host: Homo sapiens | place: USA | collected 2013
ATACGCTGGATTACCCCGGCCAGATCAAGGTCAACGTCATCCGCGAGAGCCGCGCCGTGGAGTACGCAAAATAAAGTTTTTCCGCAGGCTGCCGTGTTTTTGCACGGCAGCCTGTTTTTTTGCGCCAAAACGATTGCATTTCCCGTCAAAAAAAGGTATCATGGATGCAGAAGAAAGCAAAAAGCTGCGTCCGCCGCACCGGACGCAAACCCGCAACGACCTCAGAACAGAAAGGAGCATCGTTTTATGAAAAAATGGAAGAAATTACTGGCCTGTCTGCTGGCCAGCCTGATGGCACTGGCCGTATTTACCGCCTGTGACGGCAGCGCAGGTGTGCCGATCGGGCCCAAGCATTCGGATGCCAGCAGCGCAAAGGCGCTGTGCGAGCAGCTCGGCATGACCTACAGCGAGGAGCTGAGCGACAAGGCCTACAGCATTGCCAACTGGGTCTCTGCCACCTCGGTGTCCTGCTCTGCCAATACAAATAAGACCGAGCTTTACCGCGTTGGCAACGCCAATGACATTGCCAAGACCAACCTGTTGCAGCACAAATATGCCACTGCATTTGAAAGCATGGGTATGGGCATTTATGGTTCGGATGAAGATTTTGTCCCGGGCTTTTACATTGATACCGATCTGGATTCCAGAAAAGATTATATCAGCTTTACCCTGCCGAAGGACGGCATCGTGACCGACACCATGAAGTCTGCCGCCGCCGGCAAGACCAAGCTGGGCGTTGCCTATGTGGTAAACGAAGGCGTGCGCTACGCCGTTGTACTGCTTGGGTAAAATATTATAGCAAAAAGCAGCCGCCGCACCAAAAGTGCGGCGGCTGCTTTGTTTATTTATGCTAGGTTATCAGCCCTTCAGGAAAGCCGGCAGGGGCTTGCCCTCCTTGAGCCACTGGTGATACTCGGCGGTGGCGGCAAATTCCACGTCGCCGGCAGAGTTCAGCGCAGTTTCCACCGAATCCTGCACCACGCCGATGATAAAGCCCACGCCCACCATCTGCATGGCAATGTCGTTGGAGATGCCGAACAGCGAGCAGGCCATGGGGATCAGCAGCAGGGAGCCGCCGGCCACGCCGGAAGCGCCGCAGGCACCCAGAGCGCTCATGGCGCTCAGCACGATGGCGGCAGGCAGGGACACCTGAATGCCCAGCGTGTTGGCTGCTGCCAGCGTCATGATGGTGATGGTGATGGCTGCGCCGTCCATGTTGATGGTAGCGCCCAGCGGGATGGACACGGAGTACATATCCTTGTCCAGACCCAGCTTTTCACACAGGGACATATTCACAGGGATGTTGGCGGCAGAGCTGCGGGTGAAGAAAGCGGTCAGACCGGACTCCTTCAGGCAGCGGAATACCAGCGGGTACGGGTTGCGGCGCAGGTAAATGAACATGATAAAAGGGGAGACGATCAGCGCCATGAACAGCATGGTGCCCACCAGCAGTGCCAGCAGCTTGCCGTACTGGGTAAAGATGGCCAGACCATTGCCGGAAACATTGGTGTACACCAGACCCATGATGCCGAAGGGTGCCAGATTGATGATCCAGCGCACGATCTGGGAGACGGCATCGGCGGTGTTTGCCAGAAAGACCTTGGTGCTCTCTGCGCCGATGTTCTTCATGGCAATGCCGAACATACAGGCCCAGAACAGGATGCCGATGTAGTTGCCGTTCATCAGGGCACTGACGGGGTTTGCCACAAAGTTGGTCAGCAGGGTGCTCAGCACCTCGCCCAAGCCCTGCGGGATCACGTCGGACTGTGCTGCGTCCGCCAGCACCACCGTGACCGGGAACATAAAGCTGGTGATCGCCGCAATGGCTGCCGCCAGAAAGGTGGTGAGCATATACAGCCAGATCACAGTGCCGAAGCGGCGGTCCAGCTTGGACGAGCCCTGTGCCAGCGCGCTTGCCACAATGACGAACACCAGCACCGGGGCAATGCCCTTCAGTGCACCGACGAACAGGCTGCCCAGCTCGCCCACCCAGCCTGCGCCCGGCGCAACAAGCGCCAGCACCGAACCGGCTGCCAGGCCGATCAGGATGCGCAGGATCAGGCTGGTCTGGTTGTATTTTGCTACAACCGCTTTCAAGGTTTTCATATCGTAACACTCCTCTTACACTGTACGCCTAGCGCGTACATCTTCCTGTTCCTTACACAAGAACAGTTGTCATTATATCACACACGCTCAAAAAGAGAAAGTGTTTTCAGGCATTTTGCGGGCAGAACCGGCGCTTTTTGTAAACTTTTGCAAAAGCACCTCAAAAATCGTCCTTGCTAGAAATACAGTTTTGCGGTTTTGACGACAAAAGACACCCGGGGAAAACCAGAAAAAGCCGCCGCACCGTACGGGGTGCAGCGGCTCTCTCTGGAAGAAAATGAAGAATTGGTTGGGATGAAGATAACTTAGTTGGCGCGGCCGGTCATTTTGACCGCATACTTGATGGCGTTGACAAGGCTCAGCTCGTTGCCGTTGCCCTTGCCGGCGTGGTAGAAGTCGGTGCCGTGATCCACGCTGGCGCGGATGATGGGCAGACCCAGCGTGACGTTGACGCCCTCCACGGCCTTCCACTCCTGCTTTTCGCGGTCGTAGACAAAGCCCACGGTCTTGAGCGGGATGTGACCCTGATCGTGGTACATACACACCACGATGTCGTACCAGCCGCCGATGGCCTGCGAGAACACGCTGTCCGGCGGGCAGGGACCCACAACGCCGGTAATGCCCTCGGCCTTGGCGGCTTCGATGGCGGGGGTGATCTCCTCGATCTCCTCCCGGCCGAACAGACCGTTCTCACCGCAGTGGGGATTCAGACCTGCCACGGCGATGCGGGGATTCTCGATGCCCATATCCTTGCAGGCCTTGTTGGCGATCTCGATGACCTCCAGCACGCGATCCTTCTTGACCCGGTCGCAGGCTTCCCGCAGGGAAACGTGGGTGGAAACGTGCACCACGCGCAGGTCGTGATGTGCCAGCATCATGGTGTACTTTTTGGTGTGGGTGTAGGTGGCGTAGATCTCGGTGTGGCCGTCAAAGTGGGTGTAGCCGTCCGACTTTTCGCCGTGGTAGTACTCCAGCGCCTTGTTCATGGCTTCCTTGTTCAGGGCGTTGGTGCAGGTGGCATCCACCTCACCCGCCATAGCCAGCTCAATGACCTTTTTCACGCACTGGAAGGCTGCGTTGCCGCCCTCCACGCTGACCTTTGCCATCTCGAACTTGCTGATGTCCTCGATCAGATCCAGATGCAGCACGTCGATGGTGCCGGGGGTGAACAGGGCATCCGACACCTTCTCGCAGCGGTGGATGACGATGTCCTCGCGACCAACGAATTTCTTGGCCTGCTCCATCACCTTCACATCGCCCACAACGATGGGGCGGCAGTAGCTGTACTGCTCCGGGTCAGCCAGAGCCTTGATGGTGATCTCCGGGCCGGAACCGGCGGGATCGCCCATAGTAATACCGACAATGGGTTTATTCATAGCAGCCTTCTCCTTGCTTCAGCGCGTTTCAGTGCAGACCCTTGGCCTCGTTCTCAGCCAGAACCTTCTTGATGGCTTCCATGCCTTCCTCGGGCACATAGTTGAAGGGTGCGCGGCACTTGCCCACGGGGTGGCCCTGCAGGGCAACGGCAGTCTTGATGATGGTGTTGGGGTTGCCGTACTTGAAGGTCTGCTGCAGGATGGCAATGGCGTCCTGTGCAGCCTGTGCGCCCTCCAGATCTCCGGCCTTGAAGCAATCGTAGATCTTGGCAACGGTCTCCGGCCAGATGTTGGCACGGCCTGCAATGCCGCCTGCGCCGCCCTCTTTCAGGCAGGTCAGGATAGCGCCGTCATTACCGGCCAGAATGGCAACTTCCTTGTCCAGCTCACGGGTCAGGCGGATGTAGGCCTTCAGGTTCTCAATATCGCCGCTGGAATCCTTTGCGCCCACGATGTTCTCCACATCACGGCACAGAGCCTGCACGGTCTCGGGCAGCAGCTTATTGCCGGTGCGGGCGGGGATGTTGTACAGAATGATGGGCAGGTTGACGGCCTTTGCCACGGCGGTGTAGTGGTCGTACAGCTCCTTCTGGGAAGCCAGTGCAAAGCTGGGGGTGATGATGGACAGTGCGTCTGCGCCCAGCTCCTCGGCACGCTTGCTCAGGCGGATGGTCTCGGCGGTGGTGATGCAGCCGGTGCCTGCGTAGACCGGTACGCGGCCCTTTACCTGATCAATGACAGTGGCAAGGATCTCTTCCTTCTCCTGGAAGGACAGGGCGTAGGCTTCGCCGTTGGTGCCCATGGGGAAAATGCCGTGCACGCCGCCTGCCAGCAGGCGCTCCACCTGCTCGCGCAGAGCCTGATGGTTGACCGTCTGCTCGGGGTCATTGTTCATGGGGGTGATTACGGGAGGGATGATGCCCTTGATATCGCTGGTCTTCATAAGTCTTTACTCCTTTTCTGTTACATGATCTCCTGATACAGCTTGCGTGCGTCGTCGGCGGTAACGGGGCGCATATTGTTCACCAGCAGGCGCTGTACCTGCATACCGGCGTTGACCAGACCTTCCAGATCCTCGGCAGGCACGCCGAACTCCTTGAGACTGGTGGGGATGTCCAGATGCTTGACGATGTGCTCCAGACGGGCGATCATCCATGCAGTCTTTTCCTCCACGGTAGTGCAGGTCTTTTCCTCGTGGCAGCAGCGGTCATAGGCGGCAGCCAGACGCTCACGCACGGCGGGGTGCTCGCTGTTGAAGCGCATGACCGGTGCCAGCAGGATGGCGTTGGACACGCCGTGTGCAATGTGGTACTTGCCGCCCAGCGGGTAGCTCAGTGCGTGCACAGCGGTGGTGCCGGAAGCGGTGATGGCCAGACCGCCGTAGTAGGCTGCGATCTGCATCCGGTTCTTCTCTGCCATGGCCTCGGGGTCATCGCAGGCTTTTTCGATGTTGTTCAGGATCAGGTCAAGGCCTTCCAGTGCGTACAGATCGCTGAAGGGGTTGGCCTTGTTGCTGGTAAAGCACTCGATGCAGTGTGCCAGCGCATCCACGCCGGTAGCGGCTGCGATCTTGCGGGGCAGGTTCTTGATCATGCGGGCGTCCAGAATAACGTAGTCCGCGATCATGTTCTCGTTGACGATGCCCACCTTCAGTTCCTTCTCAGGCACAGCCACGATGGCGTTGGGGGTGACCTCGGCGCCGGTACCGGCGGTGGTGGGGATCAGCACGATGGGCACGCACTTCTGTGCCATGCCGGGGTTGTCCAGCAGCTCCTTCACGCCGTAGGCGTCGGTCACCAGCACGCTTGCCAGCTTGGCAGCGTCCATCACGGAGCCGCCGCCGCAGGCCACGATCAGGTCTGCACCGGAGACCTTGAACTCGTCCACCAGCTTCTGCACAGCCATGTAGCTGGGCTCCGGGGGCAGCTCGTCCAGCACATAATACTCTGCGCCGGAGGCTTTGACAGCTTCTTCCGGCAGGGCAAACAGGCCAGCGCCCTCAATGCCCTTATCGGTGAACATCGCTACCTTTTTTGCGCCGCGCGCCTTGATGATGGCGGTGATATTGTCCATGGCGTTCTCGCCGCCGTAAACTGCGTGCGGCATTTTAAGATTGTACTGGGTCAGCATACTGATCAACCTCCTGAATGATGCTTTGCTCTATAAATAAAGGATGAAAATTCCGAAAAGCTTTTTCAGCGGCTCTGGGCTGCGGTGGGGTTATACAGACCCACGGTTTCCCGCTTTGCGCCCAGCACGTCCTGCTCCGAGAAGCGGACGTACTTGATGCCCTGCCGGGTGCGGGCAGCGTAGGCCAGATGCAGCATCCCGTCCCGTCCCTGCATCAGGTAGGGGTACTCGTACTGCTTGTTGTTGGTCTTGTTCTCATCGCCCATGTAGCCCTCGCCGCGCTCCATCCAGCGGATGATGGGGAAGGTCAGGCCGCCGTCCTCCGAGAGCGCCACCGCCACCGGGCAGCGCAGGCCGGGCCATGCAGCCTTGCCGGGCACAGGGTTGGGGGTGCAGGTGGGGTTATAGGCAATGGCGATGCGGCCGCTCTGCAGCTTGACCGCGCTGATGCTGGAGTTGTTGTTGGGCAGCGGGGTGGGTGCGGGCACCGTCCAAGTTTCGCCCCAGTCAAAGGACTCGCTGCGGTGGATGCGGTAGGCTTCGCGGTTGCGCATGAACGCCACCAGATGCCCCGGCTCCAGCTCGATGACATTGGCGTGGACGTGGCCGTTGCTGCCGGGCATCATGACCATGCGCCAAGTTTTACCCTCGTCGTCCGAGATGCGGAAGGCGGTGGGGTCGCCGGACAGACCCTCGGCAGAGTCGGTGCACAGCCAGTTGGCAAAGATCCAGCGGCCATTGGACAGCACCTGAATGGGCTGACGGCAGAAGGTGCCCTCCTCCGGGAACACGGTGGTGTAGTCGCCCCATGTTCTGCCGCCGTCGGTGCTCTTCTGGCAGCGCACCACGGCGGTGAACTGCATATTGTCCTTGCCCTCTACGCGGTCCAGCTGGGCGGTGTACATCGCCCACACGGCGTTGTCCGGGCCGTAGAACAGCGAGGGGTTCTGCTCGCTGCGGGTGGGGTCGCCGGAGATATCCACCGGCTCCAGCCACTTGGTGCCGTCATGCGGCAGCACCGAGCAGATGATGTGCACGTCTGCGCTGCCCTCATAAGTACCGGCGAACCAGCAGCAGAGCAGGTCGCCATTGGGCAGCTCCACCATAGCGGGTGCGTGGGCGGTGGGCCAGCCGCCGGTGGGCAGCAGGGCTTCCAGCGTGCCCATCTCCTCGTTCTCGTACACAGTGCCGTCCCAAGTCAGGCCGGGCAGTTTTGCATAGGTCATGGTCGTTCTCCTTCTGTTACATTTATCTTCCGTTCCAGCCGCAAAGGGCTGCTGCTTCCATTCTCAATGCTTTGCAATGCGGTCTGCCAGCTCCACCAGCAGATCCTCCTGCCCAAAGCCGCCGGACTTGGTGATCACGTAGCGGGTGCGCCCCTGATAGGTGAACCGCGCCAGCACGATGCCGCTTTCCAGCTCGCACACCGGTTCCAGCTCCCGTGCGCCCACGCTGTTCATGCACTGCAGCAGGGTGTCGCCGCCGGTGAGCAGCAGGGTGCCCAGATGCTCGCTGCCGAACAGCGCCCCGAACATCTGCCCGACGCTGCCGGAAATGCCCACCCGCAGGCCGTCCAAGTCGATGCCGCGGGCGGCGGCATAGTCGGCGGTGAGCTGGTTGCCCCCGGCATCGTTGGTCTCGATGATGCAGTGGGGGTTTGCTGCCAGCATCTGTTCGATTTCTGCCAGCGCAGCCTTGCCGTCGGCGCTTGCCCAGTAGCCGGGCTCCAGCTTCTGCCGGGGGGTCAGCCGCAGGCGGGTAAAGCCAGCCTTTTCGGCGGTGTCCATCTGCCGCAGGGTGATGGGGTTCACGCTGCCGCAGAGCACCAGCAGCCGGGGATCCAGCTGCGGGGTCTCGACCACGCTGCCGTCCGAAAGCCCCAGCAGCTCCGGCAGAAAGGCGGCAAAGCCTGCGCAGCCTGCCAGCACCGGGGGTGTTCCATTCTGGAACAGCTGCTGTCCGGCGGCTTCAAGGTCTGCGGCGGTGGCGGCGTCATACACCAGAATGCCGGTCTTGTCCGCTGCCGTCTCGCCGGGCTGCAGGCTCTGTGCAGGGACATCGGTCTGCAAATGGATCAGCTTTGTCACCTCGGCGCAGCGCACCGGCTCGAAGGGGTCGATGCCGAAGGGGCTTTCGTTCACCGGCACGCCTTTGATGTAATGGACGCCCTTTTCGGTGGTGCGTCCGATCTGCGGGAAGGCCGGCAGAAAGGGTAAATTGCGTGCGCCGCTTGCCTTGAGCAGGGCGGCAAGCTCTGCGCCGATGTTGCCGCGCAGGGCAGAATCCGTCTTTTTATAGATGCAGCCCACGCCGTTTTCCACCGCGCTGCGGGTCAGCTCTTCAACAGCCTTGGCAGCCTTTGCGGCGGGCAGATGCCGCGTTTCGGTATCCACCACCAGCACGGTGCTGCTGCACGCGGAAAGGTCTGCCTGCCCCACCACGACCTGCGTGGGGATGCCGTGTGCCGCAAGCTGTACGCCGGTATCCAGCGCACCAGTAAAATCATCTGCAATCATCAGCAGGCGAAGCATTCGTTCGTGCCCCCTCACTTGTTTTTGTGCTTTCATTATGCCGTATCCGGCAGGGGATTGCACCCCGCGCAAGGGGCAAAAGCGTTTCATTTTAGCACGTTTTCGATTTTCTTTCCGTTTCAAGTGCAAAAACGTTCTATTTTGAAACCACTTTCTGTTTTCTTTTTGAACTACACCGAGTATAATAGTTTCAAAGAGAAACATGGAGGGACGTTTTATGGTCGAAACTCACACCCGCATTCTGGGCATTGCCCCCTACGACGGAATGCGCACCGCCATGGAGCAGGCGGCGCAGGCCTACCCCAACGTTGAGCTGGAGGTGTACACCGGCGATCTGGAAGAGGGACAGGCCATCGTGCAGAGCATGACGCCCAACAGCTACGACTGCATCATCTCCCGCGGCGGCACCGCCACCCTGATCCGGCAGGTGACCGACCTGCCGGTGGTGGATATCCATATTTCGGTGTATGATGTGCTGCGCACCATGAAACTGGCAGAGAACTACACCAGCCTGTACGCCATCGTGGGCTTTCCCAGCATCACCGAGCCCGCCCACACCCTTTGCAGCCTGCTGAACTTTGATCTGGACATCCTCACCGTCCGCAGCGCCGAGGAGGTGCGCCACACCTTGGAGCGGCTCAAGCAGGGTGGCTACCGGATGGTGGTCTGTGATATGGTCACCCACACCATTGCCCGGGAGATGGGCTTTGACGCCTTCCTGATCACCTCCGGCATCGAGAGCCTGCACAGCGCCATCGATCAGGCGGTGAACATCAGCACATGGTTCGGCCAGCTGCGGCAGGAGAACCTGTTTTTGCGCAGCATCACGCAGGAGCAGGGCGGCAGAGTAGTGGTGATGGAGCCGGACGGCAGCCTGTTCTATAATAATATGAAAGACATCTCCCCGGAGCTGCACCGCTGTTTGCAGACCCATCTGCGGGAGATCCCCACCACGGGCAGCTTAAAGTTCTATTACACCGAGCGCAGCCAGCTGTACAGCATCACAGCACAGGTGCTGCTGATGAACAATGTGCAGCGGTATCTGTTCTACTGCGTGCCCTCCCGCATCCCGCTGCATTCCAGCCGCCCGGGGCTGCGGTCGCTGAACCAAGGCGAGTGCGAGTATCTTTTCTCCAACAGCTTTTACAGCCTGAGCGGTGCCATGGGCACGCAGGACGCCGAGATCAACGCCCTTGCCGCCGTGCGTCAGCCTCTGTTCATCTGCGGCGAGCCGGGCACCGGCAAAGAGCAGATCGCCCGCTACCTCTACCTGCACAGCGCACTGGTGAACCGTCCCCTCGTGGTGGCAAACTGCGCCATGATGAACGATAAATCATGGGATTTTCTGCTCAACCACTATAACTCGCCCCTGAACGCCAACGGCAACACGGTCTACTTCCAGAACTTCGAGTCCATCCCGGAGCAGTGGAGCACCGAGCTGCTGGCTGCCATCGAGGAGACCGGCCTTGCCCGCCGGGTGCGGCTGCTGTTCTCCCGCTCGGTGCGGCCGGAGGAACCGGTCTCGCCGGTCACCCGCCGGTTCATTGAGCGGCTGGGCGCACTGACGCTGGAGCTGCCCCCGCTGCGCAGCCGGTCGGACGAGATCCCGTCCCTTTCCAGTTTGTACCTGAACAGCCTGAATCTGGAGCTGGGCAAGCAGCTCTCCGGCTTTGAGCCCCGCGCCATCGAGATGCTGCGGCAGTACCCGTGGCCGAACAACTACACCCAGTTCAAAAACCTTCTGCGCTCCCTTGCCACCCTGACGAACGGCCCCTACATCCGCAGCAGCAGCGTGGCAGATCTGCTCTCCAAGGAGCGCAGCCTGCGCAGCGCCCCGGCGGCGCACCCGGCGGCGGTGATCAGCACCGACACCTCCCGCACGCTGGAAAGCATCATCGGCGAGGTGGTGCAGCAGACGGTAGCCGCCCACGGCGGCAACCGCGCCGCCGCCGCCCGGCAGCTGGGCATCAGCCGCACCACCCTGTGGCGGTATCTGGGCAAGCTGGAAAACGGCGAGCCAGACCAGACATGATTTGTGTGTGCGCCGTTTGTTGACAAAACGCGCGCCGCACCGTATACTTCAGAAAAAAGCCGCAGGCGCAAAGGGGTACTGCTATGAGCGAATTTTCACACCTGAAAAACAAGCTGCTGGCCGAGCAGGTGGAGGATCAGATCTACCATTATATTCTGGACGAGGCGCTGGAGCCGGGCGCAAAGCTGCCCAACGAGTTTGCGCTGGGCGAAAAGTTCCGGGTAGGACGCAGCACCATCCGCGAAGCGGTGAAGCTGCTGTCCAGCAAGGGCATCGTGGAGGTGCGGCAAGGCTCCGGCACCTATGTGGTGACCACGGTGAAGGGGCTTTCCGACCCGCTGAACCTGCGCAGCGTGCAGGATAAAAACGCACTGGCCTTTGATCTGGTGAACGTCCGTCTGCTGCTGGAGCCGGGCATTGCGGAGATGGCCGCGCAGAACGCCACCCCGGAGGATATTGAGCGACTGCGGCGGCTCTGCGAGCGGGTGGAGACCAAGATCCACGCGGGCGACCGCTACATCGAGGACGACATCGCCTTCCACACCTGCATCGCCGAGAGCAGCAAAAATCTGGTGGTGGGGCAGCTGATCCCGGTCATCGACACGGCGGTGATGATGTTCGTGAACGTCACCCACAAAAAGCTGATCGATGAGACCATCATGACCCACCGCATGATCACCGAAGCCATTGCCAACCACGACCCCATCGGCGCAAAAGCTGCCATGGTGATGCACCTGAACTTCAACCGCAGCTACATCAAAAAGGTCTACGATGGCGAGGACCCGGATGATGGCACCATCGGCATGGCGGCGTATATCAATTGAAAAGAAAAATATTTTTTAATGGAGTAATGCCGGAGCGTCTGCGGACGCTCCGGCATTGCATTTTCACGGGTGGAGTTTTTTAGAGGGCGAGGGCACTGACTATGTGCTGCGCCCTCTTTTTTCAAAATCATCAGACGACTTTTTTCCGTCTTTTTTTCAAAAGCCGCTTTGACGGCTGATTTTGGGCAAAATTCGCTCAGATTTGGGCAGAGTGCATGATGTATCCCAGAGTTTTTGCACAAATAGTAGGACATACCCGTGACAACTTGCAAAAAGACGTCTGCGGTTTTACAATAAAATCACAAAAGATCCCGCAGAAAAAAGGACGAAAGCAAGCAGTATTTGGAGGTAATGAATATGGAGTTGCGCTCACAGGAAGTCCGCACATTAGCACCTGAGAATGACCCGCTGAAGATGGGTATGGGCTGGAAGGTCGAGGATCTTTCCAAGCCCCAGATCATGGTGGAAAGCACCTTCGGCGACAGCCACCCCGGCAGCGCCCATCTGGATCAGTTCGTCAAGGAAGCCGTGCAGGCGGTCAACGACAACGGCGGCAAGGCTGCCCGCTATTTTGCCACTGATATGTGCGACGGCATCGCACAGGGTCATGACGGCATCAACTACTCTCTGCCCCATCGTGACGCCATCGTGAATCTGGTGGAAGCACAGGCAAACGCCAGCGTCTACGACGGCGGCGTGTTCATCGCCAGCTGCGACAAGTCCGTGCCCGCCATGCTGATGAGCATCGGTCGTTTGAAGGACATGAGCGCCATCGTGGTCACCGGCGGCGTCATGGAAGCCCACACCCTGCCCAAGGAGTATGTGGTCAACGACCCCGCCTGCGCCATCAACGAGCTGCTGACGCTGGAGCAGATCGGCAAGTTTGACGCATGGGAAAAGACCGGCGTCATCCCCAACAGCCAGCTGGACTACTACAAGCACAACGCCTGCCCCAGCTGCGGTGCCTGCTCCTTTA
>OJAL01001661.1_pt1 | contig 11968 bp, 7 predicted proteins | sample 1589301 | NCBI WGS metagenome assembly OJAL01 (sample SAMN03283261) | human gut metagenome | biome: human-associated habitat; material: feces | host: Homo sapiens | place: USA | collected 2013
AGGACGGCGGCGAGATCTACTTCAAGACCGATGACGATGACCTGTTCCGCGACAGCCTGGAGTACTTCCCCGCTTCCGGCTACGAGATCACCTGGAAGACCTTTGACCTGCACGAAAACGAGCCGGAGTGGAACATCCGCACCGAGCACGAGGGGATGTTCACCGAGATGGGCATCAAGATCAAGGCCCTGATCGCCAGAAAGCTGCCCGGCGATGCCGCCGTGACCTGGATCGAGCCCAAGGTCCTGAAAAAGAGGAAGGCTGCGGAGGAAGCCGCTGCCGCCGCAAAGGAGGAGTAAGATGTCCTTTTTTGTCAACACCATGGTCTGCGGCTTTTCGCTGTATCAGATCCTGGCGTTTTTCCTGATCTACTCCTGCCTGGGCTGGTGCCTGGAGGTCATCTATGCCGCCGTTTCCACCGGCCAGCTGGTGAACCGCGGCTTTCTGAACGGCCCGGTCTGCCCCATCTACGGCTTTGGCATGATCATCGTGCTGTTCACCCTTTCGCCGCTGGCAGACAACCTGCTGCTGCTCTATCTCGGCGGCGTGATCCTGCCCAGCGTGCTGGAGCTGGTGGGTGGCTGGGCGCTCTACAAGCTCTACCACACCCGGTGGTGGGATTACAGCGACTTCCCCTTCAACATCGGCGGATATATCTGCCTGGAGTTCTCCCTTTTGTGGGGCGTGGGCACCGTTGTGGTGATGAAGGCCGTTCACCCCGTGATCGCGGGCTTTGTGGAGATGGTCCCCCAGATGGTGGGCTTTGTCCTCATGTGCATCCTGTACGCCTGCTACGCCGCCGACGTGGTCGTGACCGCCTTTGCGGCCTCTGACCTGGCCCGTGAGCTGGATGCCCTGGAAAAGGTGGCCGACAGTATGCACGCTGTGTCCGATGCCATGACCGAGCTGCTGGGCACCACCGCCATGGATGTGGACCAGAAGATGGACGAGAGCCGCCTGCAGCTCAAGCTGGCGGCTGCCGAGGCCCGGGACAATGCCGCCAAACTGAGCCCCCGGGATGCCGCTGCCGCCCTGCGCGCCAAGGCCGACGAGGCCATGGAGGCCGCCCGCAAGTCCTCCCAGGAGGCCCGGCTCAATGCCTCTGAGGCCGCCACTGCCGTCAAGCTGGCTGCCAAGGGCACCGCAGAGCGCACGGCAGAGCTGCTCCGTCTGGAACAGCTGGCCGAGGAGCTGCAGGCCCGCAGCGAGGAGATGCGCGCCCGCACCCGGAGCTCCAAGTACTTTGGCAAGGGCCGTATGCTCCGCGCTTACCCCAAGCTGCGCCACGGCGAAAAGCACCGCTCTCTGGATGAGCTGCGGGAGCGCCTGAAGTACGAGCGCAGGCACTGACCCTGCCCGTTGCAGCAACCCCAAATGCCCCTGACCGGCTTCTTTCGGTCAGGGGCATTTTTCTTGCGCTGCATTCTCCATAAAGTCAGGCAGATCTTTTTCTGCTGCACAATTTTGTTTTCATTCTGTTTTCCACATTGTACGTTCCTTTTTTGTATACTTTTCCAAATCTATTTTCGTCATATTGACAAAAAAAAGAGTATCTTATCCTGTGCAATATGCTATTCCCGCTAAAAACTGAAGAATCGACAAGCTAGTCGAAAGACTGCGACGCAAAGCTACAAGGGCCTGTAATATGGCAGCCAGCCGCACGTTATCCTCTCCGGGTAAGGTAATATGAAACCTTGCACCTCCTTGTGAAGATGCGTCGGCTTCCCTTCAGGAGAGCGAGCGCGCAGCGGGCCTACAAGGATTCAGAGCGTTGTACCAGCCGTTTGGCCGGTGCGGCGCTCTTTTGTTTTGGCTGAAATAGAGAGAGTTTTTGGGAAATCATTGAAAGGAGTAAAAAATTATGAGATCCAAGCGTTTGATCAGCTTATTGGTTGCGGTCTGCATGATGATCACCATGCTGCCCCTGTCGGCAGTCACGGCATTTGCGGCAGACACGTCAACTGTACATGAAGCCAAAGATGGCGAAGGCATTTACAGGTATGCCTATAAGGAAAATGAAGACGGTGAAACTGTAACCATCACAGAATTTCTTGGCCCTGTTGATCCAGCAAACAATGGCCCCTACGACATCGAAATACCCACAGAGTTGGACCACCACCCTGTAACCGGTTTGGGAGAATATTCATTCTCTGGCACCTATTCACCTGATCATCAGACAAATCACAATCTGATCTCATTCTGTAACCAGATTCAATCCGTCACAATTCCAGAAAGCGTCACTTCCATCGGTAAGTCTGCCTTTGAACATTGCTCCAAGTTGGACTCTCTTACCATCAAAGGTGTTGCCACTTCGATAGGAGCCTATGCCTTTGCAAGCTGTACTTCTCTTACATCACTTTCGTTAGTTGGCAACTTTCAAACGATCGGCGAACAGGCCTTTGCATACTGTGGCATGACATCTCTTACCACTGATGCCGATATCACATCGATAGGAGAATACGCCTTTTCGCACTGTACCTCTCTTACATCGCTTTCATTAACGGGCAGCGTTCAAACGATCGGCTACCAGGCCTTTGCATGCTGTACTTCTCTTACATCGCTTTCATTAACGGGCGACATTCAGAAAATCGGCGATTACGCCTTTGGTTATTGCTCTTCTCTGTATACCGCCACTCTCTCCAAAAATCTGACTTCCATCGGAACCTATGCTTTTGAATACTGCACCAGCCTGAATTCGATTGAAATTCCCGGAAAGGTCACTGAGATCGGCGATTACGCATTCATCGACGCTGGACTTACCTCCGTCACAATCGACGAAGGTGTGAAGTCAACCGGAGCCTATATGTTTTATAAATGCGGTAATCTGACTACTGTGACGCTCCCTGAAAGCCTGACAACCATTGCCGATGGTTCCTTTGCGTTTTGCTCCAACTTGGATCATGTTAAGATCCCCGCCCGTGTCACTTGCATTGGGGATGGTGCGTTTTCCAATTGCACCTCACTTTCAGACATCACCCTGCAAGATGGAGTGAAAACCATCGGTGCGGATGCTTTTTTTTACTGCAGAGAGCTCACCTCGATCACTCTGCCGGGCAGTGTGACAGACATTGGCAAGGAGGCTTTCTACTACTGCGATGAACTCGCGTCCATCACCATCCCGGAAAACGTGAAAACCATTAACCCTGATACCTTTTACTGGTGCTCTAGTTTGAAAGACATTACGCTTCCTGCCGGGTTGACCTCGTTCCAGGATGAGCTGACCCGTTGTCCTGCTGGGCGTTTCTACGCTACCGATTACAAAAAGGACGAAAATGACAAACCCATTTTAAACCCCGATGGTTCTTATATCTATATTTACACTCCCGATGGTGCCATCTACTTCAACAACGACAGGGACCACGCAGATAATCTGCTTAAAAATCCTGTACTGGCAGGACGCAATTTTCTTTGCCTCTGCCATGTGACCTTTGATGCCAAGGGCGGCAAGACCGACTACGATAAGGTGCCGGTTTATGAGACCGAAAAAATCACTGATACCAAGGCAAACGAACTGAAGGCAACCGATCTGGATGCCATCAATCATCCCACCCGTACGGGTTACAAGTTCACCGGCTGGTACACCGACAATGACCAGCTCTTTGATGTGAAAGAAACCGCAATTACGGAGGACACCACCCTCTATGCCGGTTGGGAGTTCGACCCCGATGCTCTGGACTGCCACCAGCTGACCGTGACCGGCGGCACTGTTACTGTGAAATACGACGGCAGCGATGTGACCAGCAAGCTGAACAGCCGCACTGACGCAACCACCGGCAAAAAGACCTACTATGTACCGGACGGCGCAACAGTGACCGTGACGCTGGACAAGACCGCAGTGCCCAATGGCAAAGTGTTTGACGGTTGGTCTACCTCCCTGCCCACAGGTCAGGACTACAAGGCTGAGAGCATCACTTTCCGCATGAGCAGTGGTGTGGATATTGCCGCACAGTACCGTGATGCCGCCGCTGACCACACCCATGATACCGATACCGCAGTCTGCCACCCGCTGACCGTGACCGGCGGCATTGTTACCGTGAAAAAAGGTGACAAGGATGTGACCGATACCCTGACCGTCACCACTGACGAGGCCACCGGCAAAAAGACCTACTCTGTACCGGAAGGCGCAACAGTGACTGTGACGCTGGACAAGACCCTGATCCCTGAGGGCATGGTGTTTGACATCTGGTCTACCGGCAAGTTCTCCCTGCCGCTGGGTCAGGACTACAAGGCTGAGAGCATCACCTTTACCATGAACACCATGAGCAGTGATGTGGTGGATATTGCCGCACAGTACCGTGATGCCACCATTGAAGATGATGGGCCCAATGTGCTGGGCACTGCCGCGATCATTGGTACTGCCGCTGTGGGCACCGCAGTGCTGGGCTATCAGGCCTATTCTCTGGGCGCTGAATTTGCAGGCAAGCTGATGGCTCTGCCCTACTTCCCCAGCAACCGCAGCGCCCTTGCCATGATGCTGTGGGAGGATGCAGGCAAGCCCATGCCCGAATCCGAACTGCTCTACCCCGATGTAGAGCAGGAAGAGCAGGATATGGACCTGCAGCACGCCGCCCGCTGGGCCATGGAAAACGAGCTTATCCCTGACCTGAACGATGAGGGCACGGCTCCGGAAGAGATGAAGTTCTTCCCGGCCAATCCCGTAAGCAAGCTCGATGTGCTGAATGCATGGCAGAAGGCACAGGAGCTCAAGAACAACTAACGCCATCCCCGAATATTCCCAAATATACGTAGAAGCGCCTCATCCTTCACCGGATGGGGCGCTTCTACGTTGTAATGAGTCGAATTTTCTGTTATACTGTACTTGTCGGCCTTCCGACCTCGATCTATAAGAGGAAGGGGGTGATTCCTATGGATATTTTATTCTCTTTCATCCTGTCCGTCGCAGCGGGTGTGGTCAGCTACTACATCTGCAAGTGGCTTGAGGAACAGTTCAAGGCCGGTAAGCACTAACCCTTAGCAAGCAGGAAGCCCCTTTGACAGTCGCAATGTCAAGGGGGCTTCTTGTTGCTTTGGTGATCCTATGGATATCACCTTATTCTCTTTCGCACTCCTATTATATGCGTTGGAATGCCAAAAGTCAAGCGTTTTTCGTATACCCACAGTAAGCAGGAAGCCCCCTTGGTATTCGCAGTACCGAGGGGGCTTCTTGTTGCTTTGGTGGAACCATGGAATGGTTCCGTAGTCTCATCTACAACTTTAGTATATGCACTCCTGCGCAAAAAGTCAAGAGGGCCGCCACAGATTTTGTTTCGCATCTGCGCCTGTTTCAGCTTATCACGCCCACAGATCCTCGGGGTACAGGCCCTCCTGGGTTTTCTGGGCGATGGCGGCCACCACGGTGGGCTTATCCTCGCGGTAGGTCACGCCGTACCACTTATCGGTGCTCTTGAGCACGGTGACCGCTGCCTTGCCCTCATCGATGAGCTCGCTGGCCACGGTGGGCAGGAAATACTCGCATTTGAGGGGGTTCTTGGGCAGATTCTCACGCAGCCAGCCTGCAAAGCGGCGGTCGGCCTCGTCCAGGAAGCTCTTGCCGAAGCCCCACAGGTTCATGCTGACAGGTGCTTCCACCGGCAGGTCATCCGTGCCCTCACCGGTGAGGGAGGTGCAGCGGATGCCGCCCTCATAGGTCTCGATGCCGGTGCGCTCGGTCACGCTGTGCAGGGTGCCGTCCGGGTTCACCACGCAGACACCGCGGGAGACGGTGCCGTTCTCGGAGACGGTATTTTTGAGCAGGTAGCTCACCATGCAGTAATCGTAAACTGTGCCGTCCTGATGGGTGGACAGATACTCATAGATGACCTTGAAGGCCTCGGGGCCGTAGTAATCGTCCGCGTTGATGACGGCAAAGGGACCATCAATGAGGTCTTTTGCGGCCAGCACGGCGTGGCAGGTGCCCCAGGGCTTGACACGGCCCTCGGGGATGGTGAAGCCTGCGGGCAGCTCATCCAGCTGCTGGAAAGCGTATTTCACGTTCATGCCCTGAGAGACGCGGTCACCGATGGCGGCTTTGAAAGCCTCCTCGATCTCGTGCTTGATGACAAAGATCACGGTCTCAAAGCCTGCGCGGTGGGCATCATACAGGGAGTACTCCACAATGGGCTGACCCTTGGGGCCCACCGGGTCGATCTGCTTCATGCCGCCGTAACGGCTGCCCATGCCGGCAGCCATGACCACCAATACCGGTTTGTTCATTTTTCTTTCCTCCTGCGTCAGTGCGCTGTTCTTTGAGTCTATTATACTCCAAATTTTCCCGGGCAACAAGGGACAGCTTTTCCTTGAATTTTTGCATGGATTCTCACCCGCTGCCGTGATAGAATAGAGGCAATGGAGTTTCCGCAGAAAAGGAGAATGCTTATGTCAACCAAAACTGTCTGGATCACCGGCGCGTCCTCCGGCATCGGGCGGGAGTTTGCCCGCCGCTATGCCCAGCTGGGCTTCCGGCTCATTCTGACCGCCCGCCGCCGCGACCGGCTGGAGACCCTTGCCGCCGAGCTCCGGGCGAAACACGGCACCCTCTGCCGCATCGTACCCGCCGACCTTGCGCAGGATGCGCAGGTCACCGCCCTGTGCGAAGCACTGGCAGACGAACGCATCGACCTGTTCATCAACAACGCGGGCTTTGGTGCCTGCGGTGCCTTTTCCGAGACGGACGCGGGCAAGGAGCTTTCCATGCTGCGGGTAAACGTGCTGGCCATGCACCGGCTGTTCAAGTTCACCCTGCGCAAGATGGAAGCACAGGGCTTCGGCACCATCCTGAACGTGGCATCCTCGGCGGGCCTGCTGCCGGGCGGGCCCTATATGGCGGGCTACTACGCCTCCAAAGCATACGTTGTCAGCCTGACCCGCGGCGTGGCTGAGGAGCTGCGGGAGCAGCACAGCCCGGTCTACGTCTGTGCCCTCTGCCCCGGCCCCGTGGACACCGAGTTCAACGACCGCGCCGACGTGGTGTTCGCCCTCAAGGGCATCACCCCGGAGCTCTGCGTGGAGGAAGCCATGCGCGGGATGCTCCGCCGCAAGACCATCATCGTGCCCAGCGCCCTGATGCGCCTTGCCACCACGGCCCAGAAGCTCGTTCCAACGCCCCTGCTCATGCCCATCCTGGCCCACCAGCAGAAGAAAAAGCTGGGCTGATGGCCGCTTGACAGCGCACCGCCGCTCATGTATCTTAGAGGTATCCGAAAAAACGGGAGGAAGTCTAATATGGCATGGTTATACCATTTCAATCAGATCGTCACCCACGGCATGGAGGGGTTTCTGGAGACGGCGGTGCCGCTGATCTCCGGGCTGGCTGAGATCATCGGCCTGTTCATCATCGTCACCAGCCTTGTCAAGGCCACCTACCACTATGTGCGGGCCACCTTTTTCCATGGTCAGCACGATTTCCTCCACGAGATGTCCAGCGGCCTGACCACGGCGTTGGAGTTCCTGATGTCGGCGGAGATCGCCAAGACCTTCCTGCTGCAGAATCTGGAATCGGTGGTGCCGCTGGCGGCCACCTTTGCCCTGCGGGCCATGATGAGCCTGATGCTCCACTGGGAGATGGAGGGCGGGCACCGCTCCGTCCGCAAAAAGGAAGAAACGCCCGCCGGTGAGGCCGAGAAAAAAGAATGACTTATAAAGTTTCCCTCTTTTTTCTCGGTTCTGGGTTGTGTAAAACGTAAAAATCGCGCCCCGGCTCTTGACAGTTTTGCACAAAGGGGCTATACTCGTGCCATCGAAAGCAAAGGCGCTGACGGAAGTAATTCCGCCAGCGCCTTTTGTGTTTTCGCTGGATATTGCTCGGGAGGAATAGAGGGCCTCCTGAACAAGGCTCCCGCGCACATTCGGTGCGGGGAGCGCATTACAAACCGGGGAGGTATTATAATGTTCAGTTCCATAAACACCTGTTGGGTGCTGGTTGCTGCATTCCTGGTCTACTTTATGCAGGCCGGTTTTGCGCTGTGTGAGGCGGGCTTTACCCGCGCCAAAAACACCGGCAACATCCTGATGAAAAACATGATGGACTTCTGCATCGGCACACCGTGCTACTGGGTCATCGGCTTCGGCCTGATGTTCGGCGGCACAAGCGCGCTGATCGGCGGGTTCGATCCGTTCATTCAAGGCGATTACAGCCACCTGGGGCTTGATATCCCGCTGTGGGTGTACATCGTGTTCCAGACCGTGTTCTGTGCCACGGCAGCCACCATCGTGTCCGGCTCCATGGCCGAGCGCACCAACTTCAAGGCTTACTGCGTTTATTCCGCTGCCATTTCGCTGGTGGTCTACCCCATCTGCGGCCACTGGATGTGGGGCGGCGGCTGGCTGCAGAGCATGGGCTTCCATGATTTTGCCGGTTCCGCAGCCGTTCACAATGTGGGCGGCGTGATCGCCCTGCTGGGTGCCGCAATGCTCGGCCCCCGTATCGGCAAATACGACAAGGACGGCAACCCCCACGCCATTCCCGGCCACAACCTGACCGCCGGTGCGCTGGGCGTGTTCATCCTGTGGTTCTGCTGGTTCGGCTTCAACGGCGGCTCTTCCCTGAGCCTTGCCACCGATGAGGCCATGACCCTGACGGGCCTTGTCTGCTTCAACACCAACCTGGCCGCTGCCGTTGCCACCTGTGTGACCATGATTTTCACCTGGCTGCGCTACGGCAAGCCCGATGTCTCCATGACCCTGAACGGCTCTCTGGCCGGTCTGGTCGCCATCACCGCAGGCTGCGACGCGGTCTCTCCCTTCGGTGCCTTCATCATCGGCTTCGTGGCCGGTATCCTTGTGGTCCTGAGCGTTGAATTCTTTGATAAGATCGCAAAGATCGATGACCCCGTGGGCGCTGTCTCCGTTCACTTTGCAAACGGCGTGTGGGGCACCATTGCTGTGGGCCTGTTCTCCAACGGCGGCGACGGCGTGGGCAAGGGCCTGTTCTACGGCGGCGGCTTTGCACAGCTGGGCACCCAGCTGCTGGGCCTTATCACCGTTGATGTGTACGTTGTGGTCGTGATGTTCATCATCTTCAAGATCATCGACAAGACCATCGGCCTGCGCGTCCCCGCTGAGGTGGAGATCGACGGCCTGGATATCCACGAGCACGGCCTGGCTTCCGCTTACGCCGGTTTCTCCATCTCCGATGCCAACGCCGCTGCCATGGTGCCCAACGAGAACACCGATCTGGGCGAGGATGATGCCTCCAAGGCAAGCGCCGTGCAGATGAACGCTGCCGTGCCTGTGGTCAAGGAGCCTGCCGTCATCCACGATGGCATCTACGATACCGGGATGCACAAAGTATCCATCATTGCAAAGCTCTCCAAGTTCGATCAGCTCAAGACCGCGCTGAACGATCTGGGTGTGACCGGCATGACCGTGACCCAGGTGATGGGCTGCGGCATCCAGAAGGGCACCACCGAGAAATACCGCGGCGTGCCTGTGGACAGCACCCTGCTGCCCAAGATCAAGGTCGAGGTCATCGTTTCCAAGATCAGCGTGGACGCTGTGGTGGATGCCGCCAAGAAGGCCCTGTACACCGGCCACATCGGCGATGGCAAGATCTTTGTCTACAACGTGACCCGCGTGGTCAAGATCCGCACCGGCGAAGAGGACTTCGCCGCCCTGCAGGATGTGGAGTAACGCTCCGCACAATTTCAACCGCTGTCCCGCTTTGAAAGCGTGACGATATTTGTTCTCCTTGTTCTCCTTTTCCTTTTTCTGAAATCCATTCGGCAGAACCCCTGCTTCCTCCGCACAAGGAAGCAGGGGTTTGTCGTTGTCATCACGATGTGAGCCTCCCTGCAATGGTTCCGGGTTGACATCCCCGTGCGGGCGTGTTATTTTGGAGTGTAAAATTTTCAGTTTTTTTGTATCAGGAGTTTCTATGAGCAACTTGAATGATTTTAACCGCGAGGCCAAAGCCGCCCTGTGGGTGGTCCTGCAATGGCTGCTGCTGGCCGTGCCCACGGGTCTGGTCTGCGGCGCAGTGGGCACAGCGTTCCACCTGAGCGTGGAGTACGTCACCGAGCTGCGGGCCGCGCAGAGCTGGCTGCTGCTCTGCCTGCCGCTGGCGGGCCTTGCCATCGTGGCACTCTACAAGGTCACAAAGTGCGAAGGCGTGGGCACCAACAATGTCATCCGCGCCGTGCAGAGCGGCGAGCCGGTCAGCCTGCTGCTGGTGCCCGCTATCTTTCTGGGCACGGTGCTCACCCACCTGTGCGGCGGTTCTGCCGGCCGCGAGGGTGCCGCTTTGCAGATGGGCGGCAGCATTGGCTGGAACGTGGGAAAACTGCTCCATCTGAGCGATTACGTCCGCCGCACCGCCACCATCAGCGGGATGGCCGCGTTCTTCTCCGCTCTGTTCGGCACCCCGCTGACCGCCGCCCTGTTTGCCATGATGGTGGAGGACGTGGGGCTGACGTTCACTTCGGCCTTTATGCCCGCGTTCACTTCGGCCCTCATTGCTTACGGCGTATCCCTGTTCTTCGGGATCGCCCCGACCAATTTTGTGCTCAATTCCATCCCGCACCTGACGCTGGAAACCGCGCTTCAGACCGCCCTGCTGGGCATTGCCTGTGCCGCCGTGACCCGGCTGTTCTGCTGGACGCTTCACACCCTAGAACACGGGATCCCCAAACGGATCCCGAATCCCTGGCTCCGGGCTTTTGCGGGCGGTGCAGCCGTGGTAGCGTTCTCGTATCTGTTCGGTGTCGGGCGGTACAACGGGGCCGGAATGGCCGTCATTGCCGATGCCGTGGAGCAGGGAGTCGCGCTGCCCTGGGATTTTCTGTGCAAGATCTTCCTGACCGCCCTGACCCTGGCAGTAGGCTTCAAAGGCGGCGAGGTGGTGCCCAGCTTCTTCATCGGTGCCACCTTTGGCTGTGTGGCTGGCCCCCTGCTGGGCCTGCCCGCCGGGTTTTCCGGTGCCATCGGTCTGGTCTGCGTGTTCTGCGGAGCCACAAACGCCCTGATCCCCTCCATCCTGCTGGGATTCGAGCTGTTTGGCGGGCAGGGGCTGGAGCTTATTGCGCTGGGCTGCGGCGTGTGCTACATGCTCTCGGGCCACCACGGCCTCTACAGCAGCCAGACCTTTGTCACCAACAAGCTGCGGCCGGAGTACGCCTCCCACAAGTGGCGGATCAAGCTGAAGAAAAAAGAAGAATGATTTTTCGCAGATTTTCGCCGCGGAGAGCTTGATTTTTTGCCGCCATCGTGCTACAATCAGCGTAGTTTCATCCTGACCAAAGCGATGATGCGGACAAACCGAAGCTCGTTCCCCATGACGCAGAGAGGGCTGCCCCGGATACCGGGTGCTGCAAGCAGCCTGTCGTGCATCGGGCTTCTACCACCGCAGAGCGCAGAGGAGAACCTCTGCCGGGTGCGCCCGTTACAGCACAGCGAGTGGCGTGTTCTCAAGGGCACGCAATTCGGGTGGAACCGTGGAACGCGTGAAATCTTCAGGCGCTTCATCCCGTAAATTTGAGCGGGATGGAGCGCTTTTTTGTTTTAACTTTCATCAAAAGGAGAACCACTATGAAGATCATCTACAAAGACGGCCATGTGGACGAGTGCCCGCAGGACCAGGAACTGCATGTTATCCGCCACACCGCTGCTCACATCATGGCGCAGGCTATCAAGCGCCTGTACCCCGAGGCTGACTTCGCCTTTGGCCCTGCCACCGAGAACGGCTTCTACTACGATGTCGATCTGGGCGACACCAAGCTCACCGATGATGATCTGGCCAACATCGAAAAAGAGATGCGCAAGATCTGCAAGGAAAATCTGGCCATCAAGCCCTTCATCCTGCCCCGTGACGAGGCTGTGAAGCTGATGGAGGAGCGCCAGGAGCACTACAAGATTGAGCACATGGCTGATCTGGCCGACGAGACCGAGTTCAGCTTCTTCCAGCAGGGCGAATACGTTGACATGTGCATCGGACCCCACCTGACCTACACCAAGGCGCTGAAGGCCTTCAAGATCA
>OJAL01001671.1_pt1 | contig 11887 bp, 10 predicted proteins | sample 1589301 | NCBI WGS metagenome assembly OJAL01 (sample SAMN03283261) | human gut metagenome | biome: human-associated habitat; material: feces | host: Homo sapiens | place: USA | collected 2013
TAGATACCAGGGGCAAAAGGTCAGAAAACCGATGCAAAACGCACGTAGCAATCTGGTATCAAAGGGGGCAAAATACCTTTTGACCCCAACATCTTATCTATCTACAACATATACAATAGTGCATTGCAGATACATGCAGCAATATTGCTGCCACCTTTTCTGCCTCTTGCCACGATATATGGTGTGTCTTTCAGTGAAAGGATTAACTCTTTAGACTGGACAACATTTACAAATCCTACAGGAACTCCGATGATGAGTTCTGGGGTTAATTTGCCATCCTGGATCAGTTCATAGAGTCTTACAAGGGCTGTCGGGGCATTTCCGATGGCAAAGATGATTTTTTTATCGAGGGTGGCTGCTTTTTCCATGCTTGCAACGGCACGCGTGGTTCCGTTCTTTTTGGCAGTTTCTGCTACATCTTCATCGGACATGAAGCAAAGAACTTCGCTTCCGTATTCTGCAAGCTTCCGTTTGTTGATACCTGCTTTTCCCATCTGGGTATCGGTTACAATGACTGCACCATTTCGGATAGCATCCAGCGCTTTTTCTACTGCACCTTCTGAAAACATCAGGTTCTTGGCATAATCAAAATCTGCGCTTGTATGGATACAGCGTTTGACGATCGGTTCTGTTCCGGGGATCAGATGCGTATCACCCAGTTCTTCTGTTATGATCTCAAAACTGCGTTTTTCTATTTCTGCAGGTTTTACATTTTCCAGTTCTATCTTCACTTGATATTTCCTCCTTTGATCGTCACACCGATCCCGCATACTACCCGGTCTACCTGATCTGAATTTGCCGCAAGTACGGTACAGATCCTTCCGGTCAGTTCCCTGTATCTGCGATCAAATGCGTCTACCGGAACCAGACCATAGCCGATCTCCTGTGTCACAATTACAATATCCGGACACTTTTTTGTTAGTTTCGATGCGAAATCAATTGCTTCTTTTTCCGACCAGTTTTCTTTTTTTATCATGCTCTGGATATATTTTTCAAAATGAAAGACTCCTTCTGCCTCAAAAATATTATCTCCTTCACATAGTTCCCCATCCGTCCAATGAATGTATGGGTTCTGCTTTTTTGCATACGCAAGCTTCCCCTGATATGCACCGCCGATTATCATTTTCATTTTTTTATATCTTTCCTTTCAACCGGAATTCCGTACACAACTTCTGTCACCAGATCTGCCCTCTCTCCCATCCGAAGATTTAGCTTTCCGAGAAGCTTCAGATATTCTTCCATCTCCGGATTATCTGTCATGCTGTCTGAAAATACTTCATTTGTAACAACTACCAGATCATCACTGACCTTCTGCAGCTTATGGATCCCCACCAGAATGGACTCTTCTGCATTTTCACCTGCTCCTGACGGATCGTACATTTCATTTGCCACAAGATTGGACATACATTCCAGGAGAACACTTCCTGTCTCTTTTGTCTGCAGGATTTCTGCAGCTTTTTTAAGATCCGTATAGCATTCGATTGTTTCAAACCCTTTGCCCGCACGAAGTTTTCTGTGACGTGCAATTTTCTCTTCCGTTTCCTTCCCGAAAGGTATCATAGTTGCTATATAGTAGCGTTTTTTGTTTCTTTTTGAATGGCTGGCATATTCCATAAGCTTCTGCTCTGCATATTCGGATTTACCACTTCCACTGCCACCTGTGATCAGATGAAACATTCTGCTGCATTTCCCTTCTCGATAATCTCATATATTTTCTTCATATCCATATTCTCACGAACTGCATTTGCAAGAATCTGATACTGCTTCTCTTTGTAAGCATGGTAGTCCATGGAGTGCATGGCTTCCTCGCCGTATCCTTTTTCTTCCAGAAGTGCCCCGATCAGTGCATCCGCTACTTCCCGGTCATCAAAAATCCCATGTACATAGCAGCCGTACACATTCTTCTTCTGCGCTCCGTCCCACCGGCTCTCACCTGTCACCTGATCACAGATCTGTACCATCATCTTATGATCTGCAGCATCTTTATCAGAAAAAATAGTTTCCCCCATATGGATCTCATATCCATCCAGCTTTGCACCGGACATTGCTTTTAAGATTCCGTTAACTTCTCCGAACCTTCCGGTAACACGGGTTCTTCTCTTGGTATTTTCAAATACAGTAACTGCAGGAAGCAGTCCCATTGCTTTTATGGTTCCACCACGTTCTACCCCTTCCGGATCAAGGATCTCTTCTCCAAGCATCTGGTAACCGCCACAGATACCAAATACCGGTTTCCCTGATGAGGCATGGCGCAGCACTTTCCCTTCCAGTCCGCTCTGACGAAGCCACAACAGGTCTTCCATCGTATTTTTACTTCCCGGCAGAATTACCAGATCTGGATTCCCGAAATCTCCTGCCTTTGACACATACCGAAGCGAAACTTCTTCCCTGCATTCCAGTACCGCAAAATCTGTGAAATTGGAAATACGCGGCAGACGGATCACTGCAATATCCAGAAGTGCCGCCTTTTCTTTCCGCTCAAACCTTTCTGACAGACTATCCTCATCATCAATATCCGCATAAATATATGGCATCACGCCACATACCGGTATCTTTGTCCGCTCCTCCAGCATCCTGATACCTGGCTCCAGAATTTTCACATCCCCACGGAACTTATTGATCACCGTACCTTTGATTCTTGCCCGCTCTTTTTCTTCCAACAGCATAACCGTTCCGACGATCTGCGCAAACACACCACCACGGTCAATGTCTCCGGCAAGAAGAACCGGTGCATCCACCAGCTCAGCAAGTCCCATGTTGACAATATCATTCTGCTTAAGGTTTATTTCTGCCGGACTTCCCGCGCCTTCAATGACGATCACATCATACTTTTCTTCCAGTTTATGATAAGCTTCTAAAATAGCCGGAATATATTCTTTCTTTTTACGGAAATATTCCATCGCCGGCATGACTCCCGCAACTTCTCCGTTTACAATTACCTGACTTCCTACATCGGAGGTCGGTTTTAAAAGAATCGGGTTCATATAAACTTCCGGCCGGATCATAGCAGCTTCTGCCTGCATAACCTGTGCGCGTCCCATTTCCAGACCATCTGCCGTGATAAAAGAATTGAGTGCCATGTTCTGTGACTTAAATGGTGCAACCTTGATTCCATCTTCCTTTAAAACACGACAGAGCCCTCCCGCAAGAAGGCTCTTTCCGACATTTGACATGGTTCCCTGAATCATAATCGACTTTGCCATATTAAAATTCTCCCTGACCTGCATAGAGAATTTCTCCCAGCGCATCGATCAGTTTCTGGTTGTCTCCTCTCTGCCGCATACAAACACGATAATATCCTTCTCCGAGACCTTTGTAATTGCTGCAATCCCGAACCAGGATCTTCTGTTTTTTCAGTTTCTCATATAAATTTATACCGCTTCGCATCAGAATGAAATTGGCATCTGACGGATAATGGGTAATTCCAAGCTTGTCTAATTCATTTTCCATCCAGATTCTTTCACGATTCGTAAAATCACAGGTCCGTTTCACACGCATCCGCTCTTTTAAAGATGCCATGCCTGCCGCCTGTGCCGGTATCGATACGCTCCATGGCTGTCTGGACTGTTCCATCTTCTCCAGAAATTCCATATCCGAAGTAACGGCATACCCGATACGGATTCCCGGAATCGCGTGCATCTTAGTCAGTGAACGGAGGATAAATAACGTTCTCCATCTCTTAGTATCTGCAAGAATGGATGCCGTAGCTGCATTTTCCGCGAAATCAATAAAACATTCATCCAACACCATCCGGATTCCGTAAGTCTCGCATCTTGCAAGAATCTTCCAAAGCATACTCCGGTCGATCAGCTTTCCGGTCGGATTATCCGGTGAACACAAAAATACCATATCAATATCTTCATTCAGAAGATCCAGAAAATCTTCTTCCAGTTGAAAACCAGTCGCTTCTCTTTTCTTATAATAACAGATCTCGCACCCGGTCGCACGCAGTGCCTGTTCATATTCCGCAAATGCAGGAACCGGTATCAGCGCTTTCCTTGGGCAGTCCGCAAGTACTGCCGTAAAAATCAGATCTGCCGCTCCATTTCCACAGATAATATGCTCAGCCGGAACTTCCAGTCTTTTCGCCAGAGCACTTTTCAGTTTCCTGCAGCTGGCATCCGGATAATTTCCAATCTGGTCTATTGACTTTCTTGCCGCTTCCACTACAGCTCTTCCAGGTCCGAACGGATTCAGATTCACAGAAAAATCTGTCATTCCTTTGTGTGTATAAATATCTCCACCATGTACATATTCCATAACCTTTTATTCCCCTTACATCAGTATCATACAATATTTCAGTAATCCAAAGACAAGAAGTGTCAGAAGTGCTGTTCCGTCCATTAGATTACCGGCTCTTAAAATATCTTCCGGCTCGATAGGACGCACATCATCTCCGATTGTCTCTTTCGGATATAATTTTCCAAAATAATAGGCATCTCCCGCAAGCTGCACCTGAAGTGCACCTGCACATACCGCTTCTGTCTGCGCGGAATTCGGGCTGGCATGCTTTCGCCTGTCTCTTTTCCAGACTGCCCACGCCCTTTTATAATCCATCCGGAAAATCCATGCACTTGCGATCATCAGAAGTGCTGATATCCTGGACGGAATATAATTCCATACATCATCCATTTTAGCCGCAAACCGACCAAAATGTAAATACTTTTCATTCTTATATCCTACCATAGAATCCATTGTATTAACAGCCTTATAAAAAAATCCAAGTGGTGCCCCACCGATCAGCATAAAAATGAGCGGTGCGATCACTCCGTCCGATGTATTTTCGGCTACCGTTTCTACCGCTGCCTTTGTCACTCCGGCCTCAGAAAGATTTCCGGTATCTCTCCCCACGATCATCGATACCGCATGTCTTGCCCCCTCCAGATTGTGGTTTACGAGCCGTACATAAACCTTCCTGCTTTCATCTTTCAGGCATTTTCCGGCAAGAAGCTGATAACACCAGAAAGTTTCCAGTGCAAATTGAAGCCAGAAGCTGACCTTTCCGACAAGATACAAAAGTCCCCACGGAATTCCGACCGATGCGATCACCACACCAAACCATAAAACACATCCTGCGATTCTTTCTTTTTTCTCATCATTTTTACAAAATCCGCGCAGCCACTTTTCCAGTATCGAAATCCAGTTTCCAATGATCCGTACCGGGTGGTAAAGCCATACCGGATCCCCGAAAATCGCATCCAGCGCCATTCCTGCTATACATGCCATCAAAGAACTCATATTTCCTCAATCTCCTCAAACTGTCTCTTTCCCTGCTGCCATTTTTCTTCCTCAATTTGAAAATGAAAACCTTTTCCGTTTTTCACCTGCCAGTGATAAAATTCTTTCTTTTCCGGATCAAATGCTTCCATCACCGACATGATCGTCCCCCCATGAACCACAAAGGCAATCTTCTTTCTTTTTCCCTTTATCATCTTTTCCATCATCTGTTCAAATCCGCAGACACACCGTTTCCGGAACTCCATCGGATCTTCTCCTCCCGGAAATGCCTTTGTACCTCCAGAATCAATCCAGCTCTGATACTTTGGATTCCCAGTCAGCTCCTGATAATTCTTCCCCTCAAAAAGGCCAAAATCACATTCCCGCATCTGCTCACAGACAACCTGCTCTGCTCCCGGAAAAAGAATCTCTGCCGTCTGCCTGCACCTCCTGAGCGGACTGACAATCACAAGCTCCGGCTTCCACTCCTCACGTCCATTTTCTTCTTTTTTCAGAGTATGCTCCAGAACGAACTCTGCCTTTATTTCTTCATCTGTCACCCCAATATACCGCTTCTCCAAATTCCCTTTCGTCGCAAAATGCCGAATCAGCTCGATTTCCATCTTCTATACATCTCCTCTTCCTTTCTCTGCTTTTCATTTGATTCCCTGCTTTTCATTTGATTCCCTGCTTTTCATTTGATTCCCTGCACAATCAATCCCCCAACTAATAATGCCAGCTCACAAATCTGCAGAAAGTATCCCGCCAGATCCCCGGTAACACCTCCAAACTGTTTCCTGCTCATCCGGTAATAATATCCAAATACTACTCCTGCAATTATAAGAAGTACCACCATACCAACCGGCGAACAGAAATACAAATATACTGCCGCCAGGATCAGGTATACAATCATTGTGATCCTTACTGCCTTTTTCTGTGCTCCATCCTGGAAAGTCTTTACAAGACCGCTTCCTCTTGCTGCCGGAAATGTCACTACAGCAATCCCACTGAGCGCTCTTGAAATTACATATCCTGCTGCTACTACCGGAAGCATCTCCGTCCGGATTTCACTCCATACGCCAAGGCTTACGGTAAAATAACAGCAGATTCCGATGACCGCAAAAGCACCGTTATGCGAATCTTTCAGGATTTCCAGTTTCTTTTCTTTATCTCCCCAGGATCCAAGTGCATCCATCGTATCCATAAATCCATCCAGATGGATCCCTCCACTTACAAAAACCGGTATCAATGTCATAACCGCAGCAAACATCAGTCTTCCACTGTTTACTTTCGGAAAAATATTTCCATCAAGAAACATTCCTGCCAGATAAATGAGTACTCCGGTCACAACACCGATCAGCGGAAAGAAACACATCGTATATTTCATATTTTCCTTGTTCCACTCAATGCGCGGCATCGGTATTTTTGAATACATAGAAAACGCAACGATCATCGGTTCTAAAAATTTCATCTTTCGTCCTTCCCATCCAGTACTTCATACTGCTCTACGTGAATATCATCAAAAGTTCCCATTTTACGGTACACCTGAAGTCCCATCTCAAGAAGCGGCATCGCTGCCACTGCTCCTGTTCCTTCCCCCAGACACATGCCACATGTAAGAAATGGTTTTTTTTCTAAAGCATCTAAAATCTTTCTTGACGCAGGTTCATCAGACAAATGGGATGGTAAAATATATCCTGCACATTCCGGAACCAGCCGTACTGCCACAAGTGCAGCCACTGCAGAAATAAAGCCATCTATCAGCACCGGAATCCGGTAGATCGCCCCACCGAGATATACACCTGCAAGTCCTGCTATGTCAAGTCCTCCAACCTTAGAAAGTACATCGATCGCATCTGTTTTATCCGGCTGCATCCGCTCAACCGCTTCCCGGATGACCTGTACCTTCTTTTGCAGACCTTTTTTCGTCAGACCTGCCCCCTTTCCTGTCATGACCTTCGGATCCTCTCCGAGCAATACAGAGGCAACCGCACTGCTGGTCGTTGTATTTCCAATTCCCATTTCACCTGTCGCAAGAATTTCGTATCCCGCTTCGGCACACTTCTTTACCATCTGAATCCCAACTTCTATCGCCGCAACTGCCTCTTCTCTTGTCATCGCCGCTTCTTTTGCAAAATTGTGTGTGCCATACATCACTTTGTATTCTTTCTTTGTCACAGACGGCACATCTGTTGCCATTCCTACATCCACCGGGAAAAGATCTACCTTTGCCTCTTCTGCCATGATGCAGACGCTTGTCTCTCCTCTTGTAAAGTTATCCGCCACGATTGCCGTTACTTCCTGTCCGGTCTGTGTCACGCCTTCTTCTACCACACCGTTGTCCGCGCACATAATGATCAGCCCGCGCTTTCGCAGTTCAAAATCTGAAGTCCCCTTAATCCCGGCAATCTGGATCACCGCATCCTCCAGACTTCCCAGACTAAACAGCGGCTTCCCTACCGTCATCCAGTGCGCCCGCGCCTCTTCCATTGCATTTTCATCAAGTGGTTTTATTTTCTCTTTCCATCTGGTCTCTTCCATCTGTAAGTCTAATCTCCTGTCTTTTCGATTTGTCTTTGTCAGCTTTTTACTTGCTTCTGTAGGTTCTACACGCTTCTACAAAGCGTCTGGCCACTTTGGGGTTGGAATAAAAGTATAAATGCGGAAATCCCGCAAACAGATTCCCCTTCATATGAACAGCCTGCCATTTTCTCACACCATCCGGCTTTACGGCAAGTGTATCCTCTCCGTTTTCCGTAGAATCCCAATAATGGAACTCATGCGCCCGGATCTTCTCTCCCTTTTTCATATACACTCCGTTCATTTCCGCAGTCAGCTCAATGTATCCGAATCTGGTAAGTCGCCCTTTTTTGATCCCTTTTCCCGGAAGTACCCCCACCATCGGATAGTGCTTTCCATCTTCCCCTTCCAGCTCTTCTGCCAAATATAGAAATCCTCCACATTCCGCAATACATGGAATTCCATTTTCAATCTGCTTTCTTACATCTTTTCGCATAGCTCTGTTTTCTGCCAGATGTTTCGCACAAAGTTCCGGATATCCACCACCAAATAAAAGTCCGTCTAAATGTTCCGGAAGCCTTGTATCCTCCAAAGGACTAAACGGAATGATCTCACATCCAAGCTCTTTTAAAAGCTCCATATTATCCTTGTAATAGAAACAAAAGGCCAAGTCACGCGCTACGCCGATACGCACTTTTCGTCCGGCTGCTTCCTGTTTTGCCTTCACCGGATGATACTCCATTTCTTTTGCTTCCCAGGCAATTTTCAGCACCGATTCCATATCAAGTGTCTCTGTCAGAATCTCTGCTGCCCGGTCAATCTGTTTTCCCAGGTTCCCTATTTCCTCCGGAAGCATCAGTCCCAGATGCCGACTCTCCAGATGAAAAGCATCCTCCTCCGGCACATAACCAACCACCTGAACCTGGAATCCCATTGTCTGCAATCCCTCTTCGATCATCTTCTTCATCTTCGGATACAGCATCGGGGAAATCCGGTTCAGAATGATTCCCCGGATATTACTGTCATTCCGGTATTCAATCATTCCCTTCAATACTGCCAGGATTGTCGATGCCATACCTCTTGCCGGAACAACCAGGATTACCGGAAGTCCCAGGGTTCTCGCAACGTCATAAGTACTTGCCTCATCCGAATCCAGACTGATCCCGTCATAGTACCCCATCACACCTTCTGTCACCACAAGCTCCGCGCCTTCCGCATGATGCATAAACCGCTCTTTCAAGCGCTCCCGGTCACAAAAATACAGATCCAGGTTCTCGGAATCAATTCCCAGCACCTCCCGGTGAAACATAGGATCAATATAATCCGGTCCGCATTTGCAGGCGCGTACCTTCTTTCCGGTATTTTTAAATGCTTTCATCATTGCCATTGTCACCGCTGTCTTTCCACTCCCACTGGCAGATGCCGCGATTACAATTCCGGGAATTTTCATTCTATATCTCCTCCGTCTGAAATAATATAAATCGGATTTAACCCGGTCATCATGTGATATCTTCCAAGTTTCTTTGACTTTGCCACATTCAGTTGTATGATTTCCGGATCTGCAAGCAGTCCTTCCTCCATCGCCTCCATCGCTTCCTTCACGGTTTCCAGCGAAATTGCATTGATCACGATACGGACGTCCGGATTTTTTTTCTTTATGCACTGAATAATTTCTTTTAACTGTCCTGTACTGCCTCCGATAAAAGCATGGGTCGGCATTTCCAGTGCTTCCAGTGCCTCCGGTGCAACTCCTTCTATAACCTGAATCTGGTCTGCCCGGAATTTCTGCATATTCTTCCTGATCAGTTCTGCACCCTCCGGATTCTTCTCTATTGCATAAACGCGGAGATTCTCTCCTTGAAGAGCAGCCTCTATAGACACTGAACCGGTTCCGGCCCCCACATCATATATTACTGCATTCTTTGTAAGCTTCAATTTTGCAATGCTGACTGTCCGCACTTCCTCCTTCGTCATCGGAACACTTCCACGGATCAGCTCCTCATCTGCAAGATGAATTCCTGTTCTCTTTTCCGGCTTTGGATTCTCAATCAGAATAGTGGTAAGATCACCAAAATCTTCTTCCTGAAGCTCGTTTCCTTTTTTGATCACAATCTCTTCATCCGGATAAGACAAATGATTTCCAACCGAAACGGTTACTTGTTCCAGATGGTAATATTTCAGTTTTTCGCAGATCTCTTTTCCCGCACTTTTCCCAAGGATCAGAAATGTCTTTTCATGGTTTGCAACTACATGGATAAAATTCTGACTTCTTCCATGCATGCTGAGAATCTTTGCATCCTCCCAGCTTTTTCCAAGCTTTGCCGCAAGATAGATTACAGATGAAATCCCCGGAAAAATCTGTACTTCATATCCGTCTTTTTTCAGAATATCCGCCAGCTTTTTTGCCCCGCTGTAAAATCCGGTATCCCCGGAAAACAGCACCGTACATCTGGTCTTTTCCTCCTGCTCATCCAGGATTGCTCTGATTTTTTCCGGCAGATACTCTGCATAGCAGCATTTCTTTTTTTCCCGGAATCCTTCCAGCATCCGCGTAGCTCCGATCAGTACATCACTTTCCGCAATGATCTTTCTGACCTCTTCCGTAAGCGTTCCTTTGCTTCCCATCCCGATCCCGGCAAGATTTACCTGGCATTTTCGGTTTTCCACAGTTATTCCTCCAATCGATAGCCTCTCGGTGTCACCATTTTCCCATCCACATTTCTCGTCTGGCTGTTGCCGATATAAACGGTTGTAAACATATCGACCTCCGTATCCTTCAGCTCAGAAAGTGTCAGAATATGTGCATCTTCGCCTTCACGTCCGATGTTCCGCACATAACCGCAGACTGTATCCGGGCTCTGGTACTCCAGGATATACTCACATGCCTTTTTCAGGTAATCTGCCCGTTTCCGGCTGGACGGATTATACAGACAGATCACAAAATCCGCCATCGCAGCTCCGCGGATCCTCTTTTCAATCTTCTCCCACGGTGTCAGAAGATCACTCAGACTGATCACTGCAAAATCATGCATCAGAGGTGCACCAAGAACTGCCGCACCGCCATTTGCCGCCGTGATCCCCGGCACGACCTCCAGCTCCACCTCCGGGTAGCCCTGTCCCATCTCATAGAGCAGACCTGCCATTCCGTAAATTCCGGCATCCCCACTGCATACCATAGCTACCGTTCTTCCTTTCATCGCCTCATCCATTGCCATCTCACAGCGGATCACTTCCTGCCGCATTGGTGTGGAAAGGTACTTTTTATCCGGAAACCTTTCCCGTATCAGTCCCGTATATACGGTATACCCGATAATAACCTCACTTTTTTCCAGTGCCGTGGACGCCTGGTATGTCATTTCTTTCTCAGCACCCGGTCCAAGACCGATTACATAGACTTTTCCAATTTTACACATTTCCTGCACCTTCTTTTCCTTTGCCCTGCCTGAACTCTGTTGTAAACTCCGGATGATATAAAAGTGACCGTTCATACTCTCCGCCAAGCACCTCACCAACCACGATCAGTGCTGTCTTTGTAATTCCATTCTCCTTTGCTGTCACCGCAAGATCTTTCACTTTACATCTGCACACCTTTTCATCCTCCCAGGTTGCCTTGTAGACGATCGCTGCCGGAGTCTCCGGCTGATAACCGCCTTCGATCAGACGCTTCGACAGTTCTTCCAGCATCCCGGTACTTAAAAAGATTACCATTGTTGCCTGGTGCGCAGCGAAGCTTTCAATGGATTCTTTTTCCGGAACCGGTGTTCTTCCTGCCATCCGTGTGATCACCACAGACTGTGAAATCCCAGGAAGAGTATATTCTGCATTCAGTGCAGATGCCGCTCCGCAAAAGGAGCTGACTCCCGGGCACACTTTATAAGAAATATTCTCCTTTTCCAGCAGATCCATCTGCTCTTTGATCGCACCATACAGACACGGATCACCCGTATGCAGCCGGACGACTTTTTTCTCCTGCTTCTCTCCGGAAATCATCACTTCCATCACTTCTTCCAGCGTCATCTTCGCACTGTTGTAGATCTGACAGTCCTTCTGACAATTCTTAAGAAGCTCCGGATTTACCAGTGAACCGGCATACACCACTATATCTGCTTCCTTCAAAAGCTTCTGCCCCCGTACTGTGATCAGATCCACA